>JACLAC010016919.1_pt1 | contig 18623 bp, 18 predicted proteins | sample 8027881 | NCBI WGS metagenome assembly JACLAC01 (sample SAMN15725517, study PRJNA655200) | protist metagenome | isolation source: fluorescence activated cell sorting (FACS) single amplified genomes of... | place: Spain: Blaines Bay Microbial Observatory, Mediterranean Sea | collected 2016-01-19 | reverse complement strand
TGCTTATCGGCTTTACGGAAAACAGTTAAAGTTGAGCTTGGGTAGCTACCCAAATGTAAAGCTCTCCGATGCAAGGGAAATGCATGAAAAAGCTTGGTTGATGGCCCAAATGGGAAAGGATCCGCGTGATGCCACGATCACTCGAACTCAACTTAGGAAAGCTAAGCAGATAGAACAAGAGGTCCAACAGGCTCAGCAGGAGGTTGAGGTTGAGAAAATAAAAAATACGTTCAAAACTATCGCAGAACAGTGGCTAATGAATAAGGAACCTACACTGAGCACTGATACTCTTCGCAGAAGAAACTTTATGCTTCGGAATGATGTGTTTCCAGTTATCGGTCATCGTCAAATCACGGAACTGAAGGTCAAAGATATTTTGGAGGTGTTGACGCCGATTTCAGACAGAGGTGCGACCTTTCAGGCAAAGCGATGTAGAGAGCTTCTGCAGCAGATTTTCAACTATGCACGTGCTTTAGAGCACTGTGAGCACAATCCTGCGGAAGCTATTCGACACATTCCAGCACTCAGAACTCATAAGCAAAAAAGCTACAATGCGCTTGAATTTAGGGAGATGGGTGTCTTCATCAGTAAACTCCGAGAACTACAATCAATCCGTATCGCACAATCGCGGCCCGCCCTCCAATTATTGATACTCACAGCAGTTAGACCGGGAAACATACGTATGGCTCATTGGGATCAGTTTCAGGATCTACGTAGCTCTAAACCAACGTGGGTAATTCCGGCAGCACAGATGAAAAAAGCACGGGATCATCTAGTGCCTCTAAGCCACCAAGCAGTTGAATTGTTGAAATCAATACGTGCTCATGAATGGGGAGATCAGTTGTTATTTCCGGGTGAGAAAGGGACTGGCCTTAGTAATGGTACCTTTAAAAGACAATTGAGCTTGTTAGGCTACTCGCCTGAAAAAGCACACCCACACGGCTTTCGCTCTACGTTCAGTACCTATGCAAATGAGAGTGGTTTGTGGAATCGTGATGCAATTGAATGGGTCCTAGCCCATTCTGAAAAAAATGAGGTCCGTGCTGCTTATAATCGTGCTGAATATCTCGATGATAGAACAGAGATTCTTCAGTGGTGGGCAGATGAATTAGATCGAGCAGTCTTGAGTCTTGAAGTGAATTGATTTGGATGAGCCATCTATTTGACGAAATTCTACTGCATAATTTTGAGTATTTTGAAGGCCCAAAATGGAAAATGAGATTAACGAAAATTCAGGTAGCTTTATCCACCCAAAAATAGTTAAAGATCTCTTAAAGACTGATCAGTATTGGAGAGAGTCTCTTCTTACAGTAGATTATTATCTTAATGAGTGGGCAAACAAAGATCAGCCACTTTCTGTGAGACGAAGTCTAGAGGCAAATTCTGTTGTGGAAACTTGCCACAGAATTCTTAATCTGGCTGGTGTGCCGGAGATAGATGACCAAGGTGTAAAAGCAATCAGAATCCATTTAGATAGAGCAATCAACAAATTCACTGAATTGGACAAACTCCTAATCACTCATTTACCTACCGAAGTATATCAGAGGTTCCAAAGGTTCTTGGATGGGGAGTCAGAAGTGTTAGAAAATCCCACTCTTGATGGTTTAGATCTTCTTTTGCAGCAAATGCGGTCCAGAGGTTTGAATAATCAGGAAATTTTTAGAGAGATTGGCCGGGAAATGAATCGAAAGAATAAACTTTATGATAAAGACCAGATCCTCATGAGTTGGACTGATGATACAAAAAAAACACTTGTCTGGAAAAATAGAAATCGGGAAAAGAACATAAGTCGCCATACCATAGAAAATCGCCTTTCAAGACTGAAAAAAACTTTCCCAATCAGTAAAATGGGAAATCCTTCTGGGAAATAAGGCAATTAAAGTTGATTTTATCCATCCGCACTAAGACTTTTAAGGCCGGATGGCAACTCCAATATGCTATTTGCCTTATGGAAACTTTAGTACCTCTACGCCAACTAGAATCAATAGTTGGATTCCGTAAATCCAAGATCTACCAGCTCATTGAGTCTGGTCAATTCCCCCGACCCATCAAAATTGGTCGTAGCAGCCGCTGGCTTTCTTCCGAGGTCCAAGACTGGATCTACAAACTCGCTAAACAGAACCAACGGTTAGAGCAGAGTTTAAAGGCTTCTGTTGAAGTTCGCTGACTGACTAATCCTCCCCAATACAAATACATATATAAAAGTTTAATTATGTCTGATAAAGCCCAGGCTGATTTGCTGCCAGTTGCAACAGCTCAACAACTAAACGAAGGGCCAGAAGAATTCGATCTCGATGCGATTCGACTTTCCCAAAACTTCGGCGAGTCAAGCGGCATCAAAAAGTTACTGATGACAGTGCCAGTGAGAAAACCAAACCGCACCCAGTTTTTTAGGACCCATCCAGATCATCTTCTTGATGTAATGCTTTTAAAGTATGGGGATACCGATGATCTTTACATTGTCATGCCCCAACTCCGAGCCAAGGTGGAACACTTAGCCAAGCCTTATCGCTTAGTGCTCACAGTCGATCGAGGTGGGACCGTTTTCATTCGGCCACTGGTAATCCCAGATGAAGAGCGTCCTCTAGATTGGCATTCATCTGCAATGGAAGCGGACGTTTTTGCCCGGGAAAGTTGGGTCCATATGCAATCAAACCAGTCACTTGGTGCTTAAGAGATCTTCCAGGCACAGGGTCAACTTTCTGAACCAGCCTGGCCAGAGGAAACCTGGCCAGAGTTAGTAAAGGTGGCATTTCGGAAAAAAATTATTGACGCTGCTGATCATGTCGTCCTGCGGAAACTAAGGGGAGAATTATGACCGCTGAACTTCGGAGGCGTTTTGATCAAGCTTGGTGTGTCGATTTTGAATTTCGGGAGATTGGTGGCAATCTACCTGAAGTGCATTGTTTGGTCGCCCGAGAGATCTTCAGTGGACGACTGATCCGGAGTTGGCTCTCTAAATGCGAGCCTGTTCCCTGCCCGATTCCCTTGGACAAAAGTTCGGTTTATATCGCTTACTTCTCTACAGCAGAATTGAAGTGCCATCTGTCTCTAGGGTGGCCACTGCCAAAGAATATCGTAGACCTCTTTGTTGAATTCAGGTGCCTAACGAATGGGTTATCACTACCCGTAGGTAGAAATCTTTTGGGAGCCCTCACCTACTTTGGTCTCACTGGAATCTCATATTTGGAAAAGGAAGCAATGCGCGAATTAGCAGTGCGAGGCAGTCCTTTTTCAAATGCTGACTCCAAAGCGCTAATTGACTACTGCCAAACTGATGTCGATGCCCTAGAAGCGCTAATTCAGCCCATTTTTGAGCACCTCAGTCTGGGGCAGTCACTACTGCGGGGCCGGTACATGAAGGCTGTCGCCAGCATGGAGCACTATGGTATCCCAATTGATGCAGAGAAGCTGTTGCAACTGCAGTCCAACTGGGAGCCTCTCAAGGAAAGGCTTATTCAGCAAGTAGATAGGCACTACGGTGTTTTCGAAGATTTTGTCTTCAAGCAAGAGCGCTTTGCTCACTACTTGGCAAAACAAAAGATACCCTGGCCACTGCTTTCCTCTGGCCAACTGGATCTCAAAGATGAAACTTTCAGGCAACAAGCACGTGCATATCCCAAACTATCATCTCTGAAGGAATTGCGACAAACATTGGGACGGCTTAGGTTGCATCAGTTAGAGCTAGGCTCAGATAACTGATCAAGGATGAATCTCAGCCCTTTCCGCAGTAAGACAGGACGCAATCAACCGGGTACAAGCCGCTATATCTTTGGAAACGCGAAATGGTTGAGAGGTCTGATAAAGCCCCCAGAGGGCCAAGCCGTTGCCTACATAGACTGGAAACAACAAGAATTTGGGATTGCTGCGGCTCTTTCCAAAGACCCTGCAATGCTTGCAGCGTATTCTTCAGGGGATCCCTACCTTGAATTTGCGAAGCAGGCAGGTTTAGTTCCAGAAACTGCTACGAAGCAATCCCATCCCGAAGAACGAAAGCTCTGCAAGGCAGCAGTGTTGGCGGTTCAGTACGGGATGGGCCCAGAATCCTTGGCCTCTGGGATTAACCAACCTACTGAGATGGGCCGAGAGTTACTGGCAAATCATCGACGTACTTTCCCAAGGTTCTGGGAGTGGTCCGAGGCAGTCGTAGACTATGCCCTACTGCACCGCAAACTTTGGACGGTCTTTGGTTGGGAACAGCATCTCGGTCCTGAGACAAATCCTCGAAGTCTAGCCAACTTCCCAATGCAGGCCAATGGCGCAGAGATTCTGAGGCTTGCCTGCTGTTATCTAATTGAAGCGGGTATCAGGGTATGTGCACCGGTTCACGATGCAGTACTAATTGAAGTGCCAATTAAGGAGACAGAGAAACGGGTCAGCAGGGCACAACAGCTAATGGCTAGAGCGAGTAGGGATGTGCTGAGTGGCTTTGAATTGGGGACGGATGTTGAGATTTTTAAATATCCTGATCGTTACAGTGATGGAGAAAGTGGGCAGGCTTTTTGGGAGGTGGTGATGGCTGAATTAGTGGGACTTGGGAACGACTCTTAATCGTAAAATTGCGAAGCAAGATCCGCAATATTGCGCCGCTACCTTCTCAAGTTTGCAGACCCGGTCCAATTCTTTTTCTTTTATTATTAAAGATTAATAATGCCCTACACAAGTAATTCAGGTGTTAGAAGCACAAGCCCAACTGCAATTAGACACGATCTACCCCCTAATACCCAAATCGATTCTCCCCAAGCTCAACGCCACTTCTTCTTGCATAAAAGTATCTCTCTGAGTTGGGTTGAGAGACTATCCTCCTGTGGGACGCTATGCTTTCAGGTTGGGATGGTAATCTGTTACTGGACAGTACTGGAGCGCTCCGCAGGCGTTAAAGCAACAGCAAAGAAATTTGCACGATTTGGGATATCAAAAGACCAAAAAACACGGGCGCTTAAGAAGCTGAGAGCACATAGATTGATTGACTACGAGAATAGTGTGGGTAGGAACCCAACAGTAACAATCATCCTGTAAGAAATTAAATCTTGCCAGAAAGTAAAAGCAAGGCTCCTTCACAATACCCTTTATTCTAGATCGCTGGCCAGACTCCTTAGGACGTGCATCTCCCCTCTTTAAAACAGGGTACGTGTTATCGTGCGGCAGGCCATGATCGACGGTATGCAGACTTTTATTGGAGAAGTTTCGATTACTGCCGAGGCTGTGGTGCGCAAGAGTTGGGCGGAGAAGTAAAAAATAACTTAGATGTTTTGTGAACCAAAGTATTTTTAAAAAATAACTTACATGACTCATTAACTAGCAAACTAATCACATTCAAAACGAGTGAAAGAATGTTCAATTACTTGTTGAGCAAAGCGGGCTGCAGCAACTGGGAGTGTTCGGCCCTTAAGCTGGCCAAAGTACAATAAGCCAGGAGGGACATCCTTTGTGGCAATTGGCCTACTGGTAACATCACCGTTTTCTTGAGGTCTCGGAAGCCCTATTTGGATTTGAAATCCTAAGACATTCTCTGCAGTTGTGTAATATCGAAGAAACTCAAAGCTATCAGATTCAACTAGGGCCTGGAATTTCAACCCAATTCGCCTGACGGCAAGCTCGAGAAGATTTCTTACCCCATAATTTTTTGTTGGAATTACAATAGGGTATTCCAAGCATTCTCGCAATCGAAGTGTTGATTGGTTAGTAAGTGGATGGTTAGCCGACATGACAGCGTGGAGAGGTTGTCGGATATTTAGCAAATTTTGAAATTCGACTAATCTAATCGGCTCAAAAACAAGAACCAAGTCCGCACTGTAATCAACCAATGCCTGCTCAGCAGCAGCACGATCCCGCAATAAAACACTGAATTCTACTCCTGGATGTTCATTGCGGTAGGTTGAAATTTGTTCAGGAAGAAAATAAGGCAAAAGAGCTTGGCTGCATGCGATTGAAACATGTCCCCGCCTCTCTCCAGATAAGTCTGCAATTTGACTCTTCACACGCTCAAAATCACTAGATTGTGTTCGAATGTGATGAACCAAAATCTCGCCTGCTGTGGTGAGCCGAACCCCCCTTGGTATACGTTCAAATATATCAAAACCGAGCTCCCTCTCAATTGCAAGAATTCGTCGATTTAAAGCTGTTGAATCAATGGCAAGAATTTCTGCAGCTTTCCGAATTGATCCAGATTTGGCTACAGCGTCAACACTCATAAGTGGGAAAAGATTATTCATTTCAGTAGTATAAATTATTGATGTAAATTTTGCACTGGCATGAAGCAAAATTAGCTGTATCCAACATAACCAGAGAATGTTGTATTAATTTTTATTAATTTTACCAACTAAAAAAATGATTGAAAAATTACCGTTTTTTTTTGAGTCCTTAAGAAGTGCGTACCAGAAAGGTTTAGACCCGATCGAATTGATAGAAGAAGTTTACAGGCGGATAACAAGAGTAAATGATCCCGGGATATTTATTAATTTACGTGAAAAAGAAGAGGTAAAATATGAAGCAGCTAAACTAAGTGAAAAAAAATTTCTTAATAAATCTCTTTGGGGAATTCCGTTTGTAATAAAAGATAACATCGACGTCAATGGAATACCAACAACAGCAGCGTGCCCGGCTTTTGCTTATACACCTAAAAAAGATTCCTTTGTCGTTAATAGAATACTAACTGCTGGTGCCTTACTTATTGGGAAAACTAATCTTGATCAATTCGCAACTGGCTTAGTTGGAACAAGAACACCGTATACACCTCCAAAAAACACTTTTAATAAAAAAATTATACCTGGAGGATCCAGCTCAGGATCAGCTGTAGCAGTTGCTCAAGGATTGGCCTCATTTGCCTTGGGAACTGACACAGCTGGATCTGGTAGGGTACCAGCCGCTTTCAATAATATTGTTGGATTAAAACCAACATTGGGAGCATTGTCCAATAGTGGCGTGGTACCAGCTTGCCGAACACTAGATACAATTTCAACATTTGCATTAACTGTTCAAGATGCCTATGAAGTTTACGAAGTTGCTGCGAGTTATGATAGAAGTGACCCGTTCTCAAAAAAGATAACTATTAATCAGTTAAATGCTAAGTTACCTCACTTTAACGTCGGTGTCCCAAATCAAAATACACGTCAATTTTTCGGAGATATTCGACAAGCTAAAATGTTTGATGATTCACTAATTAGTATTGAAATGCTAGGTGGTAAAATTTATGAGTTAGACTTTGAACCTTTCTTCCAGGCTGCGGCAATGCTATATGATGGTCCGTGGATCGCTGAAAGGCATATTACGGTTGAGAAAATTATAGAAGAAAATCCAGTAGCCTTACATCCAGTAACGCGTAAAGTAATAGAAAATGCGCTTGAATTTTCTGCTACAGATACTTTTCAGGCACAATATCGGTTACAAGAATTAACTATTCAAATTAAAGAAATACTGAATGATATAGATATGATGTGTGTTCCATCAGTACCAAAATACTTCACTCTCGAAGATTTGAGAGCCGATCCTATCGGTTTGAACACACAATTAGGAACGTACACAAATTTTGTCAATCTACTTGATCTTTGTGCGATTACAGTACCAACCGCTATGCGGCAGGATAATTTACCAGGCAGTGTTACTTTAATAGGTAAAGCTGGTGATGATGAACGTATTGCATCTGTGGCAGCGTCTCTGCAAAAACATGAATGTGCTCCATTAGGCGCAAAAGATTGGAAACATCCGGACTTAAATCTAAAAACCAGGATAACAGGCCCTGATGAAATTGAAATTGCAGTTGTTGGTGCCCATATGTCGGGTCTACCTCTTAACTATCAGCTTATAGATATTGAAGGTCGTTTTGTTAAAACTACAAGAACATCCGAAAACTACCATTTGTATAAACTAGTTGGAGGACCCCCATTCCGACCAGGTTTAGTTCGGAAAACAGATGGAGCTTCGATAGAAATCGAAATATGGGTTGTGCCAACGAGCAAAATTGGAATTTTGCTCAAAACTGTTCCTAGCCCACTTGGACTCGGAACAATTTTTGTTGAAGACGGCTCTCAAGTTAATGGATTTGTTTGCGAGGCGGCCGCAATAGTAGACGCAGAAAACATCACCGCATACGGTGGATGGCGTAACTATTTAAATTCTTAAAAATTACCAATTGATTAAATGACAAAGGAGTCACACCATGCAACGTCGTAAATTTTTGAAAACATTGGGTGTCGCGTCCGGTGCTTCATTAATTCCGTTTCTAAAATATGTGCCAGCGGAAGCTTCAGGACATAGTGATACTTTGGTTGTAGTATCCGGTAGTGGAATTAATAGTTTAGACCTTCATCGGAAGGGGACTAATAGGCCAAGTTACCAAGTGACAGTAAATATATATGATCGATTAGTACGATTTGGAGTCAAAGAACTCGAAGACGGATCTTTAGCTTACAATTCTACCAAGATTGAGCCAGAAGTAGCTAAGTCTTGGGTCGTTTCCAATGACGGTAGGTCATTAACCTTTGAAATCAACCCTGATGCTATTTTTTGGGATGGAACTCCGGTTACCGCCTACGACGTGAAATGGTCTTTTGATCGAGCAGTTAGTTTGGGAGGTTTCCCAGCTGTTCAAATGAAGGCAGGTTCAATGACTTCACCTGAACAATTTGTAGTGATTGATGAAATGACTTTCAGGGTTGACACTCCAAAAGCATCTAAACTTACACTTCCTGATTTAGCAGTCCCTATACCATTCATAATAAACTCAAAAGTTGCTAAAAATTACGCGACTGATGATGATCCTTGGTCCACTGAATACCTACATAAAAATCCAGCAGGTTCAGGTGCTTTTAAAATTGTTAGATGGGATCCAGGCCAACAGTTTATTTACGAAAGAAACGATAATTGGCTACTAGGACCAAAACCAGGTGTTAAGCGTGTTATAGTTCGCGAGATCCCGTCCGCGTCTACTCGTCGTGCGCTCACGGAACGAGGTGATGCTGATTTATATATGAATGTAGCCGCCAAAGATGCTAAAGAATTTAAATCAGAAGGCAAAGTCACTGTATCCGGTGCTCCGATCGATAACTGTCTACATGTTCTTGCACTAAATCTGGACTACAAACCATATGACAACATTAAAGTGCGCCAAGCAATAGCATATGCGCTCCCTTACGAAGACATTATATCGGCTGCAGCTTACGGACGTGGTAAACCAATGTTTGGTGGTAGTGAAAAGATACCAACAAATATTATATGGCCTCAACCATTCCCTTACAGTACAAATCTTGAAAAAGCAAAAGAGTTATTAGCAGAAGCTGGCCTGAAGAACGGCTTTGAAACAACTTTATCTTTTAATTTGGGTCTTGCTGATTGGCAAGAACCAACTTCGCTTCTAATTCAAGAATCGTTAGGAAAAATTGGTATTAAGGTTAAACTGAATAAAATTCCCGGTGCCAATTGGCGAACCGCAGCTCTTGTCGAAAAGCGACTACCAATGCACCTTGAAAATTTCGGAGGATGGCTAAATTATCCAGATTACTACTTCTTTTGGGCATACAAGAACGGACATTTATTCAATTCCTCAAACTATAAGAATACAAAGGTAGAGAATCTTGTAGATGATACAATGCATATGTCTACAGATGATCCCCAATATGAAACAAACGTTAAGGAAATGATTGCAATTGCTTTCGAAGATGTTCCTCGTATACCACTATATCAACCCTTTTTAGACTCAGCTATGCAGAAAAATGTCAATGGCTACGCATCCTGGTTTCACCGTCAATTAGATTGCAGGAGTATTACAAAATCATAAGTACCCAAGATATGACACCCAAACTGTTTCAAATAACAGGTCGTTTGGCACAAGCAATTCCATCTGTATTGGTTGTCATTATCTTGTCATTTATCCTTACTAGGATGCTGCCAGGGGACCCGGCTGTCTATTTTGCTGGTGATATGGCAGACAAAGAATCGATTGAGCAGATGCGTCGTTCCTTGGGGCTGGACCGAAGTTGGCTTGAGCAGTTTTATATATATATTATTAATTTGATTGAAGGTGACTGGGGCATATCTTTGACAACTGGTCAACCCGTCACGGATGAACTTCTAGCCAGACTACCTGCCTCTTTAGAATTGACTATATTTGGTTTGATCCTTTCCATCGCTGCAGCTGTTCCTCTTGGAATTGCTGCAGCAAACCACAAAGATAGTTGGATAGACCACTTTTGTAGAATTTTGGTAACTGCTGGGGTTTCTTTACCTATCTTCTTTACCGGATTATTCCTTGTCTACATATTCTACTTTCTTTTGGGGTGGGCTCCATCTCCAATAGGGCGAATAGATATTCTTGTTCTCTCCCCTCCACCTGTAACAGGCTTCTACACCATTGATAGTTTATTAGCTAACGAATCAGAAACCTTTTTTGCTTCGTTGGCTCAATTGATTTTGCCTGCAGCTACACTGGGTCTATTTGCTTTGGCTCCAATCGCACGGATGACAAGGTCAGCAATGTTAGGTGCTCTAAAAAGCGATTATGTTCGCACAGCTAGAGCTAGCGGGTTGTCTAGAAAAAAAGTCCTCCTAACTTATGCTCTCCAAAATGCCGCATTACCAATATTTACGACATTGGGAATGGTGTTTTCTTTTCTACTAGGAGCAAACGTTCTCGTTGAAAAGGTATTTTCTTGGCCAGGAGTAGGATTATATGCAATAGAAGCTTTGATAGCATCAGATTATGCAGCTGTGCAAGGCTTTGTACTGACTATGGCTCTACTTTTCGTCTTTGTAAATCTCACGATAGATATCATTTTAACTCTGATTGATCCACGAGTAGGCTTTGATGACTAAAGTTGCATTTACGAACCGGCGTTTGAATCACTTGATCTATGTCATCAGAGAAAATCCCGTTACATTGCTAGCCTTCTCTTTATTTACGCTTATTATTTTGTTGGCTCTGGTAGGCCCTTCAATCGCACCCCATGATCCGATTAAGACAAATGCAACTAATGCCCTTGAGCCCCCAAGTTTATTATATCTTTTCGGTACTGATCATTTAGGTCGTGACGTCTTTAGTAGAGTGATTGTTGCCACCAGGTTAGACTTAGGTATCGCATTTTCAGCAGTTGCAATATCCTTTTGCGTGGGGTGTGTGCTTGGAGGTGCGGCAGGCTTTTGGGGTGGATGGACTAATCGTGTAATTGGAAGAATCTCCGATGCTATCATGGCTTTTCCTTTATTTGTTCTAGCAATGGGTATCGTCGCAGCACTAGGAAATACAATTGAAAATATCATTTACGCTACAGCTATAATTAATCTACCGTTCTACATTCGGGTCTCCAGAGCCGAAACAAGTATCCGGAGAAATATTGGATATGTTGATGCTGCACGACTGAGTGGCAGTGGGAATCTTCGTATATTATTTACCCAGATATTGCCAAATATTTTACCACCCATGATGGTTCAAGTTTCTCTTAACATGGGCTGGGCGATTCTTAACGCAGCTGGGCTTTCATTCATTGGACTTGGAGTTAGACCTCCTAATGCTGAATGGGGAATTATGGTTGCAGAAGGATCAAATTATATCATTTCTGGAGAATGGTGGTTGGTTATTTTCCCTGGAGCAGCTCTTATGTTAGCAGTATTTTGTTTCAACTTACTTGGAGATGGTTTGCGAGATATTGTTGATCCTCTGAGAAGGACTTAGGGGTAGAATGCACCAGACTTATTTTTTAGATATCAAAGGCCTCTCAGTCGAATTTCGCACACGTAACGGTACTATTAGAGCAGTAGATGATATCAATTTTCATTTATCAAAAGGAGAGTTTTTAGGAATTGTTGGTGAAAGTGGTTCAGGTAAATCAGTGACAGCATATTCCGTGATGGGCTTGTTAGACTGTGCAGGGCATCCTGTCTGTGGTCAGGTCATGTATGATGGCATTGATATTATTAAAGCAACAGAGAATACCATGCAGGATATCCGCGGTCGCGAAATCTCAATGATTTTTCAAAATCCTCGTGCCGCATTGAATCCCATTAGGCCTGTTGGCTACCAGATCGAAGATGTATTAAAACAGCATCAATTAGCCACAAGACAGACAGCAAAATCAAAAGCTGTTGAAATGTTGCGCCAAGTAAAAATTTTTGAACCTGAGTTGCGCTATAAAAGTTACCCATTTGAATTGTCCGGAGGTATGTGTCAAAGGGTAATGATAGCTATAGCATTGGCTTGCAGCCCAAGGCTCTTAATTGCCGATGAACCAACTACTGGGCTTGATACAACAACTCAGAAAGCCACAATGGACTTGGTGAAGGAACTTGCTCTCAAGCGGAATATGGCGGTCATTGTGATATCTCATGACCTTGGTATGGTTTCTAATTATTGCAATCGCCTTGTTGTTATGGAAAGCGGGAAAATTGTAGAAACCGCTTCAGTAAATGACTTATTAGCTTGTCCTAAACATGAATATTCGAAAAGACTGATTGCCGCATCACCTAAGCAAAATTCCTGCTTAGAAAATTTAACAATATCACCAGAAAAACATCTGATTCGTGAAACATTATCGCACTTAGAAAAAAAAACATCTACTCCTCAACTCTCAAAAGTTCATACGCTCCTCGATGTAAGAAACTTGACAAAAGAGTTCCCTATCCGCAATTCGTTCAAAAACCTTTTTTTTCAGCAAACAAATTCTTATCATCGTACATCTTATCGAGCTGTCGATGATGTAACTTTCAAACTTGAATCGGGGCAAAGTTTGGGTCTTGTTGGTGAATCAGGTTGCGGTAAATCGACCACATCAAAAATCATTAGTCGTCTTATTAACCCCACTTCAGGTGAGGTATTTTTTAAGGGAATAAACATTACCAATTATGATGCTCAGGATTTTGTTGAACAGTCAGAGCGCCGGATGATTCAAATGGTTTTTCAAGATCCTACAGATAGTCTTAATCCAAGGTATACAGCTCATGAATCCATCGCAGAACCATTGAGACTTTTATTGGGAATGAACAATTCTCACGAATTACAATTGCGAATCTTTAGCTTAGCTGATCAAGTTGGACTTTCCGCTAATTTATTGGAACGTTTCCCCCACCAGCTCTCCGGTGGTCAGAAAGCTCGTGTAGGGATTGCTAGAGCTATTGCAGTCAAACCAGAGCTACTAATTTTAGACGAGCCAACTTCCTCGCTTGATGTTTCGGTCCAAGCGATAATTCTTCAACTCTTGAATCAACTAAAAAATGTTCTTGGAATGAGCTATATTTTTGTATCACACGATTTAAATGTGGTGCGTTTGATGTGTGATCGAGTCATTGTAATGAATCAAGGAAAAATTGTTGAAAGTGGTAAATCTTTTGAGGTTTTTAATAGTCCTAAGAATCCTTATACTAAAGCTTTGGTTGAAGCAATCCCGCGTTTTGAAAAGTGACCCCAAATTTTAATTTATTTTTATAATTTAATTCAATTTCTTGGTAAAGGTCGAAATAAGTTAAGATCAATTACTAATTTGGAAGATATTATGAAAATATCAAAGACAGCACTTCATTTGGTATCACTCGATTTAGATGAAGTTTATGAGATGATTGCCGAGGGTTGCAGTCTGGCCCAGATTGGAGCCAAGTTTGAACGCAGTCGCAATGTGCTCTGGAAGTTCCTACAGAAGAACGAGGAGCATCCACAAGCTTACCCGGTAGCTCTACAAGAAAGAGGATTCCATCACGCCAATATGATTGAGCGGCTGGTGTCAAAGTAGAGAATTGGGAAATGCGTCCTGAGGTAGCTCTGATCGCTTGATGGATGTAAGTGGATTGCCATTCGCTTCCATACGAATCTTCTTTCTGAGAATTGGACTTTAGCACAGTGTTCCGCCCTCGCGTGAGTATAGTCACAGAAGAGTCTTGTAGAAGATATCTCCTCCCCGCCAAAAATAACCTAAAACGTCGCAGCCTGCGGCCCATAGCAATTTCCCCCCGTGAGTAGGAACCGGATATACTTACGTTTACTGCACCTTGATTTTGTGCCCCACCCACCTTGCTTTCGCCCTGAGTAGGAGACGCCTCGATGCCCGCTCCAGTTTCTTTGGTCGATCTAGATCCAGACTTCTTCTGTAGTCCATCACGCAGCCAGTGGCTTCGAGAATATCGCTTGGCTCTACCCTGGACACAGGCCCAGTTAGCCAATGCTTGTGGTGTTTCTCGTAGTACCGTGGTGCGTTGGGAAAACGATCAAGTGCGAGTACCTAAATCTGCTGTGATGGTGGTATTTCTCGCTAATGTAATTAGTGACAGTGGTGACGGTAGCCTCCAAATAATGACTTGGCCAGAACGTGAACGTGATCACTGGCGGCGATTCCTGAGTACCAAGAATCATCCAGTGGACATCATGGTTTTTGCGGAGCTCCGATGGCTCTTGGACATTCCAGATCCGGTAGTACCTACGAAAGAAGAAATGGAGCGGAAATAGAAGTGGCAGGCGCGGTACGAGAGGGAAAAGGAAAGGCGTTACTTGTGATGGCTCCAGATGGGCTATAGAAGCTGATTGTTTACATCTGCACTTGCTTGAAGTGCCTGCCACCCTTCTTCTCTTCATAGCCCAACGTGTCGAACTCTTCAGCAATGTTCTGAAAACTAATTCGCTTCTTGGTCAATAGATTGATTCGCCGCAACCGCTTAATTTCTCTCACCAATTGTGAATTCGTTTCCGAGTAGGTCTTTTGACTTTCAACCTTGTTGCCCGTTTCTGCCTTTTTGCTCTACCTTGTGCCCTTCGTAGGATCATCAAACTCATAAAAATCAGCCAAAATTACCAACCTTTTTACTTCATTTCTGAACGTACCCGTTCATTTATTGGATTGGATAACGATTCAAGGTCGACCTCTGGTGCAATCAGCCTTTGGGCTAAATTCTTGACAAAATCTATCTATGATTTGATAAGTTGACTTGCCAAGAGCGGTCTCTGCTCTGGTAAAAAAGAGTTTTTTTATACGTCAAATGTATTCTTTGCATAAGGAGTCTCTATGGCAATTCTGGTTTGGATTACTCTCACTGTGAAAGATGGCAACTGTAATCAAGTTCTTGAATTACTTGATAGTCCCGAAGGCAATGATTTCACGGCATCTCAGGAAGGTTGTGAACGATTAGAGCGGTCTGTAGAGCATGCTAATCCCAATCAGATACTTCTGACTGAGCTTTGGAGTTCAAAGGAAGATTGGGATGCTTATTTTGAAATGCAACAAGCAGTGAGGGATAACAATGATTTCAACAGGCAACTTATGGAATTGATAGAGGAAAACGGGATTGAAATTAAATTTTCTGAAGTGAATAAATCCAAAAGAAGCAATGTACCGGAGCATGTGCAACGCATCCTAGACAACGATAAAGATTATAAGCACTTTCTGGTTGTGCACGCTTATGTCTCTGATGAAGCTAGAAAAGAAATGCTTACCCCTCCGGAAAAGCGTGACCCTCCGCAATCAAGACGAACAGAACGTGAGTGGGCTCAAGAAAATGCAAAACGTAAAAACGCAACAGTTATTCAACACTGGGTTACGAATGAGGATTTTCTTTATTGTCATTGGCTCGCTAAGAGTGAACAGGATGTATATAGAACACTGGAAGAAACGGGTATGGAAGGAAGACTTATAAATTCAATGGCTCACGAAGCGCACTGGTACGAGACCGCGTTCCGCAATTCGGCTAAAATTACGCCAAATCTTCCTGAAAATGGATACAACTGGTAGAGACTAATCCACCCTAATGAATCGGCGTTGTTCCAATGAATATATTGGTAACCTTAGGAAATTAGAGGTAGTCAAAATGGAAGAGAAACATTTCTTAATGGTACACACCTTTACCACGGATGAAAAACGAAAGCAGAGTCTTACTCCACCAGAAAAAAGGAATCCTCCGAGTAAAAGAAAAACAGAACGTGAGTGGGCTGAGGCGACTTCTGGAGGCAAATACGCCAGAAATATGCAGAAATGGATTGGTAATGATGAATTCTTATTCTGTCATTGGGTCGCCAAAAGTGAGCAGGATGTTTACAGGCAACTTGAAGAAAATGGTGTGGAGGGAAAAATTTTGAATTCGGTTGTCCATGAGGCACATGAATTTATGTCTGCTTACCGCAATTCTGACGAAATTTTAGAGAGCTATCCCGAAGACGGGATGTATTGGTAGAGCCTAATCCACCGCAACGAATCAGCCTTAATCCAAAAAGTAAGTTAGTAAACTTATAAAATATGAAGAGAGTCAAATGGAAGAAAAACATTTCTTTGCAACACATACTTTTGTTTCTGATGAAGCTCGCAAGGAATACCTAACCCCACCAGAAGAAATCAAAAACGAAAAGAAGTGGGCAGAAGATGCCATTGGTGAATACGCGAGATGTATGCAGACATGGTGTGGTAATGATGAATTCTTATATTGTCACTGGATCGCGAAAAGCGAAAAAGATGTTTATCGGCAACTTGAAGAATGGAATTTTGAGGGGAGAATCGTCAATACAATGGTTCAAGAAATACATCAATTCATGTCGGGTTACAGGGAATCCGAAGAGATTTTAATGAGCTATCCTGAAGATGGAATGTATTGGTAAAAGTGGGCCCGTTTCACAATTTTGAACTTTAAGTAAAGACTGAATGCGGTAGATGAGGCGTTTTTCTGCACCTCTCACCCATTCAGGCGGCAGAAGAACCGCCCAACCTAAAAAATCCAAATCAGCATGGGTACAAGCAGGGGAATACCAGTCCATTGGTCTGCGCCCAAGGATTTGCTAAGCATTCCCCCAAATCAATATTCCCCCTCGATATTCCCCCTAGTATTTCATACGTGTTTTCATTCCCCTTTCAGTTGAAAATCTCCTCCTCCTTTCTCTCGATCTCATTGCTTGTGCTATTGCGATTCAACAAAACCCATTCACTCAGCTTTGCTGACCATTTGACATCAGGATTGGTCGGACGTTCGTGAGCCAACTTACTCGGGCGCTCCATCGCGTCAATGAGACCGATCTTGTCGTACAGGGCCAAATTGCGTTGGTAGTGATAACGCGTTTCCAGTTGATCACGAAAATCTTGTTGCCGCTCTGTAGAATCTCTTATCAACCCCTTGGCTTTTTCGCGCAACTGTTGAATCTCCAAGCGATAGGCCGGTTCTGTGCGTAACTCGAGCTCGCTCTCCGGCCAATCACCACCTGCAAAGCTGATTGGTAGCTCCAAAAGCGTTTCGGGCACCGTATGGGGCCAACATCGCAACTCTTCAAAGGATATTGAGTTTGCAGGTGTGAAACGTTGCTGAGAGCGCTTGATTCGCTTGTTAGCTGTCGTTTTGCAGTCACCATTTTCATCCACCACTGGAATCCTGCGGCGGGTCTGCGGCTGATAATCAACATTCACTCCCAGTTGCTCCGACATGCGTAGCACGCCATCAATCCAGCCTGCTGACGAGTGATCTGCATGGCTATTTTCTAGAAACAATTTCAGATGCAGCATCTCATGGAGTAGCACCACACTGTCAGCGCAGAGGCTGTACTGCCTATTGCGGAAGCGTGCTGGGAGCTTGAAACTCAGTGGGCGACAGAGAGTGATTCTGGCCATCGGTTGGATATCACTGGAACTTGTTCTGCCGTAGGCGCACTGGCCCAACCAGCCACCAAATTGAGAGGTGTAAGTAAAAGAGACATGAGCCGGTGGAAGCTCGTCTGAAAAGAACTTTTTGTTGAAGAAGCAGTAGTCCTCATAGGCCAGAAGGCCGATGCTACCCCAACCCAGCATCATAAAAGAGCGCATCGATTCCCAATTCAGGCTGGACTGATCGGTGGGATCGTAATCAAAAGTAACCGTAAAAGACATGGTTTTACTTCAGAGAAGTTGTGTGACAGATAGCTATATGTCACAGTATTTAGAAAAGCTATTCAAGCCAAAACACTAAAACGTCTCAAACAGTCATTTGGGTGAAAAAGAATTTAGCGGCTCAAGTGTCCGCATGAGCTAGCGATCAGTAGAAGATCAGCTACTCTACACACAGTTTGATCATGCAATCAATTTCGAGAGAAAAGATGAAACACTAGAACACACTATTCAGCCGTCATGGGTTGTATGCCAATGAAGAAAAGCAGCATGTCCATGCAATGATTTCTTCGAAGTTAATCAGTGAGGTTGATCGAGTCGTTCCTAAACGACAGCGATCAGCTTTTCTGGAGAGTTTGATTAGAAGAGAACTGGAACAGCGGGACCATTAACTTTGAATTGTTTCTGGACTATCCAGAAACAAGAAACCCCTGACATCTCTGCGAGCCACGAAACTTTTAGAGATGCAGGAGCCTTTTAGACAACCACCGTGGAGTGGTCATCCGGCGAGATGCGGTTTGGCACATCTGCAACAAAGTTAGCAGAACAGTGCCTGCCATACAACTGCAATTCCAATGAATTTCAGATTGCCCGACAAGCTCTACAGTGGCTGTTGCCCCTCCTAATTAACGGAGTTTTTATGGCCAATCAGCCTAAAGTTGATAATTCGCAGGTCTCACTACCCCCTAAGTTGGATTGTGATGATTTGGATCTCACTACGATAACTGGTGACCAGTTACCAGTATTGGAGCGAGGAATCCTTCCGCCCGATCTGGAAGAGTTCTTGGAACTCAATGCCAAGTCAGTTGATTTGAATTA
>JACLAC010002051.1_pt1 | contig 18623 bp, 18 predicted proteins | sample 8027881 | NCBI WGS metagenome assembly JACLAC01 (sample SAMN15725517, study PRJNA655200) | protist metagenome | isolation source: fluorescence activated cell sorting (FACS) single amplified genomes of... | place: Spain: Blaines Bay Microbial Observatory, Mediterranean Sea | collected 2016-01-19 | reverse complement strand
ATGATGTTACTGGCGCCAAGCAGTGGACCAAACTACTCGGAACTTCTTCTGGAGATATTGCCTATGACATTGCCGCCGATTCCAATAGCAACGTTTGTGTGACCGGACCTACTTTGGGTGGGCTTGGTGGAACCACCAATGCGGGAAGTTATGATGTCTTTGTGATCAAGTACGATAGTTATGGAAACTTACAATGATTGATTCTCAACTGACTATACCCATGTAGGCAAAAGACGGGGGTTACATGAAAATTCTCATGGCTGCATTGATCTACCTATTTTTAGCCACAGCAACCTATGCTCAAACAACCCGCGCCATCCGCCCAGTCGTCCTGCCTAATGAAACCGGTCAACAAGCTCAACTCTATCAGAACAGCCATGCTCTGCTGATTGGGGTCAGTGACTATCAAAACGGCTGGCCTGATCTTCCAGGGGTTCGCAAGGATATGGCTTTGGTTCAGGAAGCGCTTGAGGAAAACGGCTTTGAAGTCACCCCGATCAATGATCCAAGCAGTGAGGATTTAAAAAAGATCTTTGACCTCTTCGTTAGTCTCTATGGACGTGATCCAGAAAATCGCCTGCTGATTTACTTTGCCGGACATGGTCACTCCCAACTGCAAACCTACGGCACAACGATGGGTTATCTTGTTCCAACTGATGCCCCCGATCCCCAACAAGATCTTAATGGCTTTTTGGATAAAGCCCTGGATCTGCAGATGATTGATGTCTATTCCAAGCGCATTCAATCCAAGCATGCCCTCTTTCTCTTTGACTCCTGCTTCAGTGGTGAACTCTTCGCCCTTTCTCGGGCTGTACCTCAGGAGATTGCCAGTAACACCACAAAACCAGTGCGTCAGTATATTACCTCCGGTTCTGCCAACGAAACCGTGCCTGATCAAAGTGTCTTCCGAGAGCAATTTATCAACGGAATCGGTGGAGATGCCGATACCAACAGTGATGGCTATGTAACCGGATCTGAGCTTGGTCAATTTCTCTTCTCCAGTGTCACCAAGTACACCAAGAATTACCAAACTCCTCAGTACGGTAAGATCCGTGATCGTAACCTGGACCAGGGAGACTTTGTCTTTGCTGTCCAATCTAACTTCATGCGCCAAACAGAGCTGCAACTCGAGGAGCAGGTCAAGGAAGCCAAGAAGAAGATTAAACCTGTCAACAATGAACTGAGAGAAATCGTCAGTTTCCTGTTGGACGGCCAGCGCACTCGCGCTGGTGCACTACTCAGCAAATACAAGGAGAAGCCGAAGGTAAAAGAGTTAACGGGCTTCTTCATCAAGCAGCCTCCGCCAGTTCAGTACGAACTTGGGCAGGTCTATCGCAAAGCTTTGGGTGTAGATGAGAATTTGGCTTTGGCTAAAATCTTCTACAAGCTAGCAGCGGAGCGTAATCACCCAAAGGCTCAGACGATGTTGGGCTACATGCACCGCAATGGAATTGGAACCGAGGTAGATTTGGAAAAGGCTGTTAGCTGGTATCAGCGAGCTGCTGAGCAGGGAGAGGCTACTGCCCTCTTCAATCTAGGAGGTATGTTCCGCAAGGGTTATGGAGTACCACAAAACGATGGAAAGGCTCTTGAACACTATCGGCAAGCAGCAGCCAAAGGAAATGCTCAGGCCAAGCAGATGCTGCAGCGATTATCTGATTGATTGCCTATGCAACAAAGACCTCAGCGCTGGTTAATCTATCTAAGTTTAATCCTGCTGGTCGTCAGCTGCGGAGAACCTGTTCCTGTTGACTGTACTCCAGATGAAGAGCAGTGTACTACTGAAACAGAAGGAGGCTTTGAAACCGGGCCTGTTGCAGGAATTGCTGCCGGTGGTGCCGTAGTGGTTGCCATTGCTGCCGGTGGTTTAGGTGGCGGAGAGAGTGGAGATTCATCATCTTCTAGTCAGAGTGGAGCCAGTAATACTAATCAAAATACCCCTACGCTAACAGGGACTCTTCTTGACAGCGCTGTCGGAGGGGTGAGCTACAATACCTCTTCCAACCTCTCCGGTCTGACCAATACCAATGGCCAGTTTCAATACCGCAGTGGTGATCAAGTCACCTTCACAGTTGGTGAAACCGTATTGGGCGAGGTTAAGGGCGGCGAACTGATCACTCCAGTAGAACTAGCTGGTACAAACAATACCGCTGACCGTCGGGTGATCAACATCTCCCGCTTGCTCCAATCGCTTGATCAAGATGGTGACCAAACCAACGGTATAAGCATTAGTCCGGCAACCCGCTCAATGTTGGCCCAGCAAGCATTCAAGTTTGATATCCCAGTCACTGAGTTTCAGCTTAAAGTCAATCCATTCATCGAGAACATTCTCAAACGACCCATGATACCAGCTGATGAGGCAATCAATCACCTGCACGTTAGCCTCAATTCAGAAGGACGACCCGGTAGCATTGGGAGTCAAGAAGATATCCGTCAATTAGTCCCTGGCTTTGTAGCAGTCACCCCAGCCAATGTTCCTTCCAACCAACCTTCCAATCCAACTCAATTCAACTGCAACTTTGCAGGTGGAACCGTTCCAGATGGTGGAAGCGTGATCGCTTACCAGTCACCGAATGTAGCCGCAGGACAGTTATGCTCCTCCCAAACCCGCTTCTGCAACAACAGCTTACTGAGTGGCTCCTATGCTTACATGAGCTGTCAGGTTCAAGAGGCCACCGACTGCCAGTTCAACGGCAACTCCATTGCCAACGGTACCAGCGTCACCACCTACCAAAGCGCAACCGTTCCCTTCGGTCAAAGTTGCACGTCTGAGCAGCGCTTCTGTACCAGTGGGGTCTTAGGTGGAACCTATCCGTTTCAAAGCTGTAGTAAGGCCGAACCCACCAGCTGTGCTTTCAATGGATCTGAGGTACCCCACGGTGGAGTCGTAACTGCTTTTTTAGAAGATTCTGTCTCAAATGGAAGCACCTGCAGTTCACAGGTACGGAATTGTTTCAATGGGGTTCTGAGTGGGACTTATGCACATGGAAGTTGCGCTGTAAAGCCGGCACAGAGTTGTAGCTTTGCTGGTCAGACGATTGATGATGGGCAATCCGTAACGGCTTATCTGTCCAATTCAGTACCATTCGGTAGCAGCTGTATTTCAGAGACTCGTTCTTGCGGTAATGGATTTTTATCCGGGAGTCATGCCTTTGGAAGCTGTGCTGTCGCTGCTGCTGCATACTGTGATTTCAATGGTCAAACCGTTCAAAGCGGAGATTCTATTACAGCTTACCAATCAAGCACAGTTTCTTTCGGCAGTACCTGCGTTTCAGAAAATAGGTTTTGTAGTGATGAGAACCTGAGTGGTTCTTTCAGTTTCAGCGATTGTAATGTCAAAGCTAAAACATACTGGACTCAATTGGTTGGTACAGCAGAATATGACATAGGTGCTGGGATAGCTTCTGATTCGGAGGGTAACCTGTATGTTACTGGAAGTACTGGGGGTTCAATAGAAGAAAATAGCCATTTAGGAATAAGGGATCTTATCTTGATAAAATTCAACCAACTCGGGGTACAAGAGTGGACTAGACAAATTGGTACTATTCATGATGACAGTGGATACGACGTTTCCGCTGATACATTCGGAAATGTATATGTAATTGGCCAAACCTATGGTGACTTGGATGGAAATATTAATGTGGGTGATGCTGACCTATTTATTGTAAAATATGATTTCAGTGGAAAGAAATTTTGGAGCCACCAAATTGGTACGCATGAATTCGACTATGGCCGGAGTATCGATACTGACACCGACGGCAATGTATATATCGCTGGATATACTACAGGTGAACTAGAGGGTAACATCAGTGCTGGAGGTAATGACTTTTTTATTATTAAGTTCAATTCCAGAGGGTCTAGACTATGGATAAAGCAACTGGGAACACTTAGTAGCGATGTAGTTCACAGTGTTGATATTGATAATGAAGGAAATATTTATGTGGCTGGATACACAGCTGGCGAGTTAGAAAGTAATATCAGTGTAGGAGGTGATGATTTTTTTATTATAAAATATGATAATCAATTAACAAAACAATGGGTTAGGCAATTTGGTACTCTAGGTACCGATGTAGTCTTTGATATGGCCAGGGACAATGATGGGAATATTTATGTGACTGGATTTACTGATGGAAGCTTCGATGGTCATATCAGTGCAGGAGATGACGACTTTTTTATTATAAAATATGACAGTTTGGGGATCAAGCAGTGGTCTCAGCAGTACGGAACTGCAGGTAGTGACGTTGCGAAAAGTATTTCAATTGACGCTACTGGCGATGTCTACATAGCTGGACATACAGAAGGAGATCTCGATTTAGGTGTCGATTCGGGTGAAGACCCATACAAACTTCCAGATCTATTTCTAGTCAAATATGATAAAGACGGGATAAGAAAATGGAACCAACAATTTAAGACCTTCCTTTCCTATGGTTCCGGAGAAGATATCATTTGTGATCAGAACAGTAATATCTTCATGACTGGGTACATTTACGGTGACCTTGATGGTAAGACCAATTTCGGGAAATCCGACTTATTCGTGGTTAAGTACAACAGCGATGGAGTAAAGCAGTGATTCCAGGCCTACTCGCCATACTTCTTTTGCTCCTTTTACCTCCTCCCCTGTCAGCTATAGAGTTAGTCGGTGAAGGCCATGCTCCCACACGGGAACAAGCCAAGCAAGAAGCCCTATCTGATCTCTCTCAAAGCATTGCCACAGAAGTAAAGTCTGTTCATACCGGTTGGAAAGGGCTACTAGATGGCAAGTACTCTGAAGATGCCACTCAGATGGTTCGTGTTGAGTCCCGACTACCCTTGCTGGGTTTAGAGACGCATGTATTGCAAGGTGTTGATGAATGGGATGCTACCTCCTTCCTGCGCTCTGACAGAGCTGCTCCTCTCTATCGTGAAAGACTGATTCAACTACAACAAGAAATTGAACAGACCTGGAGCCAAGTCCAGCTAACAGAACGCAATGCTGAACGTGAACCCCTCCTGCAACAAACGCTCACCAAGTTAGAGGACTTCAAGCGGCACTTGACAGTCATGCTAGCCCTTGGTGAACGCGAGAACCTCCCAGAACTCAATATCGATGAAGCTGAAGTGCAGGGACTCCTCTGGCAGGCACAGGAACAACCCGATTCGATGGAGCAAGCTGCTAGGCTACTGACCAAAGAGATGCAGGAATACTCCAGTGTTTATGTCTTCCCGCTCAAGGTTTCAAAGACTCAGGAGATCACACCCTTTGCTCTTGCCTTCCAGGGACGACTGCAGCAGGAGTTAGAAACCGTACTCAGCCCTGATCGAGCCAAGTATTGGTTGCATGGAAACTATGTGTTGGGTGACGAGGGGATGGAAATCACTCTGCATCTGAGCAAAGCGCAAAGTCATGCGATCGAATTGACCAGATCCACATTTCTTGTGGCCACTGCCTATGCAGGTTTGCAAGCTGAGCCAAGTCAGCCGGTCTTTGATGAATTGCTAAGAGAAGATGTAGATGTCTGGCTGGCTTCTGACTTCAGAGTTTCAATTAAGACGGATCAAGGGAGGGAGCAACTTCACTTTAGTGAAGGAGATGAGTTTGAGTTGGAGGTCAAGTTGAACAAACCAGGATATTTCTACATTGTCGGCCATACGTTCATGATGGACGAACCTCTATCTTACCTAGTAGAAATCAATCCAAGTATCCAGAATTCACCGAAGCGCTTCATTCGGCATGTGACTGTTGTGGAAACAGGTAAGTGGATCAATCTCGGCAGGTTTGCTGTTCAACCACCACTTGGTCGAGAAACCCTACAGCTGATTGCTGCACGAGAGAACCTCAGTCAATTCTTACCAGACTCAGATCAGGATTCCGCTACACAGTTGTATGTGATTGATAGCGATCCTTTAGTCGCACTCGCAAAGACAAGATCTCTACAACAAAGTGACAAACTCCAAGGCTATTCAGCCGAAGCTCAGTTGACCTACACAACATGGCCTCGTTGATTAGTGGGAAGAGCCCTTAGGCCTTCATGCTACCAATCTGCTGTTCTCCCAACGTCCGCTTTCAACCTTTCCCTCTGGTCGAGTTAAGGTTCCTTCACCATTCCTTTTGCCATTTTTGAATTCTCCGACATAAATTCGCCCATCCGGCCAGGAATAGATGCCTCGACCATGAAAACTACCCTCTTTGAATTCACCGACATAAATTCGCCCATCCGGATAAGCGTAGGTGCCTAGTCCGTTGCGTGGTTTATTGATTGAGTCCTTATTTTGCTTCTTGACTACATCAATTACACCTGACATGAATGCCTCCTGATTGAGTTATTAGATATGTTGGTAGATGGTAGATAACTCTCAACGATTTGGGGAGGATAACTGGGGGAGAGAAAGCTGCATCATATCTAGGGACATTATATTTGATCTCTAATTGAGCAATCTATCTGAGGAGTATCCGATGAAAATAGATGGAAGCTGCCATTGCGGAAAAATTACCCTGACTGCTGAAGTAGATCCAACTACTGCAATGGTCTGCCATTGTACCGATTGTCAAATTTTAGGCGGTGGACCCTGTAGAACAGGAATTAGATCTGAAGCTGAGAAAATTACTATCGAGGGGGACGTCACCGAATATACTAAGGTTGCAGAGAGCGGAAGGAAACGTGTGCAGGGCTTCTGTGGAGTCTGTGGGACAAGTCTTTACGCAGCTGATGCAGACAAACAAAAATTTAATATTCGTCTTGGCTTCATCAATCAACGTGATCAGCTGGTGCCATCCAAACATATCTTCGGTGATTCTGCAGCTAGTTGGTTGAAGCAGATTGAACAGCACCAGTGGTTTGCAAGAATGCCCTAAGTAGAGAATCCTTTTAGCTATTAGGGGGTACAATACTGAGTTGCTGTTCAATCAGACTTTCTGTTTTATCAGCAGCTGCCAGCAAATCAGCATCCGCTATATCAATGTAGCGCTGAGTTGTGGCCAAGTCTTTGTGAGTGGCTAATTTCATTAGGATCGGTGCAGGGGTTCCGGCCACAGCGTGCATTGTCAAAAAATGATGTCGTAATCCATGAAGCATTCGAAATCCCTCTGGCAAGTTTGCCTTAGTTCGAATCTCTCTATGCAACCGCCAGATCACAGACCTAGATTTACCCCATGGTTTTCCTGTCTTTGTGAAGAAAACAAGATCTCTCTCCCTTGCCTCATCAGATCGCTGGTCTTTCAGTGAATACTGATTCATTAAGATTTCAGCTGCACTTTTACTCAGTGGAATTCTTTCATCCCTTCCTGATTTAGCATCCTTGAGTAAAACTACTCGATGTTCAAAGTCGATGTCTTGCAAACAAAGTTTAAATATCTCTCCCCTACGAACACCCGTGTGTAGGCTAAACAAATAGAGGTTTCTCAGCTGAGGTGGCTGTTGATCAAGAACTTCCAGAAATCTTTTCAATTCCTCCTTTGTTAAGCGCTCTGTCACGCGATTCTTAAGTTCTGAGGCTTTGGGAACAGGTATCTGATATTCCAAGGCAGGAGAAAGTTTTGCTTGAACCGCAAATCTAATGAGTGTTCGATAAAAGCCCAAGAGCCAAGAGACTGTAGCCATTTTTCCACCTGACTTTAAAATCGCATGTCGGATGCGCAAGAGATCCAACTCCGCAATTTCAGAGGGTGTTTTTGACCAATGAATGGAAAAGTGCTTTTGAAATCTCTGCCTGGATTCTATCTCCGTTTTAAATGGTTTCCCTCGTTCAGCAGTTCGCTGAGCAAAGTACAACTCCATCAACTCTGAAAGAGGCGGTATACTATTCTCTTCATCATTCTCTAAAGCTTGTCTACGTTTTCTGGATACAGTGGTCTCTTGGCAACCAGCAATTCTTTGAATTCTTGCATCCCTAGCCTTAAGAAGATTCCAACCCTCTGAGCGTTTACCTAATTTGTCACAGACCTGTTTCCCCTCCTGCCTGTAAAAGGCATAATAGACAATGTCTCCGTTAGTAGTATTTAGTAAATAGATCCCAGGAAATTTTGTTTTATTGAACTTTCTAGACATCTTACTCCCTGCTCCAAAAAGGCAGCAGATTGACCAATTCTGTATAACATCCGGTATAACACCCGTATAACAGACTTTGGAAAATCCACTGATTTTTTAATTTCGGGAGACTATTTAGGAGAGATAGGTGGGATTAGATTAAGTAACTGTAATTAATTATTAATCTTGCTGAAGTGGTGGAACTGGTAGACACGCTGTCTTGAGGGGGCAGTGGGCTTTCGCTCGTGGGGGTTCGAGTCCCCCCTTCAGCACCATCCTTGAATTCCAGAGTCTACCAAAACAACTTTGGAATTAATGACAATGTGAAATATATCAGAAATATCATACTAAATATCCCTCCAAAAAATTTACAGCCCTAGAACGAACTGTCCATCCCACCAAGCTTACTATCTTTTTTGATTGATTATATTTCCTAATGTTTCTCTAAATGTATGCTTCGGCCAAAAGTATACATTGACCAACATGATTTACTCTGTCATCTGGGTAACGCTTACTTTTAACTACCTTTTAGTTGAGTTTTTGCAAAAAATGCATAATGTTTGGTGCTGCCTATCTGATATCAGATATGGCAACTCCTCAAACTCAAACTGAAAGGTGAAACTATGAGTGCATATATTTACCTATCTGCAACGCCATTACCCAGGAAATCAAATCTCCTTGAAACACGTATGCGCACTGCGCTAGGTGTAATGGCCCAAAAAGGAGCAACAGCAACCCGTTGCTGGCGAGTTGTAATGGGTGATAACGCCGGTAATTTTGGTATGGGTGCTAAGTTTGAAGATTTTGAGGCAGCAATGTGTGCTTTCGACGAAGCAATGCAGGACCCAATATTTCAAGAACTCTCCAAGCAGAGGTGGGATGACCCTGCTGGAAAAGGTGTTGGGCCTTTTATGATGAGAGATTTGTATGAAACATTAGATTTATCAACTCCAGTTCATATTGTACGCACCTATCAGATATCAAGAAATAATATAGAAAAAGCCATTGAAATAATGAAAGAAATTGGAAAGTTATCGCCATCGAACACGTTATCTGCAGTTGTTCCGGTCATGGCACCCCAAATGGACCAGATTAGCGCAATTTATCACTTTGATTCGATGGGAAGTGCTGGCAAATACATGGATGAGATATCAATGAAGTCTGAATTTCAGGAACTCTTAAAACAGGCAAGTAATTTGGGAACGCTTATTCGTGCTGGTTTCAATATTAGAATGTAGATTAGCTACAAGCTCACATCCATTGAGACGTGGAAGCAACAAGGAGAAATTCCATTTACATCTGCATACTTACTTTCAGTCGTTATCATTGTTCCATCTGGTTTAGAGCAGAATATAAGTAATCCTCTGTGCTAGATAGTATGTATCCAGATAAATACGCTGAATAATAAGAAGCAATTCTTCGTACTCAATTTTCAAAATTTATTCAACACGGCCTTTCAATGAAAAAAGTAATCTCGATCCTAGCCGCAGTTGCAATCAATGTTTTCACAGTTTCTGCGGGCTCACATTCAGTGGGACCTATAAATGAAATACGTGATTACACGATGGAAAAAGATTGGTTCCCGCAATATGTTGTTTGGTTTGAAGAGAGTTTTTTGCCTTATTTAGCTTCTCGCAATGTGAATGTAGTATCCGCTTCTGTTGGAGCAGATATCCCGGAAGAAGTGAAAGGATCTGCGCCGTCTACACCTAAGAACGGCTTTGCGAACATATCTTACGTGATCCAATTTAAAACATGGAAGAAAGAAACTCATTTTGGCGCAACATAGGCAGCGATGCGGCTTTTAGAAAAATATGGGGAATACATCCAAATCCATATTCATATCTACAAACGACTAGTCGGTTCTTTCGAGCTATAAAATAGCGTTTTCACTGTTGTTGGTTGTAATACTCAACAAAGCACTGACTACAGGATCAGTTTCATCACTCAAAAACTATTATGAAATTGACCCTGCTGAGGTGACAGCGAGTCAACGCAATGCACGAAACACAATTAAACCGATAACTGAATAATTCAGTTGCTCCGCTATGAGGATCTAACCGAATTGGATCCCATTTTCCCCACACAACAACCCATCGACTAATTGCTTAACAAATGGTCTAAAGCTCAGATCAATTTTTCTGCTTTTCACACAACTGATAGATTGAAAATAATTTTATGATCGTTAATGTCTCTAATGGTTTCAGGTCGATTTGATGGGACGCCATCCTTACTGTAATTTTACACCCATTCACTAAGAGATCTCATGGAAATGAGCAAAACTTCGATCATACAAGCATTTTCTTGAACAATTTTTTCAGTTACTTTTGCTGCCGAACCAATACACGACACAGGTTGGGGTACAGTTTTGAAAGTTCTGATAGCAGAAGTTGAAAGAGTAGAGCAAGGGATTATTGAATGGTCGAATTGGATAAAGGATACTCACCCTATAGGTGGCGAAGAGAATGGTTTGGAAAGCCTGACCATTACAAAGAGTTATGAATTTGAAAATCACGTGATATATGTTGTTGTAGAGCGCTACAGAGAAAGTGCTGGATTGAGAAATCATCAAAAAACTTTCCAGAGAGACGTTAGGGGCGAGTATTCAAAAATGTTCGCAAAACTTTCTTTTTTTCAACAATACAGGATTTCCGGTTCTGGGAAGAATAAGACTCTCGTAAGCATTATTCCGTACGAAGAACAATAATCTGATTCAATGGGATTCAATCAAACTGGACCCTATTTTCCCTTCTCAATACCTCACCGACCGATTCCAACTAACTTTTGTCTCAGAGTCTTAATCCGTTTGTCTATAATTCTAGATCGGCCATTTTGGCTGAACCCAACCATTTGTCGTCAAAACATCTTAAAAACAATTTTATGACCTGCCTTATTTGGTAACAATTGGGCCTATTGTTTCAAGTCGTAATCGCCAAGTACCTTACGCTAGTGGCGATATAAGGGACTTCTACCATATTATTAGCTTTGCAATGGACCAGTTAGATTCCCAGAGTCACAACTCTCCGAAATAGTGAAGGCTCCATATTGCAGACTCAATTCACTTTCTTGAAAATCAATTACGACTTTTTTACCCAATTTGTGAGTTTTGGCTGGTTTGAATAGTTCGAAAATACCAAGAAATGAGGCATTAATTACAAAAGATCATCGGATTGGCAAACCGTTGGTCCAAATTTTTGGTTTTGTAGACAACTTTGCTTGATGATTTGCCATGATTTTATTGATATCAAGTAATGCAAAATTGCTTTCTCTACGAGTTCAACGAGCTGAAATCAGACAATGAGGTAATATGTTAAATTTTATGGCTGTCATCAAACTTAATAAATGTACTTTTGATGAATGGAAAAAAGAAATGGAAGAAGATACCGAAATGGATGGATTATTCATGAGGGACGTTATGTTAGCTAAAGTTGATGACCATACTGCAATTCTGTGTGCAGATGTTTTTGATCGAGATTTGCAGAAGACAATGCTAACTGACCCTGCATTTTTGGAAATTCATGAGCAGATGGGCATAGAGGTGACTGAATATGAACTGACACCTGCCCCAACTTCCTAAGCAATTCTAAATTTTTAAAGCAGAGCGACGGATCTTTAATCCGAAGGTCTAAAACTTTGTTACCAATCGGCAAAGAAAAAGTCCTTACTTCAACATTTTTTGTCCACCGAAATAATAGATAAAAAGTTCAAAGCTATATATCTATTTAGTCTTCCAATTAGTTGGGAATAAAAAGCGATCTATCTTCTTAAAACTCAGTAAACTATTACGTTCTTTGTATTATCAATTCTAAAGGAAAGATGATTCACCAAAGATTGACAGCTTGGATATCCATCGGGAGTACCTATACATACCTCACGGCAATGCGAATAAAAGCCTTACAGCAAGAAAAGAATCTTCAAATAGAGGTTATCCCAATCAGTATTCGGAAAATTATGAGGGAAATGGATAATATTCCATTTCCTCCATCTAAAGAATCGAAAGTTCGCCACATGTGGAGAGACATTGAACGCAGAGCAGAACTATACGGTCTTCCAATTCCCAAGGTACCAGCTCCTTACCCCCTAAAAAAATTTGATTTGGCTAACCAAATCGGGATTGTAGCCAATATGGAAGGCTGGTTCCTCGAATATTTGGAAACCACCTATTCCCTCTGGTTCCTTGAGGGTCTAGAGGCAGGATCTGACCAAAATCTTCGGCAAGTTTTTTCGTTGCTGGACAAAGATGCTCGCAATGTAATTTCCAAAGCGACAATGGATTCAATGATTCAAATTTATGAACAAAATACGGAACTCGCAAGAAGTCGTGGGGTGTTCGGAGTTCCCACATTTTCAATTGGGGAAGAAATTTTCTGGGGTGATGACAGATTGGAAGACGCAATCAAGTTTTTGAACAAAAATGCTATTTAGCATCGATAATATGAAACATCTACGCTAATTCAATCAGGAATCATCTGAATCATTTTCGTTTTGTATTAGTTTTTTTCAGGAAAGGATAAAATGATGTTTAAAATTCTTATTGAAAGGGAGGCACGATGTAGTTACCTGATTTTTATCGGTATAGGATTGCCGGAAACTTAGATCTGTAAGGACCTTGAGACATTTAATATTCAGGCTACAGGGGCTCGAAAAGATGTGTTATGTACGTAATGCTATGCGTGTAAAGGCACCAGAGCTGTGAATCCAAGCACATATCTGTATCAACCTCGATCGGCCTGTCAATTGCCCTTGATGGCTCTGTCAGGAATTTAATCACCAGACAATCACTGAATTGCAAGGTGATATCAACCCATAAGAGCAACATTCATTACGAAACCTTTGACTTGGTGACTGCTTAAAAAACTGTTGCCCGTATACTACTCAAAGTTTTTAACTTGCAATCCTTCTAGTAGATTGTGATTTTCTTGTTTCTTGCGATGATAAGGTTCTCTAAACTAATTTTTCTGCGAGTGTTTTTATGAAATCAAAATTTTGAACGTAATAGTAAAATCACTATTTCTTTCTCTCTTTTTTTCCTAAGGTGCTATTTCAATTCAGGCTATTGGACATTTACCTTCGAGTTGGGAAGTTCAATGAACCAACTACGCTCAAATCATTGATAGTGATGTTACAGAAATTGATGATGGTTTGATTAGAATTCAAAATCAAAAAGCTGTAGTTTTCACCTTCACCAAAAATAGGGATGATTTTCCGAGTGAACTATCTTGTAATTGCTTTGAAATTCAGCTCATGAAAATCACAGATCAAGCGCCTTATTCAACAGATGGGGTCTGTTACGCTGTCGACATTGAGGGTGATCACATAACTTTTACTTATCATGGAAACGGTTTGGAAGGTGGAACATGGACAACGGGAAATGGGACTGGTAAGTATGAAGGAATAAGCGGTTCTGGTACGACTTCTTTTGAAGCACCTCTGCACGAAGGATTTGTCGTATCATTTGAAGGTAAACAATCACTTGAATAGACTCACCAAAGATTCATCAACTCTCGATCATACGATTCATCTGCCTTTGGGATCCAGTAAGACCGGATCCCATCTTCCTCTAATCGTTCCCTATCAATAGACGTTTGGGGATCAATATAATATATTATAATTATGGGATTCTGTAGATTAGATCCCACCTCCTGACTCCTGAACTAAACACAAGAATTGTTGGTAAGCCTACCTATTTTGATTTAGGCTTATTCAATGCTGGTAATTCAATTTTGTCCGCAGTTAAGCCAAATAGCAGGGAACTCCAGATCATTGAAATCTGAGCAAACACCTCGGTTAAATACTCATCTCCAACCACGGTAGCTCCCATCCAATCATTCCCCAACCAGCTAACTGTACTCAGTCCCATCAAAATATAGCTTTTAACCCGGTGTGCTCCAACAGACTTCTGATCCGTTTGTCCGAGTTACTGGCCACCAATTACCCAGTTCTCCCCCGGACGCCCTCCCCTAATGGGTTTCCAGCGATTACATTCTAAATGAAGAAGATAATCATTGACCACGTGTCCAATTCTCAAACTTATCTAGAACCTTTAAAGGAAGAAGTTATGATCCAGTCATTTAACGTAAAGTTCGAATACCTAATTGAGTTTTTCATTATCGCAGTACACGGCCTGGCCAGCCTCTAATATTTGGCTAGACTCAGTCCAAACTCAGCCTTCACTTCTTCATTACTTAGACAATTTCAGAATCACAAAGTCATTTTCTTGACCCATAGAGGCAGATGAAATCAATAAGTAATTCAAAACCAAAATATTTGCTCGGGCTCTCTCATTTAAGCAAAAATCTGTGGAACCTGCTCACCGTGAGCCAGTCCGTTTAAAGGGTCTAAACCAACAGCAGCAGTTTCTTCAGGATATCCGGTCATTGTTCCCCTGACATAATTTACATGACATTGAATCGAGTATCAGCAGAGCTTTGTTCTGGGGGTTGATCATTCCAGTCGCCTCTAGGCAGGATTTTAGAATCATTTGCAATCTCATTAGGGCCAATTCAGTTTTTGAAGAAATGATATGAAGCGTGGTCTAAGTTCTCGACACATTGGCTAGGCAGACTCAAGTTTTATAGTTTTTATACCAAGGGGATGACCCTAAACTAGGACTTCTTACATCCACGAACTTCGTTCAGCACAAAGCGGCAGTTCAGATGCATACCGGCACCTGAATGCTAACAAGATCACATTCTTTGCCTCATCAAATACCAAGCTTGTTCAACATAAAATTCTTACAAAAATTGAAGAGTACCCAATAAACGTTAAGATTTTTTGTTCGGCGAACGGTCGGCATGAGAAAACAGCGCGAAGTCTAGAACACTATCCAAGATGCTTCAGTATCTTGGATTTCTCTTTGACATTTCTGAAAAGACAATAACCAATAAACTTAAAGCTCATTTCAAAAAATCTTGTTCACGAAACCGCAAAAGAAGAGTTGAAAATGAAAAAATTTGCTGCCACTAACAGTATTATTCCTGACCGCATCAAAAAAAGAATGTCCAGTAGAAGAGTTTCTCCATTGGCAATGGGGGTCAACCCAGTTTTATTGTTGAAAGAAAAAGAGGAACGTGATCAAGCGCGTGAAGCAAATAGGTCTTGGGAAAATGCAACTCAAAAGGCTCTTTACGACAGATCGGATGATTGAAAAATTTTGGAGTCAAGCACTTGCAATCTTTCACAGTGGGCAGATACCATACCCTTGTAAATTTCTGTTGCACTACAGGTGGTGGCTACCTGGAACTAGTTAGACTATCAGGAAAAACTAGGCCAAGTGAATCAAAATAAATATCTTGATGAAATTACGAAAGAAATTTAATAGTCAGAGCACTTGTTTTTCTGCCTAAGCCCGAATTCTTGTAGGGTTGGTATAACAAAACCCCTAGTTACTTACGCACAAAACTCCGGGTGCTAAATTGACCCTATCTATGAGGTTGTTCAATTAAATTAATACTTGATATGTATTGCCATCACTTTCTTGTGTTGAGCGGAGAAGATGGTGATGACGACCAATAACAAATGCTTCATAAAACATAATATATTGTTAAAATTAATTAAAAACCGATTACCTTTATCCCTAGTAGATTTCGAATGATCATTTAGCAGTTATTAATGCAAATCCTCAGAATATCTCTGATTGGAATATCTTCTAACAAATCATATTAGCTTGGCAGCTCACCAAAGCCATATTCCAGATACCCCGCTTTAAGATCCTTTCTGTAAGAAGCTGAGGGAGTGCCTGGCCCCAATGCATTGGGATGGGCCATATAAGCTTGGTAATATTCAATAGCCTGAGGAGTCTCTTGTGCAACAAATGGAACGACTATCCTAAGATAATGATTTGGAAAACCTTCAATTTCATCCAACTGATCCAGTTGAGACTGATTTAGCCACCAAGCAACAGCGGGCGTTCGAGCATCACGGTCATATTGGATGTTCGCAAATGATTCATTACTTCCAGGATATGATTGTTTATTGAACATCAATCTAAAGTTTGGTAAATACCCCACCTTAACTTCTTCTACCTTTCCCACTCTTGACTCCAATCGATGTAGATTTAGATTTGAGCCAAATACAATGAGCCAACCACCCTTAGCATTTTGCTCATTTAGATAACGCCGATAGCATCCATGCTCTATTGGACGCTCAATTCTTGGAACGTCACTGTCTCGATACTCAGCAAATCTTGTTTCTAAATTCTCTCTGTTCAAAAGCAGATGATCGTTGTTTCGATTGAATAAATAGGCCTCTACGTCAAAATATTTTCCATCGGCAAGTCGCTGGATTTGGACAATCTTTCTGATATAAAGACAATCTTTCGGCTCCCTCTCCACATCATAGTCTTCAATCTGGTCAAGTTCTTTTAACATCAGCGGAGGAACTGAAATCCACTCACCAATCACAAAGCCGTCTTCCTGAACAATGCCTGGGAAGTATCCCAAGTCATACAACTTGGCTTCCTCGAGAATTACCGGGCCGTGATACAGACAGCCGGAAATCTGATTATTTAGCCGACAGCCCGGAAGCAGGGTCCCGTAGATGAAGAGATCAGTCCATTCTGATATTTCTTTGCCCATATGTCTCATGGGTGTCAGTTCGATTATTGATTAAGAAGGCGTAATTATGTATTCATGTCAACAAGATAGACGCTGTGTCCAAACCACATTGTCCGCTCTAAATCAGGTAAAGTAGATACTCGAAGAATTTCTTCAGCTACATCTTCTCGACTGATGGTCATCTTTGTATTACGAAGGGGTAGTCTCTCATTATCCCAACCTGTGGTGTCAAAGCAGTAACCATAAGATCTCCTAGCAGCTCAGTTAGTGAGCCATGCTGGTCGATAGACAACGGATTTCATTCCAGAGCCAGACGTTTCTGCTAGAAGACCTTCACTTTTAAAACAATCCTGTGCTGCAGGTATCTTAAGCCCCAAATTCAAGAGCCACAGAGGACGGAAATTATCTGGCAGCCTCGTTTTACTTTTTCCTGGAATTCCCTCTGTTCCAGATGAGCTATGGCAGCAAAATTCCACCCATCTACTGTTAATCATTCCTGTGATTGAGGCTTGGATAGTCTGAGAGTAGAGCCTGATATCCCTTCTCAAAATTTGTCAGAAGCTGGTAACTCCAACAAAGCAACATGCTCGACAAATCGAGGTGTAATGGTTGAGGAGCATTTGATAGGTTTCAGAATCTAAGATATTTCTGTCGAAAGCTTCGATTATACCCGCTGTATCGGCAGATGGAAGGCCGCCATGAGTAAGTGTTGTTTTATCAAGCAGCGCTTGCAAACGAGCAAGAGCACCAGCATCGTCCACTGCCGGCAAAGTGCCCTCACAGAATGACCTTGTTGCAAGGCCTTTTTCACAAAGAATTGTGCACCTCGAGAAGCAGCAGCTATGACTAGAAAGTGATGCCTTATTGTTGGATCGTCCATGAAAGTAGTTCAGACGATCTTGGTTGAATAATATAATTTGTTGGATGAATGTATTAATGCGTATTCAGACACAGGATATGGAAACAGCTCAACTCGTCTGGACTTTCGTCGTGGAAGTCAATACAAATTGCTTCAACATTTCAACATCAGCGCTCAGAGCATTATTGTTTGACCATGCTCAAGAACACAAAATTCTAATGGGTTAATTTTTCGTTTTTCAAGTTCTTGCAATAATCGCTTCGGAGGTTCCAGAACCGGTTCCTCCGTTAAGTTCAAGAAGGTACCCCAATGTATGCCTATGGATTGCTGACTCTTAACATCATGTGGATTTTGACAGCCTCTCTGTGGTTAACATGCATATACTTCATGAACCAACGAGGTGCATATGCGCCGATAGGAATTAATGAAAGATCCATGGGACCATAGCGCTTACCGATTTCTTCGAAATTTTTCGAATAGCCAGTTTCCCCAGCAAAAAATAAATTTTGTTGAGGAGATTTTACTACCAACCCTTCCCAAAGAGTTTTGTTAGTATCAAACAAACCTTGTTTGCTCCAGTGTTGAACTGGCACTGCTGTAAAACTCAACTGGCCAATCTTTTCACTTTGCCACCAGTCTAATTCAATCACATTCTGAGAAATTCCAATGTCTTCAAACTATCATTTTAGCCCAAGTGGAACCAAAAAGCAGGGAGGCTTCTCTCGCTGTTGCTTTGCAAGCGCTAAGACCGATCTGCGGTCATGATGATCATAATGATTATGAGAAATTATAACGAAGTCAATCAATGGTAATTAGTTCAAATCGATACTTGGTGGATGAATGCGCTAAGGCCCAATAAAATCAACTGGCGATGCACGTTGGCTGAGATGGGGGTCAGTAATGAGATTGATACCATTGTGCTGCCAGAGAAAGGTGGAGTGACCTAACCAAGTCAGGGTTGTTTCAGTATGATTATTTCTTAAGAATTCATTCCGTGGTCGAATTTGCTTCAGAGTGGCGGGTTGCTGAGGAACTCTATCCCAAAACCGTCTCCAGAGTTTGGAGAAATCCTTGGTCATTCACTCAGGAGGTAAATGATTATTTTGGAATCCAGATGGGGTATGATGAGCAGGAACATTAAGAGAGGATACTTTATTAGAGTTGCAGCCACCTGCAAAAAAACAGGAGAAAAAATCCAAGATACCA
>JACLAC010020276.1_pt1 | contig 18624 bp, 11 predicted proteins | sample 8027881 | NCBI WGS metagenome assembly JACLAC01 (sample SAMN15725517, study PRJNA655200) | protist metagenome | isolation source: fluorescence activated cell sorting (FACS) single amplified genomes of... | place: Spain: Blaines Bay Microbial Observatory, Mediterranean Sea | collected 2016-01-19 | reverse complement strand
AAAAGCATCTTGACCAGGTAGGAGAAATTATTTCTCGAATAGATGGAAAGATCGAGGAAAAGCACACGGCCGATGCGTCTGTAGGCCGCTCTAATTTTTTGGGTGAATGGTTTGCCCTGTTTCTGTGCTTCCCTCTTTTTGAGAAAATCCAGTGTCACCATGCATCCTATGGCTCCCTTTTTGGTTTCCAGGGAAGAATGGCTCATCATCCGGTAGATGGAGACCATGATCCATAAAATGACCAGGATGAAGATGAAGGTGACGGGTAGGGCAGGGGAGACGCCATTCTCGATGGAGATAATTCGATAAGCGTAATAGGGCCTAAAATGCTGGTCGGTATATTGGAAAAAGAAACGCAGGAACCAGTAACCGGAAATAGTCAACAAAACAGCGAAAAAGATATTTGCAGCAGTGACACCACGAGCCTCGGAAACGGTCTTCTTTCCTTCTTTGCCCGCCTGGAATTCCAACCGGAAGCAGACCCGCACAATCCAAACGATCATTCCGAGGGAGAGCAGGAAAAGACCTATAAAAAACAGGAACCCTCGCGGCGAAACAAGCGTTTTCCAATGGAGGAAAAGACCCATTTGAGGTGCGCTCACCCAGCCGTATGAAATAAGGGCCAAGGTAAAAATGATCAGGAGGACCAGGACAAAAAAAGCCTTGGACCGTTTTTTCATGGTGCCCTGGTGGGCCAATAACTCTTGTATCTTGGAATTGGCGGGGGGGACATAGGCGAAACGGATGAGGGGGATGAACAGGGCGAAAATGGCGAGAGTATAGAGGAAGAAAAGGAAAGCCCAGCTATCCCCGGATGGGAAATGTTTTTTGAGGGATTGGTCCAAAGCCCTGGTGGGGGGGGCCAAGCGTGCGATTGGGTGCGAAATGTAGGGGCCAGAGGCTCTGGTTTCCCACCACACTCAGCCAGACCCCCCTCAGGTCGGGCTCGTGTTTTGCTTTGATAAGTGTCAACACTGCTTCGAAAATGCCACGGGCCGCGTCACTGGGGAATTGGAGCAAGCTGCGGGAAACATGTTTCTCATCCCCTTGGGTGTCGTTGTTGGATTCATCAACATAGGGGATGGGCGGGTAGGTGCTGGCAACCAACATACCGTGGCAGTAGAGCTTGTAGTCGGGATGAGCCAGTAACAGGTCTGCATCCGTGGTGAAAAGGCGCATATCGGGTGCATACCGGTGAATTACTTCGGCGAGGAAGAGTTTATCCTTGGTTTCTGTAGCGATGATGCCCATGGCCTCGGTCCGCTTCTTGGAAATGGTGGTCAGGATGTTGGCCAGCACCATTTCCGCCCGTCTGGTGGAGAGGACCGGGTCGAATGGGGCGGGGGTGAAGGTATCGGCCTGGCTTTCTGCCAATGAGAGCTCGAGCACGGTAGCAGGAGCCCCTTCCTTTTCTGCGGCTGTTTGCTTGGCTCGGGCAAAGGCGGTTCGGGTATGGCGAATATGCATGGGGAAGGGAATGATCGTCCCCCCCATTTCCCGGTAGGTCATTCCGAAGAGAGAGGTTTCCACCAGCCACACGATATTTCCGGGTTTGATTTTGTATTTGTCTTTCAACCATGTCAAGATTTCACCGGCATAAACGTCATCATTTGCCATTAGGGTGCGAAAACTAATACGCTTCTCGTATCTCGAGTTGCTAAAGAGCTTTTCATTGGCGGGGCTGGTGGCGGTGCCTGAAACAATGCGAAAGGACCAGTTGGTTTTCTTGCGGGCCACCTGTTCCACCGCCATGCGCAGGGATGCAGTGGAGCCGGAATAGGTTGGGCCGACAATATCTACCCTGACCTGTTGCTCCCCGGAAGAGGGGGCCGTGTCTTTTTCCTGGTAGTGAGCGATGAGATTCAAGGCCTTCCTGAAGGTATCTTTTTGCACACCGGAATGGGGATTCTCGGGGACAATGAGGACAACTTTCAATACCCAGGTTTCCGCCTCTCCTCCCGGAGTCTTGGGGGACTCTTGGCGAAACAGCAGGAGACCCGGTTCTCTGGTTTCCGGCCCACTGGAACGTAGCGTTTCTTTTTTTTCGGACCAGGGGAACCAATGGCTATTGAAAGCATAACCCTCTTTTTCCATGGCGCGTCTCATGGCAGCCAGCAAAAAGTCGAAGGAGCCGGAATAAACGGAGCGTGGATCGGGCAAGGTGGCTACCAGAAAACTCAATTGGTATTTGGATTCCTGATAAACTTCATCGATTTTTTTACGGGCGGTTGGGCTTTTGGTGGTGGACGGAAGGGCTCCCGCCGGAGGTTCCCCAAGCTGGGGAGGTGCCTGGCGAGACTGTGGCCCCAGCCCCACCTTGGCAACCGGAAGCAGGATCGCAATGAAAAAGGAGAAAATCAGTAAGTGATTTTTCATGGCCCCCGCCTGAGTGCAATGGAAAAGTTAGCTGGGATTATACCACAATAAATAATCCTGTTGACTCGTTGTTCTCGACCCTAACTTGGTGGTTTAAAGCTTTTTGGTAGAGCAATATTTCTCAACAAGCCGTGTCCATTCGTCGGCAAATCCGCGGGGGTGGGAAGCCAAATGTCCGTCGAGTTGGATGGGAATTTCACCACGAAGAGCGCCGGGCGGCGCAGGCAAAGGGTCACGAAGTCCCATGGGTGGATTTTTTGTTTTTCTGATTTCGTTTTTTCTTGGAATAGGACAGCTTGGGTTATAATGACCTGGGTAATAAAGAACAAATAGACAGGGTTGAGCGAAAAGGAAAACCAATGGCTTTTTTTCGGTTTCATATCGAGGGCCCGGATCGAGATACCGTCGGTGATGAGCTCGAGCTCCTCTTGAGTGAGGGGAGAAGTGGAAGAGGCCCTCGAGCTGCACCAGGAGAGGCGAGCGGTGTTTGAGGAGCTGGGTGACAAGCGGGAGCGAGCGGTGACCCTGGGTGACATAGCGCGGATCTACGTCTCCAAGGGAGAAGTGGAAGAGGCCCTGGAGCTGCACCGGGAACAACTGAAGCTTTTCAATGAACTCGGTGATCTAGTCGGTAAAGCCAATGCGCTTTGGTCCCTGGCCCAAATCGACCTGAGCCGGGAGAATTTCCGGGCCGCTCTCGAACGCCTAACGGAATCCTATTTTATCTTCCAAAAATTGGGCCGTTTAGACGGTATTTGCCAGGTTGGTCTGGATTTGGGTTTACTTCTTTGCCGGGCGGGCCAAGGGGAAGACGGCCTCAAAATCCTCAACATATCCCATGAGGGTTTGGTCCACCTCGGCCAGGGAGAGAAAGCAAAACAAGTCAAATTCTTGGTCGACCATTTCACCCCGGAAAAAAACCCGAACCAACCCTAATAGGTTTCGGCCAAACCAAGCTCGCCGTGAAGTGAAACCTTGGAACCTGGCCAGGCAGCCCTGTTTTGCTGGATGTTGCCCGTGAACAAAGATGTGGTACGGTGCATGGTAATCCTTGTTCTCATGAACAAAGGCGGAACCCCGGAGGGGTTCAATATGATAGCGCGGGGTTGGGCAGGCCGAAAGGGATCGAGCCCGCGAGAACCCTTTCGGCCTGGCCTACCCCGTGGCACTTCCCGACAAATAAACCGAAGCCTGAAAAGGAAGCCTTTCGTGCTTAAACCGCGAAAAATATCGCCACGTTGGCCCATTTGTTTTTACCCTGAGGTTGAATTGGGTATCCTACATCGCCCCTTCAGGGCTTTCAAATTGTTTTTGCACTTTTCCTGGGGTTGAAACCCCAGGCTGACACACCCAACCGCTTCGCGGTTTCCGGAATAAACCCCAAACCAAACACGCCCTCGAAAATCACCCGATAAATGGGTTGTATAGCCTGGAGCGGCCCCCGACAGCGTAGCCGGTTTTAATCATAACCCCCGGAGACCCGGAGATCCTTCCCCTTGAAAAAAAGCTGGGAGTTGCGTATGGTATTCGGCAGTCGGAACCTTGGGAGGTATGCATGATGGTCGGTCACCACTCCCCGCCACCCTCGTCTGAAATCCAAAGTGTCTGGGAGATGGTACGCCGCTTTTTTGGGATATTCCGCTACAGTGGTCGAGCGATTGCAATGGTATGGGCCACCAGCCGGAGGCTGACAGTTGTCCTTGGGTTGCTGACCATTATCGCCGGGATTCTACCCGCGGCCATGGCCTATGTCGGCAAGATAATCGTGGATTCAGTGGTAGGGGCTGTCCAAAGCGGTGGCGAACAAGGGCTCCACCAGGTACTTTTTTATGTGGGCCTTGAAGGCCTGATCGTTTTTTTTCTGGCTGGTGCCCAGAGGGGGTTGGGTGTATGCCAATCATTGCTGCGAGCCTTGTTGGGAAACAAGGTGAACGTGATGATCCTGGAAAAGGCACTTCAATTGGAACTCACCCATTTCGAAGACTCGGAATTTTATGACCGGCTCACCCAGGCCCGGAGAGAAGCATCCAGACGGCCGCTCAGCCTGGTGAACCGTACCTTTGGCCTGATCCAGAATGTTATTTCCCTCGTGACCTACGGCGGGTTGCTGTTCCAGTTCTCCGGCTGGGCGGTACTGGTTCTGGCCCTGGCAGGGTTGCCGGTGTTTATTGCCGAAACCCGTTTTTCCGGCCAGGCCTTTCGCCTTTTCAAATGGCGATCCCCCGAAACCAGGAAACAAACATATCTGGAAATGGTGCTCGCTCGGGAGGATTACGCCAAGGAGGTCCAACTCTACCGGCTCGGTCCCCATTTCCTGGGACGGTACCGCGGCCTGTTCGACTTGCTTTACCGGGAAGACCGCAACCTCACCCTGCGCCGCGGGTTCTGGGGTTATTTACTCGGTCTTCTCAGTACTTCGGCCTTCTACTGTGCCTACGGTTGGATTGCCTGGAATGCGGCCCGTGGTACGATCACCCTGGGTGAAATGACCATGTACCTGATGGTCTTCCGCCAGGGACAGGCCGCCTTTGGAGCGGCGTTGACTTCCATTGGTGGGATGTACGACGATAATCTATACCTTTCCAATCTCTACGAGTTCTTGGAGGAACCTACCCCGGCCTCGACCGGAGATGCGCTGGCAGGACCCAAACCGGGGGATGGCGTCCGTTTCGAGAATATATGGTTCACCTACCCCGGTGCTGCGAAACCCGCGGTGAAGGGGGTTTCCTTTCATCTCAAACCGGGTGAGAAGCTGGCCCTGGTTGGAGAAAACGGATCGGGAAAAACGACTGTGATCAAACTGCTCACCCGGCTTTACACACCGGAACGGGGCTGTATCCTGCTGGACGGACTGGATATACGAGAGTGGTCCCTGGCTATGTTGAGAAAGCGAGTCGGTGTGATTTTCCAAGACTTCGTTCGTTACCAGTTCACGGTTGGGGAGAACGTGGGTTTGGGTGACGTGGATGCCGTGGAGAGCCGGGAACGCTGGTTTGAGGCCAGTGAGAAGGGCATGGCCCGGCCATTCATCGAAGAGATGCCTGATGGCTTTGATACGCAACTGGGCCGCTGGTTCAAGGGCGGACGGGAGTTGTCCGGCGGTCAATGGCAAAAAATCGCCTTATCGCGGGCCTTCATGCGCAGAGGTGCCGATATCCTGGTGTTGGACGAACCTACCGCGGCTATGGATGCGGAGGCGGAAATGGGGATCTTCGACCATTTTCGCGAGGTGACCCGTGACCAGATGGCCATCCTTATCTCCCACCGTTTCTCCACGGTTCGCATGGCGGACAAGATTGTGGTTCTGCGTGAGGGGCGAACAGTAGAACAGGGCACCCACGAGGAGTTGATGGAAATCAACGGTCGTTACGCTCACCTCTTCACCATCCAGGCTGCGGGTTATCAATAAAATCCACTTGGATTGCCATGTCCATCTCTCCTGGGTTTCCAGAAAATAGCGGCCCGGTCCGGCAGCCATTACCGGGAGCCGGGCCGCGGGATGATGTGTTGTATTACCAGGGGTCGTGCTCGTATTCTTCCGAATACTTGAAGGACCACTTACACTTCACGTTGGCGGGGGGTGTTGATTGCGGTCGATCCCATGCCAATTTGCTGATCTTCAGCATCTTTTGGTTCACTTTCTCGTTCTGGAAAAGTGAGCGGATCCTAGGAACTTCTTCCTGGGGGCTGAGGTGAAATATGGCGACCAGTCCACTGAATGTTCCCACTCCCTTCACCGCGGCCTCGTGAAGATCGGAACAAAACTCATCGTCAAGACAGGCAACACCTACCAGAGCCCAGAGATTGTTATTCCAAGAATCCACCTTGGGTAGGGCGGCGGCATCCAGGTCGGTTTCGATCTCCGACATGAGTGCCCGGACCTCGGTTATTTGAAAAACCCGGTTGATTTCACCAACCTCCCAACGGGAGAGGAGGAAATTATTTTCTTCGATTAGGAATTGATGGATATCCTTCAGTACCGGCGTGGCGCCCTTGTTGACCTTCCGCATGGTTCCGTCGCGAAATCCCTGGTTCATACAGGCTTTACCGATGACTCGCCAAAACTCGATCATGATCGGCCTCCGTTTATATTTCTTCTTTTTTGCGGCACAAAAAAAGCCCCCCTTTTCCTTTCAAAAGACCGCGATCCCTCGTTTTAGCCCGTAATAGGGCTGTAGTCGGCATAATCTTTTCCAATACTCCCCTACACAGGATGGAGGGTATTATCTGTAGGTATATGCCATCTTCGTAAGGTCTTGCCCTACTATACCCTTTCATTCTCATTCATCGGTCTCTCAATCGGTTTTCCTTTAGTAAGTTTCTGAAAATTTACATCCTATTTCCCCATTCCTAATGGTTGCTCCCCTAGATAAGAAAGACACCATATAGTATGGATTGGTTCAGTTTTGAGACATTATATTTCTTTTTTCTATGGCCTCGGCCACCAGGTCCATGGTTTGGGCGTGCATTCCCCAGTGATCGAGAAAACGATCCAGAGCCTGGATGGCGCCTTCCATGTCTCGGGTCTCCTGCAGACAGTTGGCCAGGCCGCGATAGGCGAGGATCAGGAAGGCCGGGAAATCTTCCCTAAGGATTCGGCCGGTGTTTTTGGTGGTAATTTCTTTGTACCAATCCGCGGCTTGTCCAAAATTCTGCTGTTGTTCCAGGACACGGGCCAGGGACCAGAGAATCTTTGCATCATACCAGCTACCCAAAGCATTGTGCAGGAATGACTCGGCTTCATCGAGGCGGCCCTCGACCCTGTGGTGCTCACCCTGGAGGTGGAACAGGGCACCCTGACTCATCTTGCTTGGATATCCCTCGTTAATTTTTTGGAGTTTGTTTTCTATCAGGGTCAGCTCGGGGATGGCCTTTAAATCGGCATAGAGGAGGCCGATGTTGTGTAACATGCGAATGTGGCCCGGCAAGAGTTCGAGGTCATGGATCCCGTTTAAAAGCTCCAGGGCATTGTCACGTTGGCCGGTAAGGTGGTAAATAGCGGCCAGGTAGAGGGCGCCGGTGGTGTAATTCTTGTGGCGATCCGACCTTTTGTCTCGGGCCATGCTTATTTGTAATTTTTTCTCGGCCCCATCAAACTTGCCTTCGAATATCAGGGTCTTGGCAATTAGCAGATCTCCCCAACTGCGATATATACCACCCCCCATGCTCAACGCTTTGAAAGCTCCTCTCGCATGGTCCGGCGCTCCCCGGCCCAACAAAGCCAACCCCCCACCCCAATGGGGATAAGGATTATCAGGGAAATGTTTCTGAAAGTAGGTGTATTCCAATGATGCTTCCTCGAAGCGGTTGTCCTCAACCAAAGCGATAATGTACATGCCACGATTGAGCACGTTTGCGGGTGAGATATTCCTTGCATCGAGAATCACGGTCACAGCTTTGGCTGTTTGGTCGAGGACACCGTGGCAATGGGCCAACTGTCTCAATACGTAAACATCCCCCGGGTAATTGAGTTCTAGTTTATTCCAGGCGTTACGGGCCCTGGTATATTCCATCCGGTACATATGGTAGTGTCCTTCAACCAGGTATTTTTCCCGTTCGGTGAGGCGGTCCCTGAGTAGGAATGCCCTCCGGGCAGATTCATGAGCCATTACAAGATTGCCCAGATCGAACCGGCATGTGGCGAGACGGGCCAGGGCAAGAGCAAAATCCTCATCTTTCTCCAGGGCGGATTCAAGTAGCAGGGTCGCTTTGTCCAGGGCATCTTTTTCCAGATAGGCCATGGCTTCGGAATAACGTTCAAGTGCCTCCATGGATGAAGTTGTGACCTCTTCCAATGGTTTCTGTTTCACATCGAGGGTTTTTTCTCCAAGAAAAGCCCGCAGCTCGGAGCCCAGTCTTTGAACGGTTTCGAATAACTGCCCGGCCCGGGAAAAAGAATAGGTGAAGACTTTGGGCTGAACTGTTGTGAGGTTATGGATGTTCACGGTAAGGTGGTATTCATTGTTTGAAAAATCCACTTCGCCGGTGATAAATATTCCCAAGTTGTTTTTGATACAGATCAAGGTGAGAAGTTCTGGCGTAAGGCCGGTTTTCTCGAGTGACGGTTTAGTGGAGTCCAGGTATCGGGCGATATCCTTTCTGGGGAAAATGATGATCTTGCCGGACTGGTTGAGTGCCTGATGCAGCAGGGCCTTCACGGTGAAACCGAAATTAGGTTCCGGTGTCCCGTTCTTGAAATCGCCGAGGATCAGCCGTACGGATGATCGCGGGGAAAGCGTGAAAGGCATTGTTTTGCTTTCGGTGTTTATAGGAATTTCTTTACCCTTCCTGGTAGGCCGAAGGATAAAAAAAACAGCCAGGACCACCAACGAGAGGGGAACCATCCAACGCAACCAACCGGCCCGCTTCCAAAGGCTGTTCAAGGCTATTGTGGCCCCTATTTGGGTAGTGGTTGCGGTGGTTCTTTCCTTGATAGCCGTTAAATCACTGTAGAGGTTGGAGGTAGAGGGATAGCGTTGCCGGGGATTTTTTTCGAGGCAATTGTGGATGAGACGGGTAAGTCGCGGTGAGAACGCCGGGTTCATTTCAGTAATGTGATCGGGGGAATCCCTGAGTATGGCGGAGATCAGGTCACTACGGGTTTCGCCCTTGAAGGGTCGGCGACCCGTGGCCATTTCGTAAAAAATAATGCCCAGTGAGAAGATATCAGATAGATGGTTGACATTCTTGCCCCGAGCCTGTTCGGGAGACATGTAGGGGAAAGACCCCATCACGCGACCAGTTTTGGTGAGCGCGGTCGGGGTGAAGTCTGGCTCATGGGGAAGTGCAGTGGTTTCATGAAGTTTTGCGAGACCGAAGTCCAGGATTTTCACCCGCCCATCATTGGTAATCATGATATTGTCGGGTTTGAGGTCCCGATGGATGATGCCCCGGGCGTGGGCGGAACACAGAGCGTCAACCAGGGGAATGGCCAGTTGGAGAAAGGTATGCTGGCCCATGCCTTGTTTCGGAATCACCTCGGCCAGGGTGCGCCCATCCACAAGCTCCATGGTAAGGAATACCATTTCTTCGGCTTCCTCGATGGAATAAACTGTAACGATATTGGGGTGGCTGAGGGCTGCGATAGCCTTGCCCTCATGGCGTAGGCGCCTGAGAAGTTCCGGGCCGGTATTAATCTTATCCGGAACGATTTTGAGGGCGACATCCCGATTCAAGCGGGTATCTCTGGCTTTGTAGACGACTCCCATGCCTCCCTGGCCCAGGAACTCCAGGATGTGGTAATGGGAGAGGTGACGACCCACCAGGACATCCCTTTCGTCGGTCTCCGGTTCGATGTGCAGTACCTGGTAGACCTGGTTTTTGATGGTGGCCGCGAAACGGGCGTCGGAGGTGTCCTCCATGTCCAGGCTAACAGCCATTTCCAGGCCGTCCGTGACCATTCTCAATAAAACTCGATCATCCCTACAGGCATTCACCAGGAAAGACGGCCGTTCCGCCGGGTCCCTGTCGAGGGCAGCGTCGAGCAGGTAAAAGAACCTTCGTTCTCGTTCAATATCCACGCAATTGTCCCCAATTTTGGCTGCAGCCCTTGCTACAACCGGCCCTCCTGTTGCCCACTTCCCTTCTCCTTCCAAAAAATAATCCACGGTGGTACCCGGATGTTCATGATGCACCCACAAAGGGTTCCTCGAGGGGGTTGCCAAAATTACCGGAGTGCGGATTTTGGTTACCATTGTATCCGGGCAGGCCTGCGAAACTCCAAGATTCAGGCACCAAATAGGATAACGCAGCCAATTTTATTATTATAGTTCTTTTTGCCGACTGCAATATCTTTTCCCGATTGTTGAGAAAACCATCAAATTTAGGGCTTTTTTCATTTTTATTGCACCAGACCTGAACTTATAGCGGGAATTTTCGAATAAATTTCCTGGAGAGGGTACAAATCAGTGGAAAGACCAGTCACCTTTGGGGTAGACTTAGGTTTACAGAAATAATGAATCGAGCGTATGCGATGGCAACCAGTTTTCCGGTCAATCCGGACCAAAAGCCTATAAAATGCTCCGGAAATAGAAAGATGATGGGGACCCCGGACCAAGTCCTGCCGGAGCTTCAATATTCCACTCCTTCTCGCGTGACTGCAGGGTTGTGCTGTGGCCGTCGTACATGCCAAATAAAATAAGAGGTTGGAGGACGAAATTGAAAGCTATTTACCTGATCTTGAGCCTGCTTCCCATCCTATCCATAAGTCCAATTATGGGTGGGGAGGAGGCAAGACTCCTGAGATTTCCCACTATCCATGAAAACAACATCGTCTTCAGCTATGCTGGAGACCTTTATATGGTAAACGCACAGGGAGGGGTGGCCCGGAAACTGACCAATCACAAGGGCTATGAAATGTTTCCCCATTTCTCACCGGATGGTCGCCAGATTGCGTTTACGGGACAATATGATGGGAATACGGAAGTATACCTGATGGATATCGAGGGTGGCGCCCCTCGGCGCCTGACGGTCACCGCCACCCTGGACCGGGATGATGTGGGCGATCGCATGGGTCCCAATAATATCGTGTTGGGCTGGAAGCATTCCGGGGATGAAGTTCTGTTCCGTTCGCGAATGCATTCATTCGATGATTTCAAGGGGGCGCTTTACACCATATCCACAAAGGGCGGTCTGGCCAAACAGTTACCCGTACCCCGGGGGGGCTTTTGCTCCTACTCTCCCGATGACGACAAAATCGCCTACAACCGGGTTTTCCGGGAATTCCGTACCTGGAAACGTTATCGCGGGGGGATGGCCGACGATGTCTGGATTCTGGATTTTGCAACCAAACAACTGAAAAATATAACCGATCATCCCGCACAGGACATTATCCCCATGTGGAAAGGCAAGCAGGTTTACTTCCTTTCCGACCGTACCAAACGCATGAACCTCTATGTTCACAATACTGAAAACAGTCAAACCCGGCAATTGACGGACTTCAAGGATTACGATATCAAGTTTCCCACCCTCGGGCCCAAAGCGATCGTTTTCGAATATGGGGGGTTTATCTACCGTTTTGATCTGGCCACTGAAAAAGCGGAAAAGGTCAAGATCACCATTGACGGCGATTTCCTGTCCGGAAGGGGAGGACTGGTTTCCGTAAAAAAATCGATCTCCAACTTTGAAATCGCCCCGGATGGTAAGCGGGCTCTTTTCGGTGCCAGGGGTGATGTGTTCACTGTACCGGCCAAACATGGCCGTACCCGTAATCTCACCCGGACCTCCGGCATTCACGAGCGGAGTTCTAAATGGTCGCCCAACGGAAAATGGGTAGCCTATTTCTCCGACCGGAGTGGTGAAGATGAAGTCCACATCGTGCCCCAGGACGGATCCGGATCCGAGCAGCAGATCACCACGGGGGGAGATGTCTACAAATACCTGTTGAAGTGGTCGCCCGACAGCAAGAAGATCATGTGGGCGGATCGCAAACACAGACTCTTTTTCGTTACCCTTGCCGATAAGAAGATCACCCAAGTGGCCCACTCCAAGGCCTTTTCTATACGCAGTTATTCCTGGTCGCCTGACAGTAGCTGGATAACCTATGAGAACCCCGAAGTTGATGGGAACAACCGGGTTTATCTCTATTCCCTTGACTCGGGAGAATCTTTCCCGGCGACTTCCGGGGTCTATTATGCCACCAGACCTGCCTTCAGCGATGACGGTAAGTTCCTTTTGGTACTCAGAGCCCGTGATTTCAGGCCCATTTATTCCTGGACCGAATGGAACCATGCCTACGTGGACATGATGAAAATCGACATGATCGCCCTGAACAAGGAGGTGCATTCCCCCTTTGAACCCGAGAGTGACGAAGTGAAAGTTACCGAGGAGAAGGAGGAAGAGGCCGAGGGTAGGAAAAAGGGCAAGAAAAAGGGTAAAAAGGAAAAAGGCCAAAAAGACAAGGACGGCAAAGCCAAAGGGGACAAGCCTGAGAAAGTGGTTGTGAAAGTTGACCCGGATGGTTTGTTCGAGCGGGTTATTTCCTTGCCCGTCAAGGGCTCGAACTACTTCAACCTGACTTGGGCCAACGATGCCGTTTATTACATGAGAAACGGGAGAAATGATCAGGGCGCTATCTTACTCCGCTACGACTTCAAGAAGAAAAAGGAAACGGAGCTCGGTAAGGTCAGGGGATACGAGATCTCCCACGATAACAAGAAGATGTTGGTGGGTTTGAATGGTGGGAAATACGCCATAATCGATACGCCGGCAAACAAAATCAAAGCCAAGGAGTTCCTTGACCTTTCCGAAATGGAGGTCCGGCTCGATCGTCATGAGGAATGGGCCCAAATCTTCCGTGAGAGCTGGCGCCAGATGCGCGACTTTTTCTATGCACCCAACATGCATGGTGTGGACTGGCAGGCCGAGTTCGATCGTTACGCTCCACTCCTGGAAAATGTCAACCACCGCAACGATCTGACCTACATCATCGGTGAAATGATCGGTGAGCTCAATGTTGGTCACGCTTACGTTGGTGGTGGTGACCGGCCCAAACCCAAACGCATCAAAACCGGACTGCTGGGTGCCCAATTGAGCCGGGATGCTTCCGGTTATTACAAGATCGATAAGATCCTCGAGGGCGAAAGCGGGAATAAGGCCTTGCGTTCACCTCTACGGGCGGTAGGCGTCAATGTCTCGGAGGGTGATTTTATCCTGGCGGTGGACGGTCGCAGCACCAAAGATACGACCAATATCTACATGGAACTCACTAATACGGTCGGAAAACCGGTCGTTTTGACAGTAAATGGCCAACCTACTCAAGAAAACGCTCGCAAGGTAACCGTCAAGCCCATTGGTGATGAATCCGAGCTGTACTACCACGACTGGGTCCAGGACAACATCCGCAAGGTAACCGAAGCAACCGAAGGCAAGGTTGGTTATCTCCACATTCCCGACATGGACGTCAAAGGCCTCAACGAATTCGTCAAATACTACTATCCCCAACTGCGCAAAAAAGCCCTGATCATCGACGTACGCGGCAATGGCGGCGGCAACGTTTCGCCCATGATCATCGAACGCTTGAGACGAGAACTGGCAATGGTGGATATGGGCCGCAACGAATCGACGCGCACCGATCCGGGCGGCATGTTCTTGGGTCCCATGGTCTGTCTGCTCGATGAGTTTTCCGCCTCTGACGGAGATATCTTCCCCTACCGGTTCAAGCACCACAAGTTGGGGAAACTCATTGGTAAGCGTTCCTGGGGCGGGGTTGTCGGCATTCGCGGCTCATTGCCCTTTGTCGATGGCGGCACCTTGATGCGGCCCGAGGGCACCGGCTTCAGTCCTGACGGAACGGGCTGGATCATCGAGGGATACGGTGTGGATCCCGACATCGTGGTAGACAACCATCCCATGCTGGAATTTGGGGGTTTGGACGAACAGCTCACCAAGGGGATCGAAGTCATCCTCGAAGAGCTCAAAACCAAGGGCCGGGAATTGCCGCCTATACCCGACTATCCCATCAAAAACTAGTTGAATGGCCTATGAACGGGCCCTAACCAAAGAACCCGGAGCCTGGGGGCTCCGGGTTGACCGAGCAATAAATACCTGGCGGGATTCGGCCGATCAACCCCGAAGAAACCCTACTTTGATCTCCTCGATCGGCGCGGCTCGTAGTATGATTGGGGACAGGCGGGAACCTTTCCCGGCCAGGATTATGGGACGGAGGCTGCATGGATCCGATCACCCAGGGAATATTGGGGGCAGCTCTACCCCAGGTCATTGCTTCAAAAGAAGATGTCCGTGGGGCGGCGCTGATCGGTGCCCTGGCCGGTATGGCTCCGGATCTCGATGTGCTGATCCGCTCCAGTACCGATCCTATTTTAGCCCTCCAATTCCATCGCCACTTCACTCACTCCCTTGTTTTCATACCGTTGGGCTCCCTGATCGTGGCGGGCCTGCTTTACGGCTTTTGGAAAAACCGGCTTTCCTGGAAACGAACCTACCTGTATGCCCTGTTGGGTTTTGCCACTCATGCACCTCTTGATGCCTGTACCAGTTATGGAACCCAATTGTTATGGCCCTTTGACGGTTATCGCGTGGCCTGGGACAATATTGCAGTAATCGATCCCCTGTTCACACTGCCCCTGGCCCTGTTTGCGGCAACCTGTTATTTCAGACATCGGCCCCGTTGGGCGGGGATCGGATTGCTATGGGCCCTGGTTTACCTTTTGTTTGGCGTAGTTCAACGGGAACGGGCCAAAAGCATTCTGGAAGAAGTCATCGTGGATCGGGGGCAGGAAGCGGTTCGTGTGGCAGTAAAGCCATCCCTCGGTAATCTAATTCTGTGGCGTGGCATTTACGAAAGTGAGGGCAGGTTTTATGTGGACGGGATTCGGGTGGGCCTTTTTTCCAAACCCAAAGTATACCCGGGCGATAGTCTTGATCGCTTTTCTGTCTCCAAAACCTTCCCCCATCTCGAGCCGAACTCTGTGCAGGCAGGAGATATTCGGCGTTTTCTTCATTTTTCTGACCATTACACCGTCCTCCATCCGGAATACCAAGATGTGGTGGGGGACCTGCGCTATGGTTTTCTTCCCCATGACATTAGACCTATTTGGGGGATTACCGTCGATCCAGGGGAACCTGGCCGTCATTGTGCCTTCCAAAACTTTCCCATGGGGAAGGGGGGCGCCCCTCAGCTTTTTATCCGAATGCTTCGGGGCCACTCAATCGATGGACCTCCCTAAAGTTATGAGATTATTTCCATTAGAATGGAATGAAATTAGCTCAAGTGAGAAAAATCTTTGTATAATATAACCGTGAGTTCAACGTTACCGAATCCAGAGAAAAGGATCTTTTAGATTATCCATGCTTCCGAATAATCGCATTCTCATTGTAGACGACAACGTTTCCATCCATCGGGACTTCAAGAAAGTGCTGAGTAATCCTCGTTCCGAGGAAAAGAAAAAACTGGCCCAGATCGAACGAGGGTTGTTCCAAGATTTTCCCGATGAGGAAGATGAGGTTGGTGGTCCTCCGGCTGGGCACCCTGATTATACGGTTGATTTTGCGGTCCAGGGGGAAGAGGCCCTCCTAAAGGTGATCAAGGCCCAAGAAGAATGCCGGCCTTACGCCCTTATCTTCATGGACGTACGTATGCCCCCCGGATGGGACGGCATCGAAACGATCGGTCGTATTTGGGAAAAATATCCGGACATCGAGATGGTGATCTGCACCGCCTATTCTGATTACTCCTGGGAAAAGATACTGGCCCAACTGGGCGGTACGGACCGGCTACTTTTCCTTCGCAAACCGTTCGACACCACCGCGGTCAAACAAATGGCCCTTTCCCAAACTCGAAAATGGAACCTTTCCCAACAAGCTCGCCGGTATGTAACCCAACTGGAAAACGAGATCAAGGTGCGCAAACAGTCGGAGGAACGCCTTCTTTACCTTGCCCATCACGATTCTCTGACCGGTCTGGCCAACCGTACCCAATTCAATGAAATGCTCATTGAAAAAATTTCCGGCGCCCAGGAAAACGGTCATAAGCTGGCTCTGTTCTTTGTTGATTTGGACCGGTTCAAGGAGATCAATGACACGCTTGGTTACCACAACGGTGACCTTCTTCTCAAAAAAATCGCCGAAAGGTTGCTCGAGGAGGTTAGGGACTCGGGAATCGCGGCCCGTTTCGGTGGGGATGAATTTGCCGTTCTGGTTCCCTCCGTCTCTTCCAAAGAACATGCGGCCGAGATCGCCACCGGGATCCATAAAATTTTGGAACCCAGCTTCATGGTGGCTGATTTCCAACTCGAGATCAGGGCCAGTATCGGTATCGTTCTTTTCCCCGATCACGGAGTAGATCCCGAGACTTTGATGCGTCGGGCGGACATGACCATGTCCATCGCAAAGAGATCAGATCCCGGCTACACCTTCTACGATCCAAAATTTGATTTCTACAGTCCGCGGCGGCTCATGCTGTTGGGTGAGTTACGACAAGCCATCATTAAAAGTGATCTTTCCCTTTTCTATCAACCCAAGATCGATATCACAACAGGAGCGGTCATAGGGATGGAGGCACTCATTCGTTGGCACCACCCCAAGCATGGATGTATTTTCCCTGACGAGTTTATCCCTTTGGCCGAGCGTAGCGGCCTCATCAAGCCACTCACCCTCTGGGTTCTCAAGGAAGCACCCCGCCAATGGGGAGAATGGCACGCCCAAGGGCTGACCCTCTCCATCTCCGTCAACCTCTCCGTTCGTGATCTCTTCGATGTGGAGATTCCCAAAAAAATCGACAATTTCCTCCGGGCACATGATATGCCGGCCAAACTATTGGTCCTGGAAATCACGGAAAGTGCCATGATGGAAGATCCCGATCAGGTCAGGAGTGTTTTAATGACCTTGTCCAGCATGGGGGTTCACATTGCTATCGACGATTTCGGTACGGGCTATTCTTCTCTCGCGTATTTGAAGAATTTGCCTGTTGATGAAATCAAAATCGATAAATCCTTTGTTTTTGAAATGGACAGGGACAAGGAAGATGCCACCATCGTCAAGTCCACCATCGAACTGGGTCATACCTTGGGGCTGAGCGTTGTGGCCGAGGGTGTTGAAAAGGCTGAATGCTGGGAGATGCTCAAGAAGTTGGGATGCAATTATGGCCAGGGTTATTACATGGGCAGGCCCATGCCCGTGAAGGATGTAAAAACCTGGTTGCGTGAGTCGCCCTGGGGCCTCAAGAATTACGACTAAGTCATGTAACAGTCAATCATAGCGGCCTGGGTGTACAGATTTTCCCTGGGAGCGATCATCTGGTGGAGCGGCGGTTTTGATTCCTCTCCTCATGGGTTCCCGAGCTTTTTGGGAAAGGCAGAATGGGTTCCCTCTTGGTGCCGGAACAAGTGGAAATCACCCTTCCTTTTTCTGCTTTGAATATTCCATACGCACGGACCAGAGCCAGGTGATCTTATCTTGAGCTGCATGCTCATCCTCCGGTTTGTCCGCTGTTTGCCAGGTCAGGACAAAACGGTCGGTGCCAATATCTGAAAAGATGATTCTGTTGACCTGGCGACCGCCGTTGGTGCCGTGATTGTTATAGGTCCCCGTATTGAGGTTGGTGAGAACCAGTTTCCCATCCTTGAAGTTGCCCTGGTAAATATCTTGAAGTGCAAGGATGTTATCGATAATGGCGCAACGGTACTGTTTTTGGAAACGGTCATAGGAAAAGGTAGCTAAATAGGCCCATCGCTCGAATCCCTCATGGGGGGGATTCACTGGGAATCCCACACAATTTTCTTGGATAAAAGTACCATCGAAGAGGGATGTAAACACACTCTTGGTAGACTGCCGCCAGGGGAGCCACTTTTCCGGTACCGGAGCGTTTCGCGTAGGCGTGTAAAAAAGTTTGATATCCCAATCACCCGAGAGGAAGGCCAGTTTTTTCATTTCCCCCGGTGTCCCCGCATTGAATCCGGGTGAGTAGTCGAACTGAGCTTGGGCTCCAGGTACAAAAACGAACCAGAAAAACCCGAGTGATAATAGCCATTGACGTGAATAAGACACAATATTCCTCCTTGAATCTAATGATTTTGCCATGATGTCCGGAAAGTCTCCAGTCTAAATCCAATGAAAGAGGCCCCCGGACCATGCATTGTAATGATCACCAAGGTTTTTCTTTTCCATTCGCCACCATCATAGAAAAAACAACCCAGGCCGGCAACCTTTTTCTATTTGACTATGTTTTCCTGGGGCAGTGTGATGATGCGAAGGGCTTGAGAAGCCGAGTCCAATACAAACAGTTTCTCCCCATCGGGTGATGCGGTTATGCCCACGGGGAAACGGAAAGACGCGAAAGGTGCGGGTCCGTTGTCCATACCGTAGTCCCCATTACCGGCGATGACCTTGACCTCTCCGGAGAGACTGATGCGGTAAATGCGATGGGAACCGACGCCCGTAGCAAAGAGAGAACCACGGGCAAAGGTCAGGTGACCAACCGTCCTCATGGGAGGTCCGGGCACCGTGGCGAGGAGCTCGGCTTTGCCCTGGGGGCTCAACTTGAAGATTTTCCCATCACGATAATTGGAGACGTACAAAACGGTGTCCCCATCGAATGCCAGCCCCGCGGGCCCATGGAAAGCCTTATCCTCGGCAAATATGCTCGGGGTTCCATCCGGTGTGATTTTACTGACCACGCTTCCCGGTTTAACCGGATTGCTGCCCACGAAGAGGTTCCCCTGCTTGTCGATGACGATGGCCGCGGGTCGGTGCAACCCCCTGGCAAAGGTTTCCACCCTACCGTCCTGACGA
>JACLAC010006126.1_pt1 | contig 18625 bp, 9 predicted proteins | sample 8027881 | NCBI WGS metagenome assembly JACLAC01 (sample SAMN15725517, study PRJNA655200) | protist metagenome | isolation source: fluorescence activated cell sorting (FACS) single amplified genomes of... | place: Spain: Blaines Bay Microbial Observatory, Mediterranean Sea | collected 2016-01-19 | reverse complement strand
CACAGTGAATCGGAAAGCAATAATTAATGTTAGATTTTGGTCTGAGTATCCTCAAAAGAGACGTTTGTCCATTTAAATTGAATTAAGTCTGAGGTGAACTCCGACAATGGTGTTTTTTTGGTGGCCATTTGTGGTGGTGCAATATAGCATTCGTTGGATGGCAACCTCATTAGACATATTCTGACCGACCAATGACAAGTCTAGAATTTAGAAAATGCAAAAAAAGAGGAGCTGGAATCAGTCAAAACTATATTTTAGGTCCCTGTATATACTCATTCCAATATCAACCCAAATGGCTGTGACAAGATTGAAACCAAAGATAATGGAACCAAATGGCACAAAAATGGCACCAGAAACTCATTTTGATAGGTGGTAAACCCTGTTGGATACCTTGTAACTGCCAGAATTGCTTATTTTAAGCCAAATTATGCCAAAATAGGAAAATCTGACTTATCCTTGACCATAATCAAGTAAAAGCTGACACTGAGAATCGATAAATTGTATCTTTACAAGGTTTAAATGCTGGAAAGTTTCAAGTCTCAAACGGAAAACCCCTCAGCAATACTCGCCAGGACTCGGCGGAACTCTCAGCAGGACATCCGGGACAGCAAGGGGTCTTCTAACAGTTTTTGCCACTCCTTAAAATTCAATTTTAGTCTCAGACATTATAAAAACTTAGTATACAAGCCTGTTCTGTAATACTTTACGCATAATTTATGAGTCACATATTATGATTCATCGCTGACGTGGATATTTTTAGCAAGACTTTGAAATAGGTTACGAATAAGTATCGATAAAAAGGTTGGTGAACACGTGAATTCCTACAAAAGGGCTTTCCCCCTTTTGAAAAATCTAGTTTGCTCTTCAAACTTGTACGGTACGTTACGGCCTTGAATTCAAGAATTTCGGTACGGTCTCGGACTTGGGGTGATTGATGAGGTCAAATTAACAAATTCCAATTACATCTCCTGTTTAGAATGTTTAGAAAATCTCTAGAATTATCCAACGCAAATCCCGCTCCGAAAATCTCAGATTCGCTCTCAATAAAATGATGAACTTTGGACTTGATGTTCTATTTCTGGTCCGTTCTATTTATTTGAATTCTTAAACGCAAATCCATCTATCTTTTTGGTCACAAATCGGTTGTAAGATTGAATTTAAGTTTGTAAAATAAGTTTATAGTTTCTAACCATCAATTTTTGAGAACAATTGAGGTTCTTATTGGGTAGATTAGGCGGTATTAGAACCAATTTCGGCACTCAGCTGGATAAGAAACTCGGCATGGGACCCGTTTAGGACAACGACAAAGATAAGTTACTTATCAATCGACTTTTGGTTGACTTTGGGAAGCGGGAAACTGCCTTTTTTACCGCGAACTGGGCAAATCTAAACTAAAACTCTCACTGTAATACTTAAATCTCAAGTTTGACTCGTCTTTCGAAGGGGTTAATGATACATTTAGGTACTCAGAGGTCATTTTATTAATGATTATATATGTAAATGATTTTAAAATTTACCACTTGGTGTGCTCGCGAGTCACTTGGTCCTCCTGCGCCCTTTCTTCCTTCTAGATTCAGCAAGAATTTCTCTTCAGCATCAGCATCAGGGTATTGAAGAATTTCGATTTTTTGTAATATTTCAAATACTGGCCGCTCTTCTACATTATTTGAGAGAAAATAATAACGAAGAAAATGAAGACAATAGGTGTTGGAATCACTGCTGCACTTATCAATGGTAAATTATATAACTGACCTAAGATCTCGGTTTTTCATTCCAACAAAAATTTTCATCCACAAAATCGTGAAAATCATGGCGGAATATGACATTTTTAGAACAATACTGTATTGTCAATACTGTATTGAAAATAAACCGATATGAGAACCGAGAATTTCCTCGCGTTTAGTCTAATCCTGGTCGTACATGTCCGTAGCGGACAGTCGGCATACACCTTCGTCCGCGTTTTTATGAAAGTTCCAATTGATAAAGTCGAATTTTGGTAATTTGGGTGAGAAGGGTGGAATTTGTGTTCATTTAAGCCTTGAAAGATGTGATGGATTTGAGATTCTTTGAGTGCATTAGATGCAGTAGGATTTAGCTGCATTAATTCCTAGTCCGCTAAACAATTTTTGAATTTGAAGAAATCCTTAGTCAGGATTTTTCACATTCCAAAAATCAAGCAAACGTTACGGCATGACTTATTGATAATAATTTCATAAAATTCATGGTTTTTCTCAATTACCCGAGAAAATAGAATATCAAAATCGTAATCCGTATTTTCATAAATTGGGGTAATGAAAACAGTTTTTTGATGAACGGGTCGGTGTCACGTTGATTTTGATATTAATCTGATAAAATCTGATAAAACTCTAACAGGTTGCATTTTTTAATTTAATATTTTGGGCTTGTTGTAATGAATGGGATGGTGAATTTTAAACTTTTAAACCTTAAAAAGTGACTAACCAGATGATGGGATGGGCATCACTTTTGGTTAACCATTTTTTTTATTTACAAAATACCAACGTTCGAAATTATTGCCTTCCAATGTACCTACATAATATCGTGCGAATCCCTAAATAAACTTGCGACAGTAACTCGTATACCTGTTTTCACTATCCATTTCGATCATTTTGGGTTTTAGATTTTTAGAACATTTATTCTAGAATATATTCTATCGGGAAATGGTTACTTGCTATCTCGGTTTCTTATCGTTTTCCTCAAAACTCGTAAAATATTATAACTGACCAATAGGAATTTAGGACTAGGATTAGGAATATGTTAACCGTTGAGAGGAAGTTATGAATCAAATTCAACGTTGTTTGATATGCATCACGTTCTATTTTCTATGAACGTAAAAATGCGACCCTTTTTTTATAATCAGTTCTTAACTCGGTATCTAGAATCTTTTGACTAGTTTTTTCATTGATTCATTGACAGTCAACTGTCAAACTCGTAGAGTCAACATTGCAATCGAACATATCTAAGGAAAGCTTTAGAATATGCATTTACAGCTGAGGTTTATTCAATTAAGACAACCCGATGCATAACTTAGACACCCTAATCGTATGGCAGAAAATGAGATTTTACGAATTTTGACTGAATTTTCAACGTCGCTCTCTAAAATAGTGGCTGATCCACCACAAAACGATTTTTTAATCTTGAATTTCGTTTTGACCAAGTTCAAAGTCTCAAGAAATGTCACTTTAACTCCGTCGATACCCAGTCCCCCCTATATTTGATAAATATCTTACGTTGAAATTGAGACCATTAGGCTAATTACAACCCCTCGAAATATTCATTTGAATGATATACCACTCAGCGTTGTAATAAACGGTCGCAAGATGGTAATAATAATACCTGTTTAGGATCCATTTCAGCAAAATTCAACCAATTTAAGCATTCATTTGCGCTCTGGAGCTATATTTTCATAATTTCCAACCCCAAAAGACTTCATTTTTGAATCAATTCTATTTTGCTATTCAGTGAGTCCGTAGAATTTTCGCATTTTTTAACGTTAAGTTCACACGGAACTCCCTTTACATGTATTTCAAAGGAGCCCAATTTGCATTTCTCGAGTACCGTTCGGTTCAATTTAGGCAATTTAGAACTTAGACGTGTTCTATTCAGCATCCTCAAAAGTGCAGAGATCATCCCCTTAATTTAGGCATGACAATTTCCGGACTTAAAAGTAACCAAATATCGCGATATTTTGTATCGTAGACCGGTTCAAGTCAGCGTCATAAAATGATACCCAACTCTTATCGTATTCGATATTGACATCAATCATTGCCGGGACGCGGTAAAAGAGACGCGGTACAACTCGGACAAGCAGCCTAGTTTCCTTTTCCATCATATCAATCAAATTGTATCAATGTATTCATCAAAAAAGGATCGATTCACGTTTATGTTCAACCTACTAGTACTTTTACCGTGTACTCTGTTCGGGTACCGCGAGAACAATAATTTGGACTGAACATCATGCGCTCCGTTCGATGAGTAGATGCAGCTTCTATATCAAGCAGATTTCCAAGTGTTTGTCCTTCGGTCAGCCCTTGGTTAATTATAACCCCCGTCTTAATCATTAAAAATTGCAATCTCAATTGCAAAAAAGCCATTCTGAATAATTTTGAATGGGTCTGAATGGGCTGAAATGAGTTAAAAAAGGGTTGAAATCGATTTGAATGAATCTGAACGACCGCTATTTGACACTAAAGTCTCCCATAATTTAGCCCCAGAATGCATATTTTAATATTCGAAGCGGATTATAATAATTCAATGATTCTTATGAAAACGGAGATCGGACCATTAATTTAGTTTGAATTTAGATCCGGTCACGTGCTTCATTTATACTACCTATACTGTCATGATCATCATGCATAACCTGGACATGAAAATATACACGAAGGGCCATGTATATACCGGCTCAAAATGAGTAATAACCAACAATCTGTACTTAATACCATCCCAAAATCATATCCGGTTAGCGAATACCAAATGACCATTTGCCCCCAATCGGCAAAATTCTCCAAATTCTTGCGGGAACTAAATTTTCCCTCCCGTTTGAAGTTCGAACGACGTTTGGTTTGTTCTAAGGACAATTGTAGGATTATTTTCGTTAGATTTAAGCTTCGTAATAATACAAAAATTCCAATTTCACCTATTTTTCTCTTTTACAACGCACTCTTTAGATCTCAATCTAAATAAAAAGATAAAAATCTGGTTTCCCGCTGGGTTTAGGACCAAGTGTCATGGTGACAAATCGAGTTACAAATATTCAAAATCAGCGCTATAAAAACGGATTACCCGTGGTTTGCATATTGGCCTGTCATATTAGATCGTACACTGTATGAATATCTATGAATAAACCCCTCCGGACCCTTACGGACGATAAATCCGGACAGTATTGGATTTTATAATCTAGAATAAAACGGTATATCTAGATATATCCTGTGGTTGAGCATCGAATTTGAATTCCAAAGTGACGGTAACTCGATTTAAACGAAATAACTTAATATAAATATAGGTTACACCGTTGATACTCAAACTTCTCTTCAGGTTTCTTTTTGTGCGATTAAACATACCGGGTATATACAGTATTACCTATAGACAGGGTAACAAACAAGCTTTGAATTGTAAAACATAACTCAATCAAATCTTATTTTCCAATAACGGAAACAAGCAACTGTTGAAAACAAGCGAACTGCTAGCACCTTGACGTGTTAATATAGAAGTTCACTCATCTAAAATCGCACCCCTCTAAATTATAATAATCGTACACATACATATTTTCAATGATAATCCCTCACTCTAAATAATTTCTCAGACTAAAACCAGACTCGGCAAGTTCAAAATACCATCGTGAATGATCTCGAAAATGACGTATGACCTTTTTTGACCCTGTTTGACCCCTGAGAATGTCTCAAAATGACTTCGTGAGAAAAATGATTTTATTTGTTGGAGATGTATAACCCGGAGGTGCTGCTGTAAATTATCGATATTAACCCCTAAGCTTTCAGGTATTACCGCCGAGCCAAAATTGAACCAAATGACAGGCGATGAAAAGAAATTAATGAAAAAATCAATCGCCGAGAATATGATTCAGTCAACACATTTCAATGGTGGATTTGCTTCAGGGCCACAGTTTGGAACCATTCGTCACAAACCAGGTACTACACTAATACCACATTAATACCATATTACAGCTGTAAATAATTTGTTTCTATAGAACCCAGATTTGAACTTGAAAGAAATTAAAACCGTTTTAAACGTGAAAATCAAATTCTCCAAGGGTCAAAAATAGAAAAGAGGGCCTTTTGACTAATAAGATTTCAACTCTCAATTCAAATTGGATTCTTGAGTGTATCCATTAGGCAAAAATTTGGATTTTTTGGAAAATTTGAATTTTTTCGTTTCGATTTCGGTAAATGGATAAAATAATAAAGAATCTTGAAATCCAAAATTGAATGTTCTATAAAGAATTCTCGGGAGGGAGCGGCTCAAAGTTCAATACTAAAATAAATTCCTCACTTAAATATTTTTGCAACGGAAGCAATTCTATTAGAATTTCTAATTGCTTTCTGTTTGAAATTTTTTAAAACTTCCCTTCAAAGGGTTAAGCTTGTGCTTTACTTTGAACTTTACTTATTTTTTTAAGAATCGTTAACGAAACAGCAGATTTGTATTGATATTCCAACGATAGCTGAACTCAAGAGTGCTGAATCAAATGGTGAAGCAGCCAAGGCCGCAAAGGTCAAACAGCATATTACAATAAAGACTATGAAAAGTATCATGGATGGTACTTATCAAGAATGGATAGAACATCTCACTGCCCATGAATACCCGCAGCCAAAAGTGTAAGTAGACTTTCTAGCTGATATACTCTAGAAAATCCCGAGAGGGCATGCCGCATGCGGAATACGAACCACTATGAACCATTGAAATTGGATTTTAACCAGATTCCAAATCTTTTTTAACCGCTTTATACCGCTGATTTTAATTGGATCTGAATTCAGTGATTTGGACGTTTTCTACAATCATGAGTCGTACCGCTATTTGGACTTGGGAAATGAATTCGACTTGGGAGAAGATTCTTTTACTGTTGCCGCTATGATCCGACTTCGACCTGATCCTGAATCATCTGCTAACTTTACAAATCGTGGTGCTAGGAATAGGTTCAATTTTGATCGAAAATGACTCTGAAGTTCACGCAGACATCGTGGCCGTGGGTACATTTGAACCGTCCAAACCACCCTGAAGTGGACGAGGGACAGTTGAGATTATGAAAATTTACGATTATGATTGATGGTCTTATAATAGAACTCGTTTTCGAGCAACCTCAAGAAAATAGTTTCTTGAACTAGGTTTGAAATTAATTCTAGATTATCTCACATTTTCAATATAAACAGGGTAACGGTTTGGGGTTGGCTCTAAAGTTGGTTTAACACTGGTCAAATGGTCAAGGATTATTACTTCACTTTATTTTTTCCTGATCCATTTAGTTTGAGCATTGAGGTATTTAGTCACGGTGACTTCGGTTATGTGTGGTTATTTGTTACCATTTTTGTTCTACCGCGGTAAAAATCGTGGTTAACCGTGGTCATTTCTCGTGTTAACCTTGAACCTACAAAAGAATCCTTTCCAAACGAACGGATGCTGGACAAGGATGGGAGCTTGTTGCTCCAAGTTTCTACACAGGTGCTGTTTCTCTCTATGCCGGAAATGATTTAAAACAACCCGGACATATTGATTATGGACGTTCACGTTTACCAGATAATACATGGATGTGTGTGGGTGTTTCCGTCGATCGAGAATCATTTGGAAATGGAATGGCACATGTGGTACCTTTTGTTAATGGCTTCTCAGATGGACCAGGAACAAGGTAGTAAATAAAAATGTCCCCTGTGGTTAAGATAGATTGATAAAAATACCAAAATCTACAAAATAACTTCAACTAAAACCACTCTCTCCTGGGTTCCCCCGGTAGTCAACTGTTGTAGAGCGGTTTACTGACTAATGAATTTAGCATGCGAATGGAGGGAACACTTTCAAATGACGTTCCTATCACTCTTGGTAATCATAGAGACGAATCTGGTCAGCCAGTTGAAGGTCGACGCGATTTCAATCTTGATGGTGCACCCAGATTTGAACAACATTTCCAAGGAGACATTGATAAAATCATGTACTGGGATCAAGCTCTCCAACACAAAGAAATCCGAATGATGTGTCGACAAAATCTTGCCAAAATGGGTGTCAAAACCGGAAATTGCCCAAAAGGATACGAAGAATTTGATTGTCAATGTTATAAGGTAATTTCACACATGTTCCACTGTTCTAGAAACTGGTTCAAACTGGTTTTAGTATTTCTTTGGAATGTGCCAGGGTTAATGTTACATTTAAGGTGGTTGATCACGAGTTAAAAACGTTTTCTGAAGCAGAATTGTATTGTAGAAGTGAGGGTGGAATGCTTGCTATGCCAAAAACTGACCAACATCAAGATTTTATTGAGATTTTGATGCAGCAATCTCATTCAGAATCATTTTGGATTGGACTTGATGATTTGAAAGAAGAAAATGTTCATGTTTGGGCAGATGGGACCGTTTTGGACTATCAAAAAGGAGCCTATAACAGATATCCAAAAGGACGCCCTGACAAAATCTATCAATCTGAAGACTGTGTTGAAAATGTAGAGTTTCATAGTGGATTTACCATAAAATAGTTCGAGAGCACCATCTTAATGATATTTAGGTGAAATCACGTGGTGGATTTTTCTGGAATGACGAAAATTGCGCCAAAGTAAACAGCTTTGTATGTCAGCTCACCGATAGTGTTGATGAATGCGTCCAAGAACATGGCAGTGTTGCATCTGGAAGGGAACAATCTCACAATGCTAATGTTGCACATGAATATCATGATGAATTGCTCGCACAGTTGCTCGAATCTGGAAACGCACCAGGCGGACTAAAACTTAAAATGGCAGGTAATAATGGACTCAAGAAAAATAAAAGACCAAGAAAAAATAAAGGACCAAAGAAAAGTAAAGGATTCAAGGCTAAGAAAGAACAAGGCGTCCACAGACAAAAAAACAAAGGACCCCGATTTTCATAAAACCCTAAAATCCCCTTAAAAATTTTGATCAAATCGCTCATTTTTTCTAAAAATTGCTGTTTCTAGCTTAATTTTGATGAAAAATGAACGATTTTAGCTGTATGATAGACATGCTATAATATGATCATCTTTACGTGTTATCTAAGTACTTTTTATATCCTCTCTCGATTCGATTTAGTACTATTAGATGGCCACCTATTGTATAATTTAATCTTTTGATCGATTTCATAATCAACGGCAAGCAGCTGAACGCGACAGTTGTCCCGGTCCTAAAATATTATGGGCGTTATATCCTTAAAAAATCTAAATACGCATAAACCTAAAGTCACAAATCAACGTCAATTCCCGAACTTCGTCATTACGAATCATCAATTGGCCAATCAGATGATGGTATTTGCAAAACGCTATAATGAATGATATAGCATTAACTCTTGGGAAATTTGAAAATTCCCAAAAACTATAAAAATGTTGATGAATGATCAAAACTGTAAATATCTGTTTGTACACTACCACTTACACATTAAACTAAAACATATCATTTCTCAGTATCAAGCATTGAAAAAATTGATTAATCTTTATGGTTCGTAAATTCCAGCGATATTACGGTAAACCAATTCATGGAATACCTCTGGGTACCAACACCCTAGGGTACCATGGTGCATGAATACAACTTGAAGTGGTCTAAAATAAATCTAAAATGAGTCTAAAGGGATTGGTTACATTTGTAACACGTGTTCATTAACCAAATTGGTTTTGAAATGTTACAAATCAAGTAATATCAACTGGTTCTGATGTTGAAAAATAGTAATTTACCATCATATCCTTGAATTTCTATGCACCCAGGTTAACTTCGTTGACGTACCCCCTTTCAACGTGGCTCATGTTGGTTAAGAAAATTTTAGGCTGTTCAACGGTTGTTAAAAATAAAAGGTTTAGATACGTCTTTGGTTCTGTCTTGAAAATGTCTTTGAATGTTCTCTTTGTAAGGTTATCAACCGTTTTATTTTTTAAAGTTCACGTCCAAATGTAGCAAACTCCCAAGAAAACTTTCCTGGCAGCCAAATAAAAAAAAATCAGCTTGATCTCTCATTGGTACACCCAGTCCACTCATCTGATTGGACCATGAAGGCTTACATGCTGTGGTTTCAAAACCCATCTGAGATAGATCTCAACTACTGAGAAGGTCAAAGGGTCATTGCCTTTCAAAAGTGCCACGAGACGTTTTCCTGTCTATTAGACAGTAAATGATCCCATAGTAAGTCAATGTTCGCACTTATGCATTTATTTTGATTGACGTGTGAAAAATCTCTTCGTATGGGAGGGTCCTTACTTTATTTTGGCCTTATTTAAGAGTCTTCACAAGAAATATACAGAGAATTGGATGCTTTTACGGTAATAACGAATTCATCATTTGCTCTTAAATCCCTCGAGTGATCTCACTTTCAGGCGTTTTTCGAAAATTTCACTTTACGAAAATTTCGCCTAACGAAAATTTATGAATTTTCGGAGCAGACAGAGTTGGCAGATTTGACATAACGTTGGATCATTCGATATAATTGAATTACGTAGAAAAATTGACCAGAGTTTACAAATTGAGGTTTTGTTCCAAAATTAAGTAAATTACCAAAATTGTGTGTATTTTATCTTAGAATAGATTACTAGTAGACTTGTCACGGTATCCATTTTAGTAAAACCCAAGCCAAACTCTATTTTATAGTTTGTAGACTGTACATTATTGAAAATGCATTGAAAAATGACCACTATATTTCCAAATTCATATGAATTCCTCATTTGAGGTATCATCATATTTTGGTCAGGCTGTATAAAAAATTCGTTATAAAAAATTCAAAATTCTTTTTCCATTTAATTTTTCAGTCGACTGAAAATTAGTTCCAAGTAACGTTTTCATGTTCGGACATTTCGAATTACTCCAATTTGCTTAATTTTATCGTTACGAATCAAATGTTTCGATTTCTAAAATAAAAGTAAACTACACGATGAATTACCGTAAATTAGGTACTGTTTGGTGCTATTATCATTAAATATTATTCTAACGGAGTTGTCATATTCTAGGTCATTTTCATGTAAATTCTCACCCGCCGATCCATCGCCCATCCCTGACTGATACTTATCACATGAAAATCCTAGGGAACGGTATGGTACCTATCTATGCAATTTGTACCCAGAATGTGGTACTGATCGATAGGAGGTCGAAAGGTTCAATAAGATTAATCTTAGTTCCCTTACATCATGTTAAAATTCTAGGTCTAACAAAATTTTGGAAATTTTGAAAAAAAAATCATGTTTTTATAACAAATAGCGATAAAGATTTCATAAGAGGAAAGAGTTCGTTTGGTGACTAAATTGGCTTAAATAATTAATTATAAAAATTATTAATGACTAGACATTTCGAGGGATTTTCGATCGAAATTTTGAAAAATATAATTTTTGATTGTTTGGAAATTTCGGATGCATATTCATGATTAATTTGTATTTTTCGGTAACACATGGTCAACTGGTAAAAATCAGCTGTTCTTAAATTTTAAACCATTTTAACTTTAAACTTTCAATTATTAAACTTTTTAACCCTAAGGTTGACGAATAAATATAACGAGCCAGCTACAAATGAGCCAATATCAAGAATCTGAGACGTCTCATCGTGAGACGAGACATGCGTCTGAGACACTAGAGAGCAGACTACGACCGGAAGTGCAAGTAAAAGTATGGCCAGGTTCATAAAAGTTCGTGTAACGGGAAAAATGTCGTCTAATGGAACATTTTCATGTTCCAGGTATAATCTGGGGAATCCTGATTCGGTTAGTCCATTTGGAACAGATCTTATCAAAGTCAAAAATGTAAGAAATTGTAAAACTAGAAAATGTAAAAGTTCTTGAACATTTCGATTCGTTCAATTTCCTCGGAGAAACCTTTATCTTTGTATTAGCGCGTTTTTACGCTTGTTCTGCGGGACGAACTTCAAGAATAAAAATTCGTCAGTTGAGGGTTTAACATTCCCCACGTGGTTTACCAATTCTTATTCTAAAAGTGTGTTCTATTCAGGTCACCAGGTCACAATCTCACACTCAAATTAGCCCTCACTAAGTTTGACCCTAGGGTCATAACTTATGACTTATAACCTCAAATATACTGAACCATTAACAACCGAGGGTGAAAAGCAGAATGTGTGACAGGTCCCGTGAATAAGACTGTAGGGTATCGTTGAAAATCAAATTATGAACCGTTAATAAAAATGAACAACCATATTGGCATGATTTCGTATCTGGTTATATTGGTGGTGCATGTGGTGTTATTATTGGTCATCCGTTCGATACAGTGAAGATTCGTCTCCAAACTCGTGGTCATTTATATAATTCTGGTCGCGATGCCTTCAGGAAAATTTATTGAAATTACGCGAAACGTTATGGTCTCTGGCATAATAAAAAATTAAATTCAAACCACATGTTAATAGCTTACAACTTCTATCGTTGGACAAGCTACCGTTTATGCCCTCGTATAATTTCAACCAGTAAGAAAGTGAAAAACCACATTTTGTGGCTGCCCAAATAATGATAACAGTTTTTGAATGAACGAAAAGCATGAAAATGCTATTAAAATAACCTTAAGGATACCATGACTATAATTAAGACATTTCACACTTTTGGCTTCATGTTAGAATCTTGGCAAAGTTTTAAATCTTAATACGGAGACTTGCTCCGTGGCGCCATACGATAAAAATGAGGATAAGTCCGGCATGTAACCCAGGTGTATGTAGCTGATCAGCTGGATTAATACACTATTATGCCGGAGGACTCCTCGTTTGTAACGTGTGGCGCTAAATAGAAGGGTTGCAGTAAAACTATCAGATTGCGATAGCGATGACGTATAACTGTAAAAATTTCATATTCGAAATCTACAGACATTTCTGAATCCGATGGTGTTTATCCGATCTCAATGCGACAAGATTTGAGTGAAGCTCAAAAATCAATTAATAATATTCCCAAAAGCTACCAATTCGAGTAAAATTGAGATGCCACTTCGATTTTGACAGTATCTGTTATTCAAAATCTGAAAAATAGACCGTCCTTTTCGTAGAAATTCGTTTTATCTTTTTGAAAAAGAAAAAAATGGTTAGAAGCTTATTGAGCAATTCATATTTTTTCCATATCGAAATGTCTATAGGATATAGACTATATCGAACTGTATGAATCGCTACATAACTTATATCTCGATTCTAGGTAAGACAGAGTCACCTGCGGCTTCACCTGCCTAGGTCTCCCATAGTGGTACCATGACGAAACCGTAACAAAAAAATGAGGAGGATTTTGGATCCGCTCCTTTTCTAACTACAGCCATAAATTCATAAAGGTCAATTTGGAAAACAGAAGGGCCAAGGGGATTAATGAAAGGCGTTTTACCACCAACTATAGGTAAGTCTGCATCAGAGTTGGGCGGACACAGAAATGTGAACGGCCATGAGTTCAAAGAAGGAATCAGTAAAAATCAAAACCTCAGACAAACTTCGAACTCGTGTGTCCACCCATCGGTCCGTATATTTTGAAACTTAAAAATTCACGTTTTACCAATATGAATATGTAAATTGATAAGATACCAGAACATCCCTGTCACTATCTTAATTGAAATAGTATGAAATTTTACCCATTTTATGATAGACATTGATAGTGAACGTACAATTTGAGGAAGGAAAATCTTTTCACATTTTTGAATGAACATATGATAGCAGCCTTGTATACTCGAAATTCAGTTAGAGTATTTGGAACTAAGCTGGTTATTAAAAGGTCAAACATAAACACTTGGAGACACTTAAACACAACTGTAATTTAAAGTGAAAACTTTTTTCCAGCTGGCAATCATTGCTTAGTGCTGCTTGCAAGGGAATTTGTATTGATGGAAATGGTTATACGTAGGTGTATCATAATTTTTAGGTCATTCTTGTAGAGGGTCGTGAACTTGCTAAAATATGGGCCAGAAATGTATGATTAGTAGAACATTCAAGTGTATCGACCTAAATATAGGCAGTAACTTATACGCCAATTGTGAAGAGCAAAGTGAAATAGTGATAAGAATGATTAAGGATTGAGACTTTGAGTTCTTTCTAGATAGTGATCTCATTGGGACCGTTCTAAAATAAAATTGTACGGTTGTTGGGTGAGTGTATCTGATAAGCAAAGACGATTTTGTTCCGTTTTTGAAGTGATGCCCTCTTCTTACCCAATCTTCAATATATTCCAATCTCAAGATACACTCTCAGCATAACTTACAACAGTAATATTATATTCAAACCACCACGTGACGTAGGATGTGCGAGCACGTGACAAAATTGAGAAAATGATTTAGGGGTGGCTGCCATCAATGGGATCATATTTGGTGTTGAAGGTGCTTGCATGAAAGTCCTCAAAGACGAAACTACCACTAATCATATCATAGCAGGAACCGCGATTGCACAAACGCGCACAGACGACTGTATCAAGTTTTTATGAACTCAAAGCACTTTCACAGCATTTTCATAGCAACTTGGAACAGCTGTAAATCGCATCACTAAGGTGGTATTACTGGTGGTGTACAGTGTATCATCACTGGTCCTATGGAACTTGTCAAAACTAGAATGCAAGTTACTGGTATTGGAGAATCACAAACAAAATCAAGTTTAGTTCGAACAGCAGCCCAAATTTACAAGAAAAATGGATTATTAGGGTTTACAGCAGGATTTGGAGCAACCCTTACTAGAGAAATTCCTGCTTTTATGTGCTATTTTGGCAGTTATGATATGTTTCTAAAAATTCAAAATTATAGTCCTTGTAAGTTTACAAGGTCAAACTTTGACCTGCTTTTTTTCATTAACTGATTCATTGTTTAGCTGATGCGAATGGAATTTTTAAAGTGTTGATGGCTGGTGGATTCGCTGGTGTTTGTTCTTGGATATTGGTATGGTTAGAAAAGAATTTACCGTCGCCAATCATAAGTTATGGACCATAAGGGCCCCCTTAAAGATTGACCACGTGGTTGTTTGATCATTCTAACCGTTTCAAAGACATATCCAGTTGATATAGTTAAGTCCAAACAGCAGGCCGATATAAGTGGCGAGTTTAGCTCTGCGTTTGATTGTATAAGAAAGACTCAAAGCCGCGAAGGTGTCCGTGGTTTCTATCGTGGCATTTCAACGACATTGGTGAGGGCTTTTCCGGTTAATGCTGCCACTTTTGGGGCCGTCGAAGCCTCGATGCAATTATTAAGCTCATTGTAAATTCTGTACCTACCTCACACTGTATACAAATATAAATACTGTACATCAAAATTTGTCCAAATGATGTCAAGAACTGAAAAGTTAAAGTGGAAATGCTCACGGTATTTAAAAATGAAATAATTTTGGTTTGTTCATCTGAAAATCAAACCGCTTGAATCAAAAATGAACTCTTTGGATTTCGCTTTGCATAACTTTACGTCTAAGCAAAAAATTCTTCCCGTGAAAAATTGTCCTTAAGAATTTGAGATTTTGGTGGAAATATCACCATTGAGCCTTCACTCTTTGAATTTTCCAAGAAGGTCAAAATATTACACGATAGACTAAATATTACAATTTAAGTGCTAAACCTGAAATAATTTATTTTGAAGATAACTCCACCAGCCGATAGATAAGTTCGGTTTCAAAGTTCAGCTTTTCGGCGAGCAACCCATAATTTACATTTAGAGGAAGCGATACAAACGTGAAGAGTTGATGGATTCTAGTAGAATCATTCTACTACCAAGGGATGTATCAAATCGATCGAGTGTTTTCCAGCTAGGGTCAAGTGCAAAAATCGTAAAGTTTGGTGATTTCGTGCTAAGATGCGGCGGACAAATAAAGAACATCAGGCCGAGTTGGTAGAAAAAATCAAAGTTGCTGAAGAAGAGAAATCGAAACCGAGGTCCAAACCACATCCGATCATCAAAAAACTTTTATGGTCAAGCATGAGTTTTTCAATTGCAATTATTTACTTGAATGTCAGTTGGACTATTACAGTCGTTTGTTTTAGTAAACAAATCCGCGAGAAAATCTGTATACTGCTTTTTGTTGTGGTATTGGGGTTTCCCATCGGTATCTAAAAGTTAGATAAACGGCTTATTTTGTTTAGTAATTGTGTTAGTTGTATACATGCATGACTGTTTACATGTTGATAAGGGAATGCTGAGACTTTGAGAATGCTGGGAGACTTAGAATGACTGCTGAGAAAGTCTACTTGTTACAGAAAGTGGATTATTCAGATATTTGAATATTGATTAGAATAAAAGGGAACACAAATTGTAATGTATATCATTTAAATATAGGTAACATTGGTACTGCACGATTTTTTAATAATGAAAAACACGAAATAGAATCAACATGACATCTGCGCCACCTTCTATATTAATATTTCGGCCAGTAATACACTGTATAATGAGTGATCTTACTGTATGACCCATGCTGATTTACATACACTAAGGTACTTCGAAATACTTATTCAGTAAAATAAATAAACATTAAAATATATAGAACCGGGGAAATATTCAGTAAGGTTTATTTGAATAGCGAGTTCATAGAACTGAAAACAACATTTGAAATCAACTTGGATTGTACCTTGCAAAAATGGCGGACCAAGAGAACACAGAGACAAAGTTAGATTTTGAAACCTAGGGCTCGGCGGACAATTCCTTCGTCCGTGAATAAACCGTCCAAAATCTTTTTAAAGCGTTCCTCAGTTCACATTCCAGTAGGACAGCAAGCACCTGAATTCAAAACTAAGATCTGCTTTGGTTTGTACTTCCGGTTATATCCCAATTTTCGGTTTCTTTCTGACCGGAAGTCCTCTGACTTCATTTCAGATGTTCTAATGATTATTTTCAGACAACTCGAATATGCAATCAGTTAGCTTTTACAACATTAAAGCTCGAGTTGAAGTCAAAACTCAAACTGGATTGGACGATCTAAGTGTTGATTCTGACTGCCGCTGCACAGATTAGATGAGAAATATTCATGAGCAAACAAGTATTCCAACTGATTAACATTTTATTGAAAATATTGTAACCAAGATAATTTTCTGACAGTTAGAAGAACGACTTTTTACACACAAGATTTCACTGTGAAAACCCTAAATATAACACTTTCAATTAATATCAATTATTTCAGAATGAGCGATCCAGATGAAACTTGCATTGAAAACAAATTCGTTGAGTCCACCCAAGAGTAAGTGTCCCTATATTCCAAGTGTTCCAAGTTTTGGAAACGTTTATGTTCCAAAAAGTATTTTCAAAATCTGGAACATAATTTACGTTCGGTTTATTAGACAGAATTCTGAATACAACAAAAATGACAGTCTAAATTCTATCTAATTGAGTTTGCAGGTGCTCTAATAACGAATCAGAATAAATTCCTTTTCTATCACCAGTACTTATCATCACATACTTCAATTAATTTCACCTTTTAGTGTTCAATTCGATGCAAAAGTGATGGTCAAAACTTCAGTTCGATTGGTTGATGTCCAGCTGAGTGGCGATTGCATTTGTATTGATCACAAAAAATAATCTTTATGGCTTTTAAACTTTGTCCTTGAAAATAAAAAAATCTGTATTTCATCTTTTGAATTATTAAAAGCTTTTTGGAACCGGATAGGATTAAGTGTCCCCGGCAGCTTTATAAAGGCTTATATAAAAACTTTATATACATGCGTTTGTAACCCTTTGTATTCAGTTTAAGCTATCGGTCACGATGGAACGAATTGCAAAGAATTGAGATTTTTAGATCTAGAACTCCTATAACGGGTATCACGTGATAATGGATTACAGTAATATAGAACATGTTCTATGCACGATAAGTCTATAAGTTCGAATATTCTTGTGCTTAGACATCAAGTCTTGTGCTTTTGACCTTACAACTCATTTTATTTTTTAATTCTTTGTTTGAATTTAACATCACGCGAAAGTAGAACCTTTGTTACAGCCGCCTCTGACTCGTCTTATTTAAAGTTCAGCGTCATATCAGAACTAAAGAAGGTATTGACGATCAAGATTCTTACTACACTATCTATCTGAAGGTAAATACTAGTCAAATGAGCCGAAAAACTGCCTACTGAGGGGGTAGTACTGACCCAAATATTAAAACTTCAAGAGAAAATGGCTAAAGATAAGATTTGTTTCGATGGTCTCCATGTGGAATCGATTTCGTTTTATAAGATAAAAGCAAAAATTCAATGCAAGACAATAACAGCACTTCATGATCTTAAAATCAATGACAATTGTGAATGTGAGTCGCAAGCAGCTGGAAAAAGTGCAACTGAAGGAATTGCAACTAACAAGTCATATAGAAGTACGGTTAATATCACTCCAAAGAGTGCAACCAAGTGTGCAAATGTGTTATCGGCGTGTCAGTTCACTTTCTTACTTGGAACCACACCCGAGACCAATTGGTTCAATGAAGCTAAACTGAAAATAACTCAGTTTATAAAATCTGGTTAGTTCATCACTCATTCCAAGTGAAAAATTACCACCAAAGTAGCGCCATTAACGGACCACGTCCGAGAAAATTATAGAAACTATCGGTTTATCGGTTCATTTATTGTATAAAGTTGATATCCGAAAATTTCGTCTATTTAAGGCCAATTCCACGAATCAAGCATGATATCAATACTTAACTGTGGTGGAAGCTTCGATGGTATAAACCAATTGGCTTATGAATATAAAACTGGATCTGGAGGTCTTATTAATCCTTCTGATCCGGATTCTCCTCAATTTTATCGTTATGAAATCGACCAAAATTCGATTCATTCTAATAATATTCCTTCAATTGTCCAAGATATAGAGCCAGGTTGCGATAATAAACAGGGATTAAGAAAAATAATTTTTACGGAGATAACCAAGGTACTTAGTTATGAACCTGAGGCCGGAGACTAATCAGTGAATTATAACAAGCCACAACCTTTTAAAGCATCAAGCTGGAGATAACACGATAATGGTTGCGATTCGAGAACTTGCAGAATCCCCATTTTCTGACCTT
>JACLAC010016602.1_pt1 | contig 18628 bp, 13 predicted proteins | sample 8027881 | NCBI WGS metagenome assembly JACLAC01 (sample SAMN15725517, study PRJNA655200) | protist metagenome | isolation source: fluorescence activated cell sorting (FACS) single amplified genomes of... | place: Spain: Blaines Bay Microbial Observatory, Mediterranean Sea | collected 2016-01-19 | reverse complement strand
GAGCAAATGGTGTAGTCAATGCCAAAAAGTGCGAAGAAGAAAAAGAAGCAGAGCCCCTCTTCAAGTGTCCGGTTCATGCGAAGAAAAAAGTGCGTACAGACAAGTGGGGCTAAATTGTAGAGTTAGGCTGGATAATTACTATTTTCAGCATCAATACTCTCTAAAAAGTAGTCCCATACTTGTTGTGTCACAGGTCCTGACACAGTATTCCTTTTTCTAAGCAAGTAAACTGGTATTGAAATACTGCTGATCAAGGACTCCGAAAGACGAATCAAATTCTTTTTGACGATCTCCTCTCTGACCAGAAATTCAGGTAGTCTGCCCCAACCCATGCCCTGCCTAAGCATCTCCAGCTTTAAAGCGTGATCATTCACTGTCCAGCGCTTACTCTATCAAGTACACCAAAATCTTTCCGAGGTCCTTTCGTTCTGGAATCACCAACTACAATTTGTGTGGCTTGTTCCAAGTTAGCTATCGTTGGTGATTCACCGAGATAATCAATAAATTGAGGGCCTGCAACAGGATTCATCTGGACTCGAAATAGTTCGATGTTCCGAAACTCTTCTAAGCTTTCATGAACAGGGCACAGCGCAATTTGGGCTTCTCCAGTTGAAACTCTTTCGAATGCTCCACTCACATACTCAACAGACAGACGCAAACAAGTCTGGGGATGAACTTTCTCAAAATAACGAAGAAATTGAAAAATCATTTCGGGTGGACAGAGTGCGTCAAAGACAATGAAAAAATCTGTTTCCACCCCCTCTCTGATGGTCTGAACTAAGCTCTCCAACTCCTCAACCTGTCCCAGAATTTTCTGGGCTTGCGAGAGGACTTTTGCTCCTTACGTCCTAAGAACTGGGCGATAATTTGCCCGATCAAATAACTCAAAGCCAAATTCTCTCTCCAGATTCCTTATCGCAACACTGAGAGTTGGTTGCGTGCGATGAAGACGTTCAGATGCCCCTCGAAAGCTACCAGTTTGAACAATTGTAGACAAAACTCTTATTTGATCCAGAGTCATTTGATAAAAATTGTTTATTAAGATGAGTAAAGTTTAATATTATTAATCTATTTAAATCTTAGATATCTTCAATCCTGTATTTTCAATTTTTTTAATCTCATCTATGAAGAAAACAATGATCTCAAAACGACCATCCTCATCTCGGGGAAAAGTAGATTTATGTTGGTTGCTTAGCCAACACAGTGTTTCATTTGGATATTACTTTGACCCAAATCATATGGGATACCATCAATTGAGAGTAATCAATGAGGATCGGGTGAAGGCTGAATCTGGTTTTGACCCCCATCGGCATCGAGATATGGAAATTATCTCGTATATGATAGAAGGAGAATTAGAGCATTAGGATAGTATGGGCAACCAAGATGTCATTAGAGTTGGAGAAGTGCAAAGAATGACTGCGGGAACTGATATTGTGCATAGTGAGTACAATCCCTTAAACACATCTGCTAATCATTTTCTTCAAATATGGCTCTAACCTGATCAAAAAGCCCTGGCTACTGATTATGAACAAAATTCTTTTTTGGTAATCTACCTTGAGGTGATTGGAGAAAAGTAGTTTCTTCAACAGGAGATCAGGGCTCATTGCGCATCAATCAGTAAATCTCGATATGTGATGCGAAAGTTGAGCAGTGGAAGCGACTAGTGTTTCAAAACAAGTTTGGCCAAGCTTATTGGCTACAACTCATTTCGGGAGAACTCAGGCTGCGCAATATTGAAATGCGGGCTGGAGACGGTGCTGCCATCATGGAGGAAGATATTGATGTTCTATCTGTTTTGAACTCACACTTGCTTCTCTTTGAACTCAGTACTGAGACTGGGATTAACTGATCGATCACACAATTATTCGGTAAAATTTAAATTTTAGGAGTTTGGATGAGCAAATCCGTTGACACAGATCTGCCGGTTCTTCAATCCATCAAAGATCGCTGGAGCCCAAGAGCTTTTGACCCAAGACCAATTCCCGAGGTGGAGTTAGAAGCCATGCTCGAGGCCTTACGCTGGTCGTCCTCCTGCTTCAATGAGCAGCCCTGGCAAATTTTGATTACTCGCCGTGGCGATGTACGACACCAAGTCCTGTTGGATTGTGTGTCGGAGGGAAATCGTAGTTGGGCTCAACAGGCTCCGGTTTTGATGCTGGCAGTCGCCAGATTACTTTTCATACACAATGGTAAGTTTAACCGACATGCTGGTTATGATCTAGGGCAGGCAATTGCTCAACTTGGAATCCAAGCTACCTCTCGTCAAATCTACCTGCATCAAATGGGTGGTTTCTCGATAGAAGTAGCTAAAAAGGCTTTTGGTTTGAATCAAAATCAGGAACCTTACTCCGTAATTGCAGTGGGATATTTAGGGGATCATGGCACTCTCACTGACACCCAACGAGAAAAAGAACTAGGGGCTCGTCTAAGGCGGTCACTGGATGAAATGCTCCTCTGAAAGTATCAGGTTCATATTGGTTCAATTTCCCAAAATGCATCCACATTAGATGCAGGAACATGGGACTCATAGACCCTGCAAAAACCTCTTGCTCCCGAATAAGCAAAAACTTGTTCAATCAGGTTAGCTGAATAGGATACTTGGATACCGTAACTGAGTGGGGCAACACCTTGAGCAAACTCATGTGCTACATCTTCTAGCCGAACTCGCCAATCTTCGATGAGGGAACCCCAATCATATTCAGCAGGCAATTCTTTTTTATGGAGATGCTTGTCGAAAGACTTGATTCCCGGAAGTGAAACTTCTTCTGCTTGAATTCCTTTGAAACTACATTCTCGATTGTGAACCTGGGCAAAAGCAACGCCTGCAAGAGTTCCCACCTCTAGATTCACAGCATAAAGGGGTAGCTGTGGTTCAGTGATTCTTTGCTGAAACCAACTTGTTGGGGAATGTCCTATTCCAGACTTGTAATCAAGTAAGATCAACTGATCAGAGTGTTCTAAACGGTCCAGCCGATCGATTCGAACTCTGAACTTCAGTCCACCCAGTGACAGTTCATCTTTTTCTTCAGATGCTTCGACAACAAAGGGAATGCGGCTTTTCTCTAACTCTAGCCAGTCGAGGAGCAGGATATTAAGACGTTGGGCTTCCAGCCTGCGAAAATTTGTTTTGATCAACCCTGGATAGTATTGCTCAAAACGCTCTAGAGCAGCCTCGATACTATTTGTGATCCATGCTTGTACTTGAACCAGATCCTTTAAAGCAGACGATCTATGTGCTTGATTCCAAAAGTTTTCAAGAGACCAGTGGACCAAATTTCCACGTTGTATTGGGGACAGTCCTGATTGAGGAACAGTGGGATGCTTGGCACCGAGGCGATACTCAGCATAAGCCATTTTGGGGCATAGAGCTTGAGCCTTGAGGATGCTTGTTCCACCTCGCACGGTAGTACCCAAGGAGAGGGGGACACCGACGGAATCAGAGATTGTTTCCAAAGTGATTTGCTTGCTGGCAAAGTCTTTCCAGAGTGGATTCAACCGTCTTGAATCTGCTTCCCCTTCGACTTCTTTAGGCCAATTGAGCCAAAGACTTGGGCGTACTTCACGGCCGTCAATAGAGATTGGACTACTCAGCACTAGATCGACTGCTTGGTTTTCCCATCGCGCTAAAAGATCGTGACTACTCTCTTCCACCTGTTCGAAATTCATGGAGTTCAGGCCAAGTTTATTTTGTAAGATTACCGGCAGCAGGTTGGGATTCCTTGATTGTGGAGGGAATTGCTCTTCGGTCAAGCCACAGATCCAGAGACCATCAATAGGGAGGTCTAATAGATCCTGAGTGTCCATGATCAGAATCTTTTCTGATGCACCACCCTGATTGGGATAGTACATCCGGTGTTGAAGCTGTCTACGGGCTTGCTGAAGGAGGGGAGTCAACTGAATCGGGCCAAGGATGTTGTCCAATTGAGAAAGATCCTGGAATAATTCACGCTCCTCATCCCATTCTCTGCCTGGATGCCAGCCTAGCCGTTGACGTACCTTTCTCAAAAATTCAGTCCACTCTGAAGGCAGTTGTTTCTTAGGTGTGTTTGCAATGAGTTCTTTCAAGCTATCGAGTAATTTCAGAAAATGTGGACAACGCGTTTTTTCGGTTAGATGCCTTAGTAGACTGTGGCTCACAGTGAGCGATTCCTTATCGCGTAATGTGAGTTCCAATTGAATGAGAGATTCCTGGGAATCTTTTGATTTCCAGAAACTTGAACGAAGTACTTGGGAAAGTACCTCGAGAGGGATGTTGGGATAGCTTGTGCTGGAGTGCAGTTGTAGGATTTCCCACCAATGATTCAGATGCTGAAAAGCCTTTAACTCCAAGAGAGGTTGGCCAGCCACTATTTGGTAAACATCTTGGCTGGAATCAGTTTGCCATTCGAAATCTGGGATCAACTGTTCATCCAACAATCGCCTCACGGTGTGATGAACTCGTGAGAGACCCGGAATCAACAAAGCTAATTTGGCTTCAGGCCGTTGCTGCCTAGTGCTAGCTAGCCAGTCAATCGCAGTTCGAAGCTCAGACTCCTGATCTGCGAAGCAACGGGTAATAGGTTTTGTAGATTTTTGCCTGGATATTTGCCAATTGCAGAAAGTGCTGTTGCGAGATTGAAGGGCTTGACGAAGTTCATTGAGTAATAAATCTTCACCTTTTCGAAAGCCAACGAACCAGAATTCTTCAGGAATAGGAATTTGGCCTTCCTTAATCCATTTCAGACAGTTACATACTAAGTCTGCTTCGGTCCACCAGCCTTCGTTTTCACAACGACTTGTGAATGTTGTTTGCCATTTTGTGAATCTCTCCCAAGTGTGATTAGGTGGAAAGTCGTGTTCCCCTGAACTCAGATGAATTTGCCACCAGCGATGAGTTTCTTGAACAGTTCGCACCAGTGGCAAAATTTGCAGAAAATCTTTTGAATCCTTGAGATCTTCCTTGAGGATTTCCTCCCAGACCAGTTGCTCCTCACGTTTTTGAAGAACCCGATTAAGATTTTCTGGAAAAGTTACCTGCTCAAACAGCAGCGCTTGATTTGCTGTTTGCAATAGCCATCGCTCAAGCTGCATGACTTGAGGTGGTTCCCAAACATTTAAATTTTCAGGTCTCAGGTACTCATAAAAGTATTTCATGGCAATCGGGACGCTGTTGCTCTGCGCCAACAAGATGCAAGGGAGTGTTGTGGAGGTCATCAGGAGTGAGAAGGGGCAAAGGTGCTGGCCCAGAGGAATCAGGCCAGCTTGGATTTGTGTGTTATTTTGAAATCTGGCTGATCCCTTTGGACTGCATTGCATCCAACAGCTCGGTCATGATCTTTGGGTCGTCAATGGTTGGTGGAACGGGGACATCTGTTTCCACAGCTAGCTGGCGGATGGTTTTTCGCAAGATTTTTCCAGAACGCGTCTTGGGGAGCCGAGCTACAATGGCGGCCTGACGAAAGTAAGCTACTGCTCCAATTTCTTTTCGAATTAACAAAATCAGGTCTTGCTCAATTGATTCAGGCTCAGCAGTGACACCATCTTTCAAGACGACAAAGCCCACCGGTACTTGTCCTCTCAACTCATCATCAATTCCTACCACTGCACATTCAGCAACGGCAGCATGTGAACCAATCAGTTCTTCCATTTCTCCAGTGGAGAGACGATGGCCAGCTACGTTAATATTGTCATCAGTCCGTCCCATCACAAAGACATAGCCATCTTCATCAATATACCCTCCATCAGAGGTGCTGTAGTAGCCGGGAAATTGATCAAGGTAAGATGCTTTGAATCGATCATGATCCCCCCAGAGTGTCGGCAAACAACTGGGTGGAAGAGGCAGCTTGATGGCAATGTTTCCTTGGGTATTTTTAGACAATTCATATCCTTCTTCATCAAGGACAGTCACGTCGTAACCTGGAGAAGGTAGCGTTGCAGAACCACTCTTTGGCTGATGTGGTTCCAGCCCCATCGGGTTCCCAGCGATGGCCCAACCTGTTTCCGTTTGCCACCAGTGATCCGTGATTGGAATATCCAAAATATTTTGAAGCCAGTCATAAGTCGGAGGATCTAATCTTTCACCGGCTAGGAAGAGCCCCTTGAGTGAAGAGATGTCGTATTTTTTTAAAAATTCGGCATCAGGATCCTCCTTGCGGACAGCTCGAAAGGCCGTTGGTGCAGTGAAGAAATGATTGATTTGGTGCTCTTCAATCATCCGCCAAAATGCGCCTGGATCTGGTGTTTTGACAGGCTTACCCTCATAAACCGCCGTCGTGCATCCATGAAGTAGCGGGGCGTAAACAATGTAAGAGTGGCCAACTACCCAACCTACATCAGAGGCCGCCCAATAAACGTCACCAGGTTTAGCGTTATAGATGGTTTTCATGCTATAGCGCAGGGCTACAGCGTGTCCTCCATTATCTCGAACTACTCCCTTTGGTAAACCTGTCGTACCAGAGGTGTAAAGAATATAGAGGGGATCCCACGAATCAACCGGAACTGGTTCTGTGGGATTCGCAGATGAAAGCTCAGTTTCCCAATCCAAATCTCTTCCATCCTTCATGTCCGCAGTTACTTGGGGTCTTTGGAGAACCAGCACCTTTTCAGGAGGGAAGTTAGATTTTTGAATCGCTTCATCCACCAGTGGTTTGTAGGGAATGACTTTCTGAACCTCAATTCCGCAGGAAGCCGTTACCAACAGTTTTGGGCGAGCATCATCGATGCGAACTGCCAATTCATTTGGAGCAAAGCCACCAAATACTACGGAGTGAATTGCGCCTAGCCGAGCAGAGGCCAGCATGGCAATGATGGCCTGTGGAATCATCGGCATGTAAACAATGACCCGATCCCCTTTTACAACGCCGTGATTTTTCAGGACCCCTGCAAAACGAGCAACTTCGTCACGCAACTCTAAGTAAGTGAAAGTCTGTTGTTGACCAGTGACGGGGGAGTCGTAGATCAGGGCAGCTTGCTCAGCTCTTCCTGAATTGACGTGATGGTCCAGCGCAAGGTAGGAGGTGTTAAGTTTACCGCCTTCAAACCAGCGGTAGGATTGGTTGCTATCTTGAGAAAGAATCGTTTGTGGGAACTCAAACCAGTCAATTTCTTCAGCCTGTTTTTCCCAGAAATCTTCTGGGTTTTTAATCGATTTTTGGTGCTCTGCCTGGTAACCCATGTTCTTTCTCTCGGAATAAATTTAGATGTCGGCTCTTGGCGTGTTCACTTACCGTTGCGGAATGGATTGTTTAAGCCATTCGAGTTGTTTTGATAATTTATCAGCTTATGATTTGTATGTTGGCGGAGACGGGCAGGAATCGAACCTACCAATGACTGTTTTAGAGCCATACACGTGGGTTTGAAGTACACTGTAATTATTGTGGATTTATGAAGATGCTTTTAGATTTAAATCTGTGAAAACACCAAACGTTAGATAGAAATGGTGTAAATGTTAGATAGAAAATCTGAAATTGTGTCCATCGAATCAGCTGGGCCTACGCCCCTCAGCCAAGTCCTTATTGGCTGGTTGGGCCATGAAAAAAAATTATGTTCAGGAATCTACCAACTTTGCCGGTGTTTATATCCGCCATGGAAAGAAAAGAACAAGCGTCTTCTACATCAGCTACAGATTAAGTGGCAAGCAACACATGGATCGTCTTGGGACGATCTCAGAGGGTTGGACTGCAGAGGTAGCTGCTGTAGAAAGGACAAGAAGAAAAGATGGTTTACAACCAAATTCAGATCCTCCTCCTTCACCAGAATTCAGAAATTCAGATGACACTGCTTCCCAACTACTACATTTAAAAGCCAAAAGTGCAAAAGAACCATCTATCTCAGAGTTGTTTGAAAAATATATAGCGCTGAAGAAACTAGAAAAGGGATCAAGGGGTTTCAGCTATGAAAGAGTCATGAGATTTCAGTTCAAAAAGCACCTTAGCCCTTTTAAAGACAAAATGATTTCTGAAGTATCCTTTGAGGACATGCTGAGGCTCAGAAATAATTTACGAGATTTAGGACTGTCTGCAAAATCAGTCCACAATATCTTGAGCCTGATTACTCAACTACAAAATTTTGCAGTTAGTCAGGGGCTAGATCCTGGTGATCCAAGGCTATCGCTGTCTAAGCCAAAGAGATCTGAGATTATGACCCACACTAGAGAAAGACTTTCTGAAAAGGAATTGCTAAGGCTTATGAACGTTCTTGCGAAGGAACCTCCTTTCAGAGCAAATCTATACTATTTAGCAATGTTGACTGGAATGAGAAGATCAGAACTTGCCAACCTCAAATGGACAGATGTGCGCTGGGAGGAAAAGCAGATCATTATTCGAAATCCAAAAAGTGGGCAGGAATATGAGATGATTCCTTTGATCAAAGCTGCAGCAAAAGTTTTAAAGAATCAAAAGCAGCTAAGGCACCTATGTACAAAGAGAAGCTTGGAAGAAGACTGTGTATTTTTTGATAGCAATGGGAACCCTATTTCCAAAAGACAAACATGTATTGATAATTGGAACAAACAGATCAGGGAGAAAGCAAAAATTCCAAAGAGTTTTCGTCTGCTACATGGATTACGGCATCACTTTGGAAGCGTCCATGCTGCCAATGGAACTCCGATGCCAGTATTGAAGCGATTGATGCGTCACTCTGATGTCAAAACCACCATGATGTATATTGAGATCAATAAGAATGAGCTAGAGAAGGCTGCTCAAAAAACTGTTGAGTTCCTGAATTTCCAAATCAAAGAATAGTAGTCAGCTACTTAGGACCCTTTGCACACCACCTTGGTCAGAGTTTTATATCTGCCCAAGGGGGTAATTTAAATTCAGATTATACTATTTTTTTCATTGCAATTGCATAATTACATTTTCATTTCTATTGGGCTAGATAGAATAAAAAAGTTGATTTTGAATTAAATTGATTACTATAGGTAAATTATTATAATTATGAAATTTATAGATAATTTACACACTTAATTGATAATAGTTTGAATTGTGTTAGGATGGCGAAAAAGTTATTTGTAAATTTTTAATTAAATTACTACTGACAATGAAATCCCGTGTCAAAAGATAAGTCTCCTTGTAGCGATTCAGACAAATCCCCCAATTTAGCAGATAATATTGTCTACTTCCCTGTAAACTATCCCCCTACCCAGCCTGATGATGACACTACTGATTTGATTGAACTGTTTCTGACTTTGTGGAAGCGAAGGAAGTGGATTATCACCATAAGCCTGCTAGGCCTAATAGGTGCTGTAGCATATTTGGTAGGTTGGTCTTTTTTGGGAAAGAAGACTTACGAAACAGAGGTGGTGTATCGAATCATCTATGGAGACGCAAGCAAGCTGAATGGATATCTTCGAACAAGAGAATTCCTAGCCTATTTTGTTAAGAATGAAAAGCTCGCTCCTCTAATACTTGCTGATATTTATGACGAATCAGATGACACCTACCATCTACCAGAAGGCGCAGAATCCAAATTTTCACCAGAAGAGTTGGCTGCCATTAGGTTGATGGGAAATGAGAAAAATCCTACATTTCATTTAGGTGAACAAGATAGTGAGTATAAAACACTCTTAGTACAATTTTCAGAATCTGGATTGACTGCTAGGCTAGCTAATCGAGTGCTGTATTGGTTTGAAGTTTATAATCGTGACAATCTGCTTCAGATAGCAGAAACTGAACTTCAGTTACTTCGCCAAACATCGAAGAGGCTTGGGCTAGAAAAATTAATAAAAATAGGAAGCGCTTCCACCCCAAAAATTGATTCTGGTACTGTTGCAAAACTCCAAGAGAGACTGATCTACAAAGAAATGGAATTGGAGTTGATAGAGAGAATCAACCCACAGTCACTTGAACTTCCTCCTCTGATAGCGGAGGTGGAGACTATTCAGAAGAAATTGTCTGCCATCGAAGCAAATCCGCAGCAGAGTGTAGATGGAGAAGCTGAAACTGTTTCAGGACTACGCATTCAGTTAGCAAGACTTGAGACACATTCCAGCAGACTCAAAGATACTGACAAACCTCTGCTAGAGATAGTTGATTCTGCAGTCGTTCCACTGGAGCCCAACAATTCACCAAAAGCAGCACTTATCCTTGCCTTATGTGGGATTATGGGATGCTTTGGCTCAATTCTTTTGGTATTTTTCCTAAATTTTATTGAAAAAGTTAGAGAGCAGTACAGTAACAAAGTAGCAGTAGATTCCAATTTGATATTGGAGACAAAAGAATAAATAGAGTCAGATTTGCTACACCTTTCAAACTAGGATGTCTTTACAATTCTGGAAATTATATCTTCCATGAATTCAAAGTGGTGATTGGTCATGTGTGTGCTGGCAGCCCACCATTTACTCTTGTGTTTTCGCTCCTTGCTCTAGTGAAATCTTCTTTTGACTTTCTGCACTTTCCTGGCCCCAATCAATTCAACAAATTTCACTCTACCTAATTACTCATTAGAGTTTCTAGTCCCAAGTCCAATCGTTCAGTAGCAAGTCTCAGTTGTTCCACTCCCATCTCTTTAAAAAAGCTTATTGCTTATCCTTGTTTAGTTTCCGTGGTGAAAAAACTTAGTGCATTCGGAGTCACATCTAGCAAGCAGATGTGATCCTACTTCACTAACAAAAACCGAGAGAGGAAATTATGAAAAGGGATAAGAATGCTCTAGTGTTGCTGTCCTCCCAAATCTTTAGCAATTTGACGTTGCTGGATAGAGATCCTGATTTTTAGGATTTGTGGAAGAATTTTACTACTTTGCAGGAATAAAAAATATTGGTAGATTTTCAGAAGTTTCAACAGATACAGAGTGTGGCTTGATTGCTGAGTTATATATTTTATCTAACATTGTTAGATAGGGCGTGATATTTGACTTCATCAAACCCTCTGATATCAGTGAGTTGGCGGAGACGAGTAGGAATCGAACCTACCAATGACTGTTTTAGAGCCATACACGCGGGTTTGAAGTCCGGGGCGCCCACCAGTGACACATCCGTCTCCGTGAACGGCAATATGCAGAAAGCCCTAATAAATGTCCAGTAGGGTGAACCGAATCAATGATGACTTTTCCAAAAAGCAGGAGAGAAGAGGATCAAGACCGTGATGATATCTAGTCGTCCCGCCAACATCATCAGGGAAAGAAACCAGGTTCCAGCGTCAGAGACATGGGCGTAGTTTTCAGTTGGCCCGACAGCTCCAAAAGCCGGTCCAATGTTCCAGAGCGAAGCCATCATCATATTGAGACCAGACCACCAATCCATCTCCGGTGAAAGAATACTGAGAAAAACCCCTCCGATGACAACGGCATGCATCTGCAGAACGATGAAGCCAAGCACGCCATTTACTACCGACATTTCAACCGGTTTGCCATCAATCAAGATTGATTGAACCGAGTGTGGTCGCGCCATTCGATGAAGCAAGCGTTCCAAGAATCGAATCAACAGCACAATATGAACGATACGGATTCCGCTTGTTGTTGATCCCGAACAAGCACCGATGAACAGGCAGAAAAACAATAACATCTGAGCTGCCTGGGGCCAGAGTTCATAATCTGTTGTGGAGTAGCCTGTGGTTGTGAGTAAGGAAAGCACCTGAAAGAATCCATAGCGCAAGGCGTCCAGTAGATTGGCGTTTGTTCCATTTAGCCAAAGTAGCCCGGACACCCCAACCCCAAGGATAAAGCAAATCATCAAATAAGCCTTGAGTTCAGTGCTATTTGTCAAAGACTGCCAATTGCCCTTAAGAGCTTGGTAGTGAAGGACAAAATTCATTCCTCCCAAAAACATGAAGAGGCACAAAATCCATTCAACGTAAGCATTTCCAAACCCACCTGCACTGGCATTCAATGTTGAATAGCCTCCTGTAGCTACTGCACTAAAGGCGTGGCACAAGGCGTCAAACCAAGAGAGCCCCCCGAACCAGAGCAAAATCGCACAAACTCCATTCAGAAGTAGATAAATTCCCCAAAGCCACTTCATCGTTAACCGCACGTTCGGAAGCATTTTATCACCAGTCCCCCCTTGACCAGGGGCAGACTCAATCCGGTACATCTGAAGGTTTCCACTTCCCACGTAAGAGAAAATCAACAGATACAGGCCAATCATTCCCATTCCTCCCAAAAAATGGGTCATGGAGCGCCAGAATAGCAATCCATGTGGAAGAGCTTCGATGTCATCAAGGATTGTGGATCCAGAGGTCGTCAGGCCTGACATGACCTCAAAAAAAGCATCAGTCAGACTGGGAATACTTCCGTGAAGAACGAATGGCAGACAGCCGACAAGACAAATGCTGAACCAACCAAGGGTGACGATCAGCACCGTGTCTCGGAATTGTAAATTGCGTGATTGGCGATTAAACCACCAAAGAGGGCCACCGATCAAAACTGCAATACCAATCGCAGCTAGGATCGCTGATGTGTCATTTTCGCCGTAAATCAGGGATATTGACAGAGGGATCAGGAGTACAGCGGCCAGCAGGAGTTGCAGGGCGCCGATGCTCTGGAGGGTCGGACTGAACTTCATTCAAAATGCCGGGTTTATTGAGAAATCCGGCAGATTCTCAAAGTGGGAATTTGGACCAGTCCATGTCTTTCATTTCTTCTTGAATAGCTTCTTCAGTGACTTCATGCGCCGCTACTCCACCCTGCAGAATCTCGCCACCATTGCTTGTACCCAATTTTTTCTTTTCAAATTGTTCATACAAGCCGAGTGGTAAACCCATTGCTCCTCGGATGATATGTTTTACCTTTTGCGCTTCATTAAGAGAATCGATGCTGTTTGAAATAGGAAATCCCTTAAAGCTAATCTGATCGTCCCTGGTTTCAATTCCAGCCATGTGCTTAAGCAGAGTATCTTCACCTTTTTGAATTTGTTTGTGAAAGTTTTCAGACATTAATAGTAGCACTGGAACTGATGCGGATAGCGATCGGTTCTTGGTATAGAGAAACCGAACAATATCGTCAACCAAGTAGGATTCACAATCAACTACATACAACAGGAATGTTTCAGATTCTATGTCCTGTTTGCCAGGTAAGTTTTTGAAGTACACTAATCTCTCAGGGAAATCTCCCACGCTCAATGCAGATCGAATTCCAGCCTCTTCCAGAGGGTTATCCTCACTCAAAATGCAAACTCTGCCAAACTCAAGTAATTCCCAAAGGGTCATATCTTGTGCTTTGGGTTGAGTTTTTAAAAATGAGATAACTTTTCGATTTTCCAGCATTGCTAACCATCTGATACCACAAGCAAATCCATGAAGTTTAAGGGAATTAAGCCGATATTGGATGATAGATCCGAATAATTCTTCCTCCGGATTCAGCTTTTCCTCTTTTTCGTCTTGGGATGAATCTATTTTTAGAGATTTGGATGACGGGACGTGCTTGGCTGCTGTGATAGCACCTGACAATTCTTGTCCATAATTATTTTGAGCCAATTCTCTTTCAGGTGAAAATGATTCATCTGACCGCATTTCCTCTAAAAGCTTTGTTTCTCGTTCAAATAAAGCGTTGACTTTGAAAGTATTGCTTTTCTTCTTTGCCATCATTTTTGTCAATGGTGTCAAATCGTTCACTGCAATAGTGTTGTCAATTGTATGCAAAATATTTTCTTCTTTCTCTTTATCCTTGTCTGTCAGTTGCCCGTCCTTGTCGGGGAGAATCATCCGCAATAGTTTTCCTCGTGATGTTGACAGGAGAGAGTGCAGGTTTTCAGAGCTTACAGCTGGATTGGGTTGACGATTTTCATCGTCAGCGACTTGGCAGGTCCAGAGCTTAATGACTAGATCACCATTCTCTTCCAAATTCCATCCATTGATCAAGACTACTTCATACTGGCGAAAGAAATCAGCATTTTGAAGAAAATGCATGTAAGCTGCGTCAGTTGGTGTATTAGCCAAACTAGGATTTTCTAGTTTATGCTTCAGAAATACTTGCAGGAAATCAAGGGAACTCATGTATGTCATTTGATGACGTGGGTAGCCTTTCTTAGCCAAGTGGTCAATGATATCTGGAGAGAAGTCATCAACAATTAAATATCGGGTCATCTGAAGCATGATGCCGCCGAAGCGGGTAATCACGTGCGCGCGACTGGTACCTATCAAAAGGATCAGTTCAACTAAATGGAAGTAACCCTTCGAAAGTTGTCTGCTTGCGCCTGCGATTTTTGTAAGTTCAAGATCAAGTTCATACTGATTCGCAGCAATGTCCTGATAAACTTCGTATTTCTGATATATCGTCTGAAAGTAATCGCTGTAGCGTTCTTGCTTGAGCCCCTCTCTTAGTTCAAGGTATTTCTTCTCCAACTTATTGGTCATATTCTCATGACGAACTGGAACGTCCGGTAATCCCTTAGGATGATCAAGATCAACTTCGTAGATTCGTTTTTGTCGCTGCTGATATTCTTTGGTTTTCTTTAATTCTGTAGAGGCTTCAAAACCAAACAAAATCATGAAATCACATTTCCGCAATACTTCAGGCTTCAATGCGGACTCTTTGATCACCATAAATTTACTGAATTTATTGTTCCTCAGTACAGAGTTTGCTCTTCTCACGTAAGTTTCATGCAGTTGGTTTTCGATGACAACAATTAATCGCATGCTGGTTTGACCGTACTGCAATGCCTCTAAATGATCCTGCAGGCTCTGTAAACGAGTTTGGTTTCGAATTTTGTGTGTGGTATGTTCGCCGTCTAGATAGGATTGAAGAACGTTTGTAGAAGACAACTGCTGGGCCACAAGGCGTGTGAGCGCACCTTTGTTTCCAATACCTCCCAATTCTCGACTGAGTTCACCCCATTGATAAGAAAGCCGATCTTTTAAACGAAATTGAGTATGTTTTGTAATAGTAATTATGATAGCATCAGGATTGTTATTTCGGTACATCACGAGCATGTTACGGAGCTTAGCTAAAAGCTTGGGGCGTTGAGCTGGCATTACCCAAGATGGTAGTGATAAACTTACGAATATTAGATCAGCATAATTGTAAGGATAATCTTGTAATTCTGCTGCGTTTACCAGTTCCGTTTGTATCCCATAATTCACCCATTCGTAAGTATCTTTTTGCAAGACTTCCGGCATCAAATTCTCTTGTTCCCTCTGTAAAGCTTTTTTTAAGTTGTCAATGTCAACACTCCTGAGGCTCAATTCCCATGTTGATTCATCGTTATTATTGGGAAATTTGATCTCCACCATTAAGTATGTAAAGAGAAACTCCAAACCCGCCTGTCCCTGACGCCAGGCAGTTTCTTCCATGCGTTGCAGGAGTTCTTGTGGATCTTGATCCTGATTTTCCTGAGTGATTTCTTCTGTGGTCATGTCGTAAGAATTGATTGAGGCGGTACAGAAATTGGAAAACTGCCGTCTAGAGCAGAAAACTGCCACTGACGGTAACACATGTACTGTAAAAGAGCCAAGAGCTTTTGAATTAATGGCAAGCTATGAATAGGACACGTTCTGTACCATTGAAGACCTTGAGATCTCTGTCTACTGGCGCAGGATTTGAATCTCGAATTGAGTATCAAAGTATTCGTTTTCAACATTTGGCATTGAGTTGAGATGCAAGTTAAACAGTCAGTCGTCAGAGGAAATGGAGAGCAGAAAGCTTCCCAGAATGCAAAAGTCGAAAGTGTTGCTACTCCTAGAGCGGGTGCAATAAATTCTTTGGGGGGAACTCCTAAATCGGCACAAGTACAGGATATGTCGGCTTATCTGAAGATTGTCTCTCGGCTGGAAAATTTGAATGCTCGTCAGGACAACTTACCCGAACCTGCGATTCAGGGTTTTATTCAAGGGCTTGAGAAGCAGGTTGCTCAGATGAATGACCACGAGAAAGCTCTGCTGCTGCGGATTCCTGAAGTCAAGTCACTTAACGTCAAGAATGCTGAGGAGTTGATCGACAGAATTGAAAATAAACTTACGGATGGACAAGCTAGTTTGAAGCTTTTTGAACTGTTGAGAGAACCACAATTCGTGGAATTGATTGATCCCAGTCGCAAAGTACAGACTTATGGCAACAAGGGTGCAGTGCAGCCTTCGGTAGCCAGTAACTCTCCTGTGGTCTCACAACAAACCCAGCAAGCAACTTCTGAAAGTATTCATGACGCAATAGCGACATCTGCCGCAAAATCCAAAATTTCTCTCCAAGATTCCACAGAGCCTTCAGCAGTAAATTCGCAGCCCACGAATTCCTGAATGACTGCACTTCATTAGTAAAAGCTTACCATAAATTTTGGCCAGCTAAGGCCACATTTCAGATTCCAGCACCCTCATTTTTCAGCATATAACCACATTTTGTGGATTCGTATAATTACTCAGTCAAAACTATCTCGAAATGAAATGTTTCTTCTCTTTAGATCATTTCTAAGGTGAGGCTGGATTCAGAAAACTACTGAAAAGAAGAAACTACAAAATTAAATCAAAAATAGCTAGCAAGCCTGGCTAAAACGTAGGTTTGTATCCAGTAAATTTCAAAATCTACATCTCAATTTATTTTAGTGTCATAGCACAGTATGCGTAAACTTCAATGATGGATGACGCGACTCTACTTCAGGTGTTCTGGTGTATCTTTCTAGAAGTTTTGATAAAATTAGTGAAGATTCTACATTGAAATGGATACCCAGTTTTCTACAACAATTCAATCCAACTTGTACCTCTTACCCGGAGCTATTTGTCTGTCAATTAGGTTATGATATTTAGTGTGTCTAGGAGTTTGAAGATGGACCAATAGGCTTATAATTTAATCAAGATCTTTAGGAGTTTTAGTTAGTTGTTCAGGATAGTAGCTGGCCTAACGAGTCGTAAGAACTAAGACCAATTGTTTGTTAATTTTAATCAGTTACATAGTTTCCCAAAATTCTGGAAAAAATATTGACTTTAATGAATTTTCTGATTTGCACAATGTATCCAAATTAAATAACACTAACTAAAATAACATAACGAAGCAGTTACATTCAGTATTAATCACTAAAATCTATGCTAAATACCAATCGTCTGTGAAGTCAAATTCTTCTTTTTCTTTAATTGGAACATGATGAATATCTTGGGTATGGCTCAATAGGAGAACATTCTTTGTTTTTCCTTGCTTTTGAGCAAGAAATGGAAGTTTGAATTCATACATATCATCAGCAGTTGCTTCATTGTGGCGTTCGATCTCACAATGCACTTCTATGATCCCTTTCATTTTGATGGGGCTGCCTTGTTCCTGTGGTGTCTCAATGAAAATCTTACTTTCACTTTGCGCAAGTACCCTTGAATCGAATTCCAATTTTCGTTCACCGTTGTAATAGTTAGAAAAAGTGTTGCTACTTTTCAATTCGACTCTACAGCGGAGTTTCTGCCCAACTGGTAGAAGTCGTGTACATTTGAAGGGAATGTTGTAGTTTCTTATTGTCAAGTTCAACAGTTGTCTTGCCTTAGTGGTAGATTTTTCTGCTTCGAAAGAATAGTACTTACTGCCTAGGTAATGAGTAGCACGCTGATCAAATTTTAATAACGACTTACTAAATTTCATTATTTTGACAGGATCTTTTGTACCTAAGACAGAATGAAGTAATTTGAGGTGATTACCAGAATTCTGATCTTCACCTATGATCATTTTGATTTGCCTCTCAGCATAGTGGCGGTTGTGGTTTTGACGTAGTTGCTCCTCAAATTTCTGTCTTAGTTTATTTCTGTAAATCATCAAAATGATCACAAAACTGAGAATAGCCCCGATTATGGCTAGCCCTTCAGGAGTAGGTTCAATTTGTTGAGATTTAGGGGTGAAACTGGATACTTCAAATTTACTTTGAGCAGTTAGCATCAGCCAAAGAAGGCACAAGAAGCACGATTGTAAAAATTTTGCCATTTGAGGATCAGTCTATTTTAATATGTATCATATTGTTCTTTTAATTATTCATATACCCATCTTACCAGTAAGAAGACAAACCTATTAAATATTTTTTCCATAAAATATTGAAATAAATGTTTATTTTTTCAAGGAATTGATTTTATATCAGAAAAAATATTTGTAGATTCGAGAAAATTATGCTCTAGAAATCATTTCTGGCCTAATAAGTGGTAAGTTATAACATTATTCTTCTGGGAAAGTCCAAGTAATTGGTAGCTAAAAATGGAATTTTAGTGATAAGCTAATCAGTAAATCATATGAAAACTTTAAATTGTACTATTGGCGAGGAAATTTTGAGTACTTCTCAGGACAGTCGGTGTTAAGCAATGTGCTCCCTTTTAAGGTTGGCTGGATAATCACTATCAATTTCTATAATAAATGTCGAAAAACGATCAACGCAGAGAGCGAGTCAGTCGCCTGCAAAAAATTAAGGATAAGTCTGAAGTAGATGAAGCTACGAAAAGAATTATGAACTTGTCTTTAGAATCAGAGGAACAAAATTCTGCATATAACCCTACCAAAAGAATTCAGAAAGCAAGCGCGAATACTTCTATGAGTGGCCCTCAACGATTCCAGATATCAAGGATAGATGTCGATCCACCAAACACGGTACGTGTCTGTTCACCAAGTCCTTGGAGCAATCCATTTAGAATTGGTGAGATGGGGGCGGGAACTTTGAGAGGGCGCCACCTTCAAGCGGTAGGATTATTTACTGAATGGCTTTTGCACAGTCAGGAAAGTCGACCAAGGCAGTTGCGTAGTCGCTTTAGAGAGCTTAAGCGCAAAA
>JACLAC010018351.1_pt1 | contig 18634 bp, 15 predicted proteins | sample 8027881 | NCBI WGS metagenome assembly JACLAC01 (sample SAMN15725517, study PRJNA655200) | protist metagenome | isolation source: fluorescence activated cell sorting (FACS) single amplified genomes of... | place: Spain: Blaines Bay Microbial Observatory, Mediterranean Sea | collected 2016-01-19 | reverse complement strand
CTTGTTCAATTGATGAAATCAACAAGGGTATGGGTTTGTTACTGGGACGCCCCTTGTAGCTAAATAGTTTTTGAACAGCTTCTGAGTTGAAAGGATCAGCTCCAATTCCGTATACTGTATCCGTTGGGAAAGCAATAACTTCACCAATTTTTAGTGTATGAACAGCTTGTTGAATCTTTTCTATCATTATGTCTTTGGGTTATATAATTTCGGAGTTAGCTGAAGCATTAAGGTCGAAATCGTCCCTTTGGCCTTGACAATATTTTTGGTAAGCTAATCCCGCAATCATTGCAGCGTTATCAGTACAAAGACGTATGGAAGGATAAAAAACCTTTGCTCCAACTTCCTCACCAGCAATTTCCATTTCCTTCCTCAAAAGGCTATTAGCTGCTACTCCACCCGTCAGCGTAATTGTTCGATATCCTTTTTCCTTGGTTGCTCGTATAGTTTTTGCTACCAAAACCTCAACTGCAGCGGCTTGAAAGCTCGCTGCAATATCTTCAACAGATGGAAGCTCCTGATTTTTCGTGGCTTTCTCGACAAAGTTTCGGACTGATGTTTTAATTCCGCTATAGCTAAATTGGTAATTACCACTATTCAGCATGGGACGCGGAAATGTAATGGCTGTTTCATCCCCCATCTTAGCAAGATCATCAATAATTTTTCCTCCTGGAAATCCTAATCCTAGGTATTTTGCTACTTTATCGTATGCTTCTCCCGCGGCATCATCTTGAGTACTGCCTAACACATGATAGTTTTCCCATCCTTCTAGTACTTCTACGAGTAAAGTATGTCCACCAGAAACCGTTAGACATAAGTGTGGGAATGTAAGTTGATCATGTTCCATAAATGGTGCGTAAATATGTCCTTCAATATGGTTAATACCAAGTAGAGGAAGTTGACAGCAATAGGCTAAACTTTTCGCTGCTGACACACCGACCAGTAAAGCTCCAATCAAGCCTGGCCGGTTGGTTACAGCAATGGCAGAAAGGTCAGTCAGATTGACATCAGCTTTTTGTAATGCTTCCTCAATAATATAATTTATCAATTCTACATGCTGACGAGAGGCCAACTCAGGAACAATTCCACCATACTTCTTATGAAGTTCAATTTGGGAAGAAATAATATTTGACTGAATTGACCTGCCATCTTCAACTATTGCAACTGAAGTATCATCACAAGAAGTATCAATACCTAAAATCTTCATCCCTTCACTCAAAACCTCTTTCTCTTTTGTCATTCATCATTTCGATCTACATTCTACCTTGCATTTGTCCCATCGCCATGATCATACCGTACAATTGTTGTAACTCTACGACTGAGGTAAATAACTTGATTTCTAAACCGTTCTTTTTAGAAGCCACCCCCATAGCAATGCTATAGGTCTGTGGAATTCCGGCTAATAATGCGGCAACCATTCCAATGTTAGGATCAAACTGAGCAACCACATTCAAAATTTGGTTAATCATAGTCATAGGAGAGATAGCCATGACCATATAGCCCGATGAATCTAGTTCATCAAATAAGCGATCATAGCCGGCACTTTGATCAAACCCATTATCCAAACCAAGACACGTATCTATAACTGATTTGATAGCTTGTGGGGTTTCAGCAGTTGAAACGACTAGAAATTGTTCGAAGATAGCATGGTAAAGATGTAATTCGCTAGGCATCATACCACCTAGCTGTGAATCATCAAATAAATCTAAGTTACCAATTCCCTGATTTGGTAGAATATAGTTCTTAATTTCGACGCCCTCATAAATCTCAGTTGAACCGACCTTGACCGCTGAATCTGATTCGTTGAGTCCCATTGCTTGGTAAATGAGCGAGTTAGAACCATACATTAACTGGAAATATCCATTATCAATGAGCTGCTCAAGCTTTTTCTGATCAGTGATTTTGTAAATCTGAGTTAAATCAGGAATAACAGAACTAGAAATATTATTGAATCCTGCTGATTGGGGACCAACTGACTCATAGAATTCGGAAGCTAAAGCTGCAATTTTAGTACTCAATTCTTCGGCATTATCAGGAATTTTCTCTTCACCTGATAATTTCAACATTTGGACTCCCATATTCATTGACCAAATCGCAATCTCAGCAATTTTGTCAGTATCAAGATTCATTCCATACGCCATTCCACTAGCTTCGGGAATATATTTCAAAAGTGGAAAGTTTTCAGGACCAGTTCTAGAAGTAATATTTTTATCAAAAGGTTCAAGATAGTTACTAATCTGACTGTCGGAAATCATCTGTAGAAATGGAGTTAGTACAATTTCTCCCTTATCGTGTTCTAATGTTAGACTCAGAGAGTGTATTTGAGATAACCATTGAGACATGGTCTTTAAGATTTCAGTCTGCCCTGTTTCTTGTGAAACTCGTCCAAAAAATTCAGTTACCATTGTCTGGTTGTCTTCAACTAATCTCTGGATAGCAAAATAAGCCGCCACATCGTTAACAGAAGAATTAAGTTGTAAATCAGAAAAATTGGCAGATTTTGTAATGGATTTAGCTTCTCGAAGATAGGTTTCAATCACTTGGTGGCAAACTGATCTAATACTTGTAAAGACCATAACATTATCTAAAAATAGAAATGACTCCGAATCGGCTGATTCTGCTTCCTCTTCGTCGTCAGGTTTGCTTAGATAGGTAGTACCACGGTACTTTTGTTCTACTAAATCACCCTCTTCCTGACTCAGCATCTGTCGGACATCTTCTTTGTTTGCGACATGAACAACAGCCGAAACCGCTAATGGATTCGCCACATTCCTCTCATTTGTATGCATAAAAATAGCAAAGCCACGTGAAAAGTCAAAACCAATTTCTTCTAACTCATCAAGGCTCTCAAAACCTGCTGAAAACATATTGGCCAGTATAGCCACTAGCACATCAGTATCTGGGTCTGAGGTCGGATCCATTTGCGCCATCAAATCACCAACCTCTTGATTGAAGCCTTTTAGATTGCCAACATGAATTAAACCAACAGCTGTATTTGGTATAACCTCCAACACTGAATCGATTTTTGCACTAGCATTAATCGTTAGTAAAATCAAAACAAAGCCGAATAAACGTGTTTCCCAGCGGGTAAACATTTGGAACTCCTGTGGCCAGGCCTTGGCCATTTTTATGTTTTTTTTATCAAATACTAAGACCATACACCCAGAGACTAACCGTATTCGCTCCACGTTTGATTTCAGTGGGTGTAAGCTGTTTTACTAAAAATTTTTATTTGTATTTAGAAATAATAAAAGCCCTTGAACTTTCCATAATTGTAGACCTTATCAAATTTTGATATCAGCACGAGTAGAAATTACTTCAACTAAGGCAGCGACAAATTTATCGATATCCTCATAACTATTGTATAGGTGAGTTGAAATTCGAAAAACGGGAATACCTCCAGCATCTAGAGAAACTACTTGAATTTGATAATCCTGCCACAGGTAGTTGACAACTTTACCATGATCGATGGCAGGAATAGTAAAAGTAGTCAAAAAACCAGATAGGTCGCTGTCACTTGGAATCATCAGTTCAGCTTCTGAAATCTGATCTAAAATTTGGGTTTTTAAATAAGCCGCTAAACTAAGGCAATAGGGTCGAATTCGATCTTCCCAGCCGATCTCAATTTGAAAATCAATCGCTTTACCCAGGCCTGCGAAATGGGTAGAGTCTCTAGTACCAGCCACGTCAAAGCGGTGAGGGGGTTTTTGATTAAGGCCAAAACCCAAAGTCGCTGGGCGCAAATCCAAAAAAGGTTCTGCCAAATAAGCCATGCCTACTCCTTTGGGAGCAAGCAACCACTTATGACAACTAGAAAGATAAAAGTCACAATTCGAAACGTCGATAGGAACCATTCCAACGGCATGGGCACCATCCACAATAGAAAATGCATTATATTCACGCGCTAATTGACAAAGATCTTTAACTGGCGTAACCAATCCACTGGTACAGTAGACATGGCTAAAGACTAAGACCTGTGTGCGATTTGTGATACCCTTCGCGAAGGCCTCAACTATCTGTTCGGGACCTGACGGTTTTATTGGTAAGGAGATCGTACGAATTTTTAATCCCTTTTGCGATGCTACGTACTCCCAAATGTTCTTGACTGCGCCATACTCTTGATCGCTCATTAAAACTTCATTTCCTGATTCAAGAGGAAGGCCACATGCTGGAATATTCATTCCCATTGTTGTGTTGAGAACAAGCGAAATTTGATCCGGATTGGCACCAATAAACTTACCCAACTTTTGTCGACTTTCTTCTACCAAAGGGGCTAGCAACGAACCACCTTCGTTATTAAGTGGGTCAGATTCTAGTTCTCGCAAGAGAGAAATGACATACTCAGTAACTGGCCGAGGAGAAGGACCAACCGTTCCTCCCTGCAGATACGCTACCTTGTTACTTAGGTAAAATTGTTGACGGACTGATTGCCAGAAGGCCATTTCTTTTTTTTCTAATAAGTATTTTGACATAATTTAACCGAAAAATTTGTCAAGTAGAATTATCTACCGATTCAAGAATCAACAGCTAATCTTAATCACTCAAATCAACAATACTACTTCTCAGTAGGATGAAATAACGGATGAAATGACATCAACAATCTGGTCAGCCTGTTTAAATGTCAAGATAAGAGGTGGTGCTACGAATAAAATATTTTCCGGTTCTTCCAAAGCATGGCTAATTTTACCAATGAGAATCCCTTTTTCCTTAATTTGATGAACAATCTGGGCTGTTTCTGATGTTGGTAGGTTGAAGCCATTGGCATCCACTAACTCAATTGCAATCATTAAGCCTTTACCTCTTACTTCTTTCACTATCGCGAAATCAGTTAAGTTTTGTAATTTCTCCTCCATATAAGTTCCAACCTTATATGAATTTTTCCACAATTTCTCGCCCGTCAAAATATCAAGATTTGATAGAGCTGCCGCACAAGCGACTGGGTGGCCTCCGTAGGTACAAACCTGCTCAAATTCTAACCTTTCCTCTCCATCACCTATAAACTGATCAAAAACTTGATCAGTTGCAACACAAGCACCAAGAGGTACGTACCCGCTCGTAATTCCTTTGGCTAGAGTAATAATATCCGGCTGAATATCCCAATGGTGACAGGCAAAGAGTTCTCCAGTTCGACCGAAACCGGTAATCACTTCGTCTATAATTAAGAGTAGCCCGTATTTGTCACAAATCTCTCGTAGACGGGGGAAATAGTCATCAGGTGGGATAATAACACCTCCACCACCAATAATTGGCTCTGCGATCACCGCCGCTACAGTCTGTGGTCCTTCCCATTGTATAACTTGTTCAATTTCTTCGACCTTTAGTGGGTGTACATGCTTAAAGCCTGGAGTTAAAGGTTCATATGGGATCCGGCGCCTAGCTTGGCCAGTAGCAGACATAGCTGCATAGGTAAATCCATGATAACTGCGATAGCGACTAATAATTTTATACCGATTTTCTTTAGGAAATTTTTGTTTTCCATACTGGCGTGCCATCTTAATGGCAGTCTCGTTGGCTTCCGAACCACTATTGCAAAAGAATGAGTAATTCAGATTGCCAGGGAGTAATCTTGCTAATTTATGGGCTAATAAGGATGCAGGCTTATTAATTTGAGATAAGGGGTAATAAGGTAATTTCTGTATTTGCTTGTAAACGGCTTCAGCGATTTCTTGGCGACCGTAACCTACATTGACATTCCACAACCCCGAATACGCATCCAGATATTGACTCCCATCGTTATCAGTTAAAAAAACACCTTCACCTTGCTCAAAAACCGTTAGCTGCGTCTCTTTCAAATTCTTGTGTTGGTAAAGTGGGTGCCAAATATGATCACGGTCAATATGTTGATAATCTTGTGTTTGTAGATTCAGAGAATCAGTTGTATTTGTTCTAAAACGCATATTCATTTAACCTAGTGGCGAATGAGATAACTACATCTTTGGAAATTTGACCAATCCCATACGATTTTGGCCAATTTGTAGAATTCTATGTTTACATATTCAAGGAATCTGACATTTCATCAATGTGGGTGTTATTTGTCAAAACTCCAATTTCAACTTCGTAATGTCTTCTTCCGCCAGGTTCTAAATACTCTATACTATCGTTAGCACGTTCAGTTGCTCGTCCACCTAAGCCACAATTAGCTGGTTCCAAACCGACACAGTAAACGGATTCACCTAACATTTTCCACTGAACAAATCGGGGAAACTGTGTTTTGTGATAGCGAACATAGAGACCAAGACCTTCTCCTGAATTAAAATCTCTATTAGCCAATGCAACGTGAACATGGTTACTTCCATCTGCTAACATATCGTGAAGAAAAACCTGCTCTTGGTAATCTGGTTGTGGTTGGCTAAATTGATTGTGTAATTCGTTCGCTGATTGCCCGTCTCTAGGAGATACACGCTCAGAAGGTGAAATAAGTTCACTATTTGGCCCTAAAATTGGCCAACCAACATTAATATGAAATAAAATCATCAGAGGTGATTGTTGCCAGCCAATATTTTCTATTATGTCTTCGATCTTGACAGAATTACTCCCCAACTCAGTTGTAATCCGTCGAGTTCTTTCCAGGTTGGTTCCAAAAACTGAAGTTTCCCGAACTTTCCCCTGCACCCATATGGAATAACGATCACCTTCCCATCGAGTGTCGGCCCAGACGTTAGTCGCTGGAATGTTTGATACGCGCCCATGCAAGCCTAATAGCTCGCCCTCATCTTGGTTGGCTGGACCAACGTTTGTCATGCCGCAAGTAGTTAGCAAACCACCGTAAAAAGAGCGTAGCCAGCCATTACCAGATGGTTCATAAAAAGTAGGTGCAACATCACCAGTACTGGAACGCCAGCAAAGCGGAACTCCACGGTAGCTAGCTGTTGAGATGTCGAGTCCGCGGTCTGGCAGGACCGTAAAAGTGAAACCAGTACCAGTATAGAAATCGATAGATGAGACTCCCTTCTCAGTACCATCAGTTCGATTTGAGTGACGTAAACCTGCGATTTGAGACATATCACCGACTCTTTTCTGTAAGTCTGATCGAAGCAGGTTTTCGCCATAAAGATTCATCATTAGCTCTCCCTTTCGGTTTATTATGCTACTATTAGTTAAGACGTTGCCCAGTCTCATTATCAAAAAAATGGAGATATTGCTTGGCTGATTCTATCTTATAAGATAATGGAAGAATCAAAGCAACGTGATCACCAATACTACAATTTTGGCCTGAGTCTATGCGACATACAATCGTTTGTTCAGTTGAGTTGAGAGTGACATAGACCAGAATCTCTGATCCAGTTGGTTCAATTACGTTAACTTGACCACTAATACTGCCATCTCCAAAATCCGAAAGGCTTATTTCTAAGTCCTCTGGTCGGATTCCAGCCGTCAGATTACGTCCTTGGTAGTGTGTTAATCGTTCTGACATACTACTAGGTGGAATTGCTAATTGAACACCTTCTGCCGTAACAAAATTCAGCTCTTGCTCCGTAGATTGAATTTGACCGGAGAAAAAATTCATCGGTGGCATACCAATGAAACTAGCCACAAATTTATTTTCAGGACGATCATAAAGCGTTATTGGGTCTGAAACTTGTTGGATTAGACCTTCATTCATCACTACAATTCTATCACCCATGGTCATGGCTTCAATTTGGTCATGAGTGACATATAACATTGTTGACTTTAACTGGCTGTGTAAACGTTTAATTTCGAACCTCATTTGAACTCTCAATTTAGCATCCAAGTTTGATAGAGGTTCATCGAATAAGAAAGCTGCTGGCTGGCGCACAATTGCCCGTCCTACTGCTACTCTTTGTCGTTGGCCACCAGAAAGTTGCTTCGGTTTCCTAGATAATAGATCTTGCAAATCCAACATTTGAGCGGTTTCGTGAATTCTTTGTTGGATTTCCGACTTACTAAATTTACGTAATTTCAGACCAAAAGCCATGTTGTCGTAAACATTCATATGTGGGTACAGAGCATAGTTTTGAAAAACCATGGCAATATCTCGGTCCTTAGGTGACACCCAGTTGATTAAACGATCATCAATGGTAATATTACCGGTAGTAATCTCTTCTAAGCCTGCAATCATCCGTAGAGTGGTTGATTTTCCACAACCAGAGGGGCCAACCAGAACTACAAATTCACCATCGGCAACATCTAAATTAAAATCGGTTACCGCCGTTACGTCACCGGGATATACTTTACCAACACCTTCAAGTTTCACTTGTGCCATTTTTATTTCCTTTTTTGAGCCATCCAATTGATATCAATCAAACAATTAGCCCTTAATAGCCCCACTGGTCAAACCGCTAATAAACTCTCGTTGCAAAGCAAAAAACAGGATGGCTGGTGGAATAATAGCGATCAGTGTCCCTGCCAAAAATATCCCATATTGTTGGCTATAAACACCTACAAATTGATTAAGAATCACTGGCAAGGTCAGTTTTGCTTGGGTTTGAATATAAATATTAGGTGCAACAAAAGAGTTCCAATTCCCCAAAAAACTAACCAAACAAAAAGCACCTGTCATTGGTCGAACCAGAGGCATGACAATATTTAGATAAATATTAAACTCACTGCAGCCGTCAATTCGTGCAGCTTCCAGCAGGCTATTCGGGATAGACAAACAAGCCTGGCGAAACAAAAATATACCGAACGCACTACTTGCTCCTGGTACCAGAAGAGCCCAGTAAGTATCCATCCAACCAATTTTATATATCAAATTATACAAAGGTGCCAGCAATAACATCCCTGGGATCATCATAGTACCCAACATAAAGTAGATAATTGGAGCCTTTCCCACAAAATCATATTTTGCCAAAGCAAACCCACCAAGAGAAGAGAAAAAAAGCGTAATCATAGTCGAACTGCTAGCTAAAAATAGAGAGTTCAGCAAGTATCGCCAAAAGTGGACTTCGCCTCTGATCGTTTTTTCGGCTTCAAATAGGGAGTCAAGTTCATCCGTACTTGGATTATAAAAATTCTTTAAATTTAAAGTTTTGCTAGACCACTCACTGAGTGGCGGTAAAAACGAATATTGCATTAACACGTCGGAATCTTTAAAGACTGCACTAATTAGCCAAAAAAACGGTGATAGAATGAGTATAGCGATAAAAATCAAAATTATGTATCGCTGAATGACCCTGATTTTTGGCCTATGGCGCGGCAACAAAAAGTAAGCTATAAACGAACCAAAGACTAGAAATATTAAAGTTATGTGAGAACTGTTAAGTTTATTCATACTTATTCAGTCTCCACACCACGAGCAATAGCCATTTGAGCCATACTAAAAACAAAAATAATTAAAGCCAAAATCCAACCAATAGCAGCACCTGTTCCTAGGTCTCCCGTTTCAAAGGCTGTACGGTATAAGTAGCCAACGATTGTCAAGCCGGCATCCTTTGGGCCATAACCTTGCAACATAGAATATGGCATCTCAAAGAGTTGATATGAACCGATGGTACTCATAATTACCACGAAGATCGCAACTGGCTTAATGGCCGGTACTGTTACAGCCCAAAATCTCTGCCAGGAATTAGCACCATCTATTAAGGCAGCTTCAGTCAATTCTTGGTCGACATTCTGTAATGCCGCCAGAAAGTAAATCATGTTAAAACCAACGTACATCCACATGGAAACAATAATTAGAGCTGGCATCACTAAAGATGGATTTGACAGCCATTCTTGGTCTAATCCCCAGAAAATCATCTTCTGCAAAAATCGGTTAAAAAGACCATGTCGAGGCATAAATAGCAGAGAAAAAATGATACCAACAAAAACTTGGCCAACTAAGTGTGGACTAAATAAAATCAGTCGAAAGACTTCCTTAAGCCGGTCTTTTTTGGAATTTAACAACAGGGCTAATCCGAGAGAGAGTGGAAGCTGTAGGCAAAGAGAGGCCGAGGCGTAGATCGTTGTATTCCAAAAAGCTTTGTGGAAATCGCTATCGCTTAATACAAAAGCAAAATTCTTCCAACCGACAAATATTTTACTTTTCGGACCATTGGTTTGGTGGAAAGCTAAAAAAATGGCATCAAGAAAAGGATAAATAAAAAAGAAAACTGTTAGTATTAAATATGGGCTTATGAAGAACCATGGGGTTCGGGAGGTCAACTTTTTCATTCATTTAGTTTCGGCTGAGCAGACTCAATGATTGCATGTCATAGGTGTAAAAGACGTTATGAGCCATCACTTTTTTCACGTAATTAGACACTCGTCTGAGCTCAGTTTTTGTGTAATCCATCAACTCAGATTCTCCCTCATTTTGGTAATACTGTGCGGCATTCATAAACGCCTCATTCATTTTAATACGAGCTAAATCGTAATAAGGACTGCCATAATTAGGAGGAATATTGGGAGCTTGAGAAGCATATAGTTGTCCAATTGCTTGATTAGAATACAACGGAATAGGAGTTTGAAAAATCGGCAACTCCCAAGCATCTTTGACTGGTGGCAAAATGTAGGAACCTATAAATCGATCGCCCAAATCTTCCTTTTTGAGATACAGTTTCTTGGCATAAGCCCACGCTAAGTCTTTATTCTTACAAGCCTTAGTAATCGCCAACCCACTACCTCCCCAGGTACTGGTACGACGACCACCAGGTTCCCAAGCCGGTAATGGCATCAACGCTAGTTTTCCCTCTAAATGTGGAACATCCGTTTCAAACTGCTTACTTCGCCAATCAGGACAATAGTAAAATAGGACTAATCCGTCGCTTATAGTTTTAGCTAAGGTTTGCCCCCAACCAGCAGAAAAAGCAATTCTATTTGGCCCATAGCATTGTTTGATATACCAAACTATAGTTTCAGCTACGCCGTCAGTGTCAATGGTTAATCTTCCGCTCGCATCAAATAAACCTTCACCTCTTTGCTGAAGCAGAGGTATGATAACGTCTCCTCCAGCCTTGTTAAGGTCAATCATAAATCGATCTGGGTTGCCATCCCCGTCAAAATCTTGGGTGACTTGACGGCCTATGCGAGTAAAATCATCCCACGTTTGTATTTGATCGGTAGAAAATCCCAATTGATCCTCAAAAATATCCCTCCGATAGCAGAGCATCAACGGGTGAACATCGTGTGGTAAGGCATAGATACGATTATTACGAGATAGACGACTAAATCGAGATTCTACAAAACGGTCATATAGGGAAACTCCATCGGTTTTTTCTTGATGAAGGCGATCTGTCAAATCAATGAATCCAATATCTTCAACTGGGCCTTGTGTGAAATATCCCATCGAATCAGCTAGGATCTCGACTAAATCTGGAACCTCAGCATCTGTCATCAAAGCACTTTGTAACCGATCCTTGACCGCTCGATCAGAAACTAACTGAAGATGGATTTTAACCCCGTGTTCTTTCTCAAATTCTTCAGTTGCTTTCTGATATGCTTCCAAGTGGCTACGGGCAAACGTCACAAAAACCAAATCGTATTCGACCTGGTCAGAAAAATTAACAAAAACGAGAAGAAGTAGTCCCGTAGCCACCGACAAAACTAGAATCCAGAACGGAGCCTGGCCGTAGGGGAAGTTTTGCATCAACGCATACCAACATTAATAAGTCACCTTAGGTGACTTGGCAGAGAGAATCCGCTTGTCGAAGAGCTGCCTTCCAATCTCCTTTGGGAGTAAACTCGTGTCCTACAAAGCCGTCGTAACCGGTGTCGGCAATGGCTTGAAAAATTGGTGGATAGTAGATCTCTTGCTGATCATCTAAATCATTTCGACCGGGGTTACCTGCGGTATGGTAGTGACCAATATATTGGTGATTATCCCTGATATTACGGATGATGTCTCCTTCCATAATCTGCATATGATAGATATCATACAACAGCTTGACATGAGATGAATTCACACGCTGGCAAACTTCGACCCCCCAAGGAGTTTTGTCACACTGATAATCTGGATGGTTGACCTTACTGTTCAACAGTTCTAAGATTAGCATCACATCAGCTGATTCTGCAGTTTTCGCGACTCGTTCTAATCCACGTGCTGTGATATCTATTCCCTCAGCGTCAGTAATATCATCATAACGATTTCCAGAAAAACAAATTAGGTTAACAATACCAAACTCTTTGGCTAATTCGATATTTTTCGATAATTCGTCTTCGATACGACTGTGATTCTCGAGTTTATTGAGACCATCAGTTAGCGACGCATGCCCCCCGTGGGTTGCAATAGTTAAACCTAAGTCATTTGCCATCGACCAGTATTGTTGATCGATCATTTCCACGCCTGGAATCCCAAGTTCGACCAGACCTTTCAAAAAAATCTCCGTTGTCACCTCTCCGCGCACAAAGCACCAACCTGGTGCAGCTTGTCTCAGTCCCATAAAAATTCCTTCTGATATGTGATTAGTGATAGTTAATAAGACTAACAGCCACAGTTTATCAATTTTGTTATTGATCTGTCAATCTTGTCACTGAGTAGAGAAAATTTGATTGTTAGCAACGACGAACCGAGTGGAAATTTTCAATCTCTTTCTCACTTGTTGTGAGATACTATCAATAAGAATATTAAGCGTAGCAGTGATAAGAATCAGCAAAATAGCTTTGTCCAGTTGATCTTCCGCAATAGCGCTGTCAATATAAAAACCAAGAGTATATATGCCTAAAATACCTAGGATGGCAGACTCCCGCATAATAATTTCCCATCTATAGAATAAAAAAGCCAAAAATTGGCCGTAGACTCGAGGTAAAACTAAATATGTATATCGGTCAAAATATCGCTTGGGGGCATCTGATCGTAACTTTATTAAATCGGCGTTGTTACTAGTCAAAAATGATAAAATTGCACCATTGTGTAGTGTGATGGCCAAAATAGCCGGTAGCATGGAAGGGCCACAGATCAGAATAAAAACATAAGCCAAAATATACTCTGGTGTAGTTCGGTATACGATTAATAATAACCGAGTAATTGGGTTTATCGGTCTATAGCTTAAGTTTCGACAAGCGAAAGGAAAAGTTAATAGAGTGAAAACTCCCGTTGTAGCTAATACAATTTGCGTTAGTAAAATCGTATTCCAGACGCCTTCTGCTCCGGCATCATGCCAAGTATTCATTAACCATGATAGTATCTCAGTCAATGAAAAGTTAATTTCCTGATTACCGGATATCGGATCCACCCTCCTCAGGGGCCAAGGCATAATATCAACGGTCAGAAATCTGACCATGTTAGCCCAAGATATCGATATTTTTTGCGATAAAAATGTAAAGGAAATAACAATGTAAGGGATTATTAACTTAGGCCTAGCCCAGTACTTGAGTGAGGCTATCAACAAATAAAAAGCGTAAAGTAATGTCCAAGCATGATTATAAATACCCTCGCGAAAGGCAGTTTCCAGATGATAGCCAATTGTTGGCAAACCAATAAAACCGAGAATTGTACTTGAACGTAGGGCACACTCAAACCGATAGCCTGTATAAAGCTTGGCGTCAGTATAAACAACTGGTAATACAGCGTAAATGAAGGAGCTAAAGCCATCGGTTCTCGGTGGTATACCTACTAATGGCCGGCGGTCGGATTCTTGAGCAATTTCCGCGTAAACTTTGGCGAAAATACCTGAATAGGGAATTGCAATAGATAAAACGCCACAGATGGGGTTAAGACCAACGAGATTAAGGAAAATAAAAGCCCAAAAAATCTCATGAACTGATCGTATAAAAGCGCAGAGTAAACGGACTGGGGCCCAACTAAAACCTAAGGCTAGAAAAAAACCCCAAAAGGCAGCCAAAGACGTACCAGCGAATGCAAAAATTACCGTATTCAAAAAAGCCGACTTAAATTTCCAGAGAACAGAAAAGTCTGGTTGAACAGCTCCTAATACAATTTCGCCCAATTCCGACCAAGCGGATAAAGTCGTTACTTCCAAATCAGCAAATGGCAAGGCGAGCAAAGCTAAAACGACTAAGATCAAACTGGATCTAAGCATACTGTTTTAGACCGACAAAATAAGGCTATTAACGATGGTAAAGTTTATTTAGCATATCATCAGTAACCTCTTCGGAAGGCGAATCGAAAAAAACTCTACCCTGTCGTAACCCTATAATGCGGTGAGCATACTGTCTGGCAAAGTTGACCGTATGCAGCGAAGCAATCACAGTTTCCGTCCTTCCAAATATGAGGTCAAGCACAGTCTCAGCCTGCTGAATATCGATAGACGCAACTGGCTCGTCCGCTAAGAAAAGACGCCCCCCTCTGTAGATTGCACGTGCAATTGCTGTTCGTTGTTGCTGGCCACCAGATAATGTACCCACTCTTTGATTGATTTGTTCAACTAGATCTAAGTCTTTTAAAACTGATTCTATTTCGGCCCGCACTTTCGATTGAGGCCGGACCAGGTTTTTCAAGTTAGTTCCGACTGAATTTCGGTCCAATCGTCCTATGTAGACGTTATGGAAAACCGAGAGCTGTGGAACCAAGGCGTAATCTTGATGTACGAAAACCGATTCATCGTTTGAGTTCTGGCTCTGATTCTTCTCGTGAAGGCAATATAATAAAGTCGTTTTCCCTGAGCCACTTGGTCCAATTAATGCAATTTTTTCACCACGTTCAATCTTAAGTGTGATTTGCTGAAGAGCAATCTTGGTTTTGTAGGCAACCTTTTCATCTACCAAATTAAATAATTCACTAGCCATTTCCTATTGGCGGATAATACCGACGCCAACTGCCGTATCCAAAATTGTTTGGAACATAGAATTATCCGCAGGAATAAAACCCGCTCTAGGGAAGGAAGCAAGTATTTCAGGATCAGTCAATTGAATCAAGGCTTGTTGGATTTTTTGGCTAAATCCTTCACCATATGTTTGGTCCACATCGCTCCGGATTGTCCAGTTATAATCGGGATAAGTTGGGGTTCGCCAAATAACTTGCACGCGCTTGGAGTCGACTTTCCCATTTAAAACAGCTTTCTGCCAAACTTTGTAATTAATAGCTCCAATTTCATAACTTCCGGACTGAACAAGCTCTAATGTCTTTGTATGATCTCCACTGTAACCAACACGCTTAAAAATGAGACGTGGCTCCTTCTGAAGTGATTGGCGAATGAAGTATTCTGGCATCAAACGACCAGAGGTAGAGCTTTTGGACCCAAAAGTGAACGTTTTTCCTACTATTCCAGTTGGAAAATGCTCGGTAAAAGACAAATTAGTAGCCGTATTAGCAATAAAATAAGTCATAAAATTAGGGTCATTCTGACCTTGAGCTATTGCTCGAGAATTAGGAACAGCCAAACGTGCTTGTACTCCGGATAGCCCACCAAACCAAGCCAATTGAACCTGGTTATTTTTGAAGGCCTGTACCGATGCGCTATAAGATTTGACTGGTACATATTTGACAGGCCGACCTAACTGTGACGTTAGGTAATTAGCGATTTTGCTGAATCGCTCTTGCAAGTCCACGGTATCTTGGTCAGGAATGGCAGTAAAAGTAAAATCAATACTTTCAGCAGTAACTTGTCCGGCAATTATAATGGCAATCGCCAACGAAAAAAAACATTTCCGGTTGAATCTAAACCTTTTCAATGCTAAACACCTATAAAAAATCAAAATTTGTATTGTTATCGAGCTAAAGCTCACCGATCACAGCAAAAGGAAGCCCATAGCCAATAACCTAGAGTAGAAGGAGTTCTGATTGCTTGGGTAATTAGTGGTTTACACTCAAAAGATAGGATAACCGAATTTAGGCAGATTACTCGAGTAACAGAGCTGAACAGTCCATCAAGGATGAAACACAAACACCCATAGTAAAAAGGCACAATACTTGTGCCAAACTACTATTTCATCTTCAATAGCAGCTATAGTGATATTTCATTTATTCCTCCCTGATATACGGCAAAATATTATACTAGTGGCCTAATGGAAAGTCAAAAACTTACCTCGTTAACTACCTAACGTTTTTTGGTAATCTTTGATGATATCTCGGGTTTGACTCCAGGTAGTTATTAATTGGTTATACAACTTAGATTGTTTAGGAATGTAATTTTTGTTGCTGGCGACATTATTAATTTCAGCGGCAATGTAAGCCGCGCGATACAAACAACAGGTTCCCAGTACTCCCTTCATCCAGTGACTGATTTGCTGAATAGATGATTGATCTTGATTGGAGATAGCAGCTTCTAAAAGTGGTAACCGGATTTCCATCGCTTGAACTAGTTGATCAGTCATTTGATGTACAAAATTTTGATCCCCAATCTCTAATAAAGACTTGGGATCAAAAAGTGGCAAATTGGTGCTCGGTGGCGAGGGCTTACGTGTGTGTGTTTTTTTGCTGTCAGACATCTATATTTCTTTCTGTCTATTGTTCAAAAGTAATGAATTAACGTAACATAAAACCTTAGAATTCATCAATTTCTATTTATTTTTGTGACAAACAAATTGTTGACTAAATTTGCCCAAACACCCGCAAACTAATCGAGTAAATGGTATAATCGCGTCTTTTGTCCTAAATTTATTTCATTTAGAGCTTTAATGACTATTCCTGATAATACCGATGATAGGGCTTTTACATTAGGAGTGCTAAACGGTGCTTTATGGTCGGTAGTGACTGCAGCTATTCACCCTGAACTAGTGTTAACAGCCTTTCTTTTACGACTCAATAATTCAGTTGTTATGGCGACATTACCCGCAGCCATAATGCGGCTAGGAATGATGGTTTCTAACATCTTGATCGCTAATGTAGCCGAGACTTGGAAACGCAAGAAGCCTTTTTACATCGGTGGTGGTGTTTTTCGAGTGATTATGCTTAGCTTGATGGCTTTGGCTGCAAAAACAATGGGCTCAACCCGACCATTCCTACTAGCTTGGTTATTCCTAATTCTTCTGGGTTTATATTCAGCAGCCATTGGATCTAGCAGTATTGGCTTTAACGAAATAATAGCCAAGACAATATCTATTAGACGACGTGGCCAATTAATGGGTTTACGAGGATTTTTCGGAGGGATTGTTGGCATTGGTAGTGGATTTTACGTGCGCCAAATCCTGAGTGAAAGTGGACCAATTTTCCCAAATAATTATGCACTTCTTTTTGCTACGGCCTCCTTTTTTCTGGGTTGCTGTTTAGTGTGTTTTGGATTTGTTTATGAGCCTGCAGGACACGCTCATTCTTCACGGACACCTTTGTTTAAGCATATTGCCCAAGGTATTAGTATTTTTAGGGGGAATGTCAACTTTCGTTTACTATTCGTGGCCAGTTGTGTCTGCTCAGCTACCATAGTCGGTCCGGTGGTTTATGTTCCTTATGCCATCAAAATTCTTCTTATTCCCACCAGTTTCATTGGCTATTTACTAGTATTATCTGCAGCTGTAACGCTACCTCTTAACTTTCTTTGGAGCTATATCGGCGATCGACATGGTAATCGCCTATTGGCGATCACCTCTGTCAGTATGTTTCTACTATCACCAATCCTAGTATTATTTTCGCTATATTTTGTTACACAAGTTGGTATAGGATGGGAAACACCTATCGGTTACATCACACCAGCCTTGATTTGCCTAATCTTAGCACAAGCCGTTTTTACCACGAGTAGTAGTGGATTTATGATAAGCCGTATGAATTATCTACTAGAAATTGCTCCCGAAGAATATAGACCTTCCTACATTGCTTTCATGAACGTTATGTTGGCCCCTACCGCATTTTTCCCGGTTCTGGGTGGGCTTATTGTTGAGAAATTCTCATTCCAAGCCAGTTTCTACATATCTTTTCTGCTAGGCTTAATCAGTTTGTATTGTGCTTACAAACTGGGTGAACCTCGTCAAAAACACCTGGCTGAAAGTTGAATCGATTCCTATTATCGGTTAAGATGTTAAGGTTTCAGGGAGGCACCGGTTCAAACCTGTTTGGCCTCAAACTATAACCAAAGGATCCAAAATGACGATTAAGAAACAGTTAAACGTCTTTAGCTCACGTATTACTCAAACTCGATCACAAGGGGCTAGTCAAGCCATGTTGTACGCTACTGGATTGACGCGTCAAGATATGAATAAGCCTCAAATTGGTATTGCTAGTAACTGGTATGAGGGAAACTCATGTAACATGCACCTCAACGATTTGGCAATGAAGGTAAAAGAAGGAGTAGAGAATACTGGGTTGGTCAGCATGAGGTTTAATACTATTGGTGTTAGCGATGGTATTTCTATGGGAACTGAGGGTATGAGTTATTCACTTCAGTCCAGAGACTTGATCGCCGATTCGATTGAGACGGTTATGGCTGCACAATGGTATGATGCTAATATTTCAATCCCTGGTTGCGATAAGAACATGCCTGGTTGTATGATGGCGATAGGCCGTCTCAATCGCCCAGCCCTGATTATCTATGGTGGAACTATTAAACCTGGTTGTAGCATCAATAATGAATCACTCGATATTGTTTCGGCTTTCCAAAGTTATGGCCAGTATATTGCCGGTACAATTGATGATGATGAGCGACAATCAATCGTCGAGAAATCATGTCCTGGGGCTGGCGCATGCGGGGGAATGTATACAGCCAACACGATGGCTTCAGCCATTGAAGCTATGGGAATGAGTTTACCTTACAGTTCCTCGATCCCAGCGGAAGATCCGAAAAAGCACGAGGAATGTGTTAGAGCTGGAGCCGCAATTCGTTATTTGTTAGAGCAGGATATTAAGCCTCGTGATATCATGACTCGA
>JACLAC010006390.1_pt1 | contig 18637 bp, 17 predicted proteins | sample 8027881 | NCBI WGS metagenome assembly JACLAC01 (sample SAMN15725517, study PRJNA655200) | protist metagenome | isolation source: fluorescence activated cell sorting (FACS) single amplified genomes of... | place: Spain: Blaines Bay Microbial Observatory, Mediterranean Sea | collected 2016-01-19 | reverse complement strand
TTGAAGTCGGCGCCAAAACTGTAGAGCTCGACAAAAATCGCCAGTGGCGCGAGCCACAACACTGCCCCGCGCATGCGACGAGCGAGAAAGACCAGGGCCATGAACATAGCCCCCGACAAGCGCAGAATATCGATCTGCAGATGGTAGAGATATCGCCCCAATTGAGTAACCGTGTCAGCCGATACATCAGCGATCCTCGCGCCATTAACATAGAGCAAACTCGCTGCTGCAATCGCCAACACTAGGACCGAAAACCAACCGCTCGTCCGCCGGTTGCGGTCGGTCCGCAACAACTGGTCTACGCCCAAGCCGCAAAGAACAGCACCGCCCAGTGCAAACCACAATAAAAATCGTGTCGGAATGCGAAAAAAACTCAGCCCGGGCATTTCGTATAAGAGCCCAAAAATCGCCGTGTATTTGCCGAGGGCCAATACCAAACCGACCAGGGCCAACGCGGCAAAGAAGCCGGTCTGACCGTCGCGCCGCTCGCGCAGAGCCACCCAGGCGAATAACAGCGGCAACACGCCGATATAGGCGCAGAGCTGGATAAAGAAACCCACATCTCGGCTCCAATAGGTACCATGCGCAGAATTGCCAAAAAAATTGGGCAATAACAAAGTGACCAATCGTTCCGGCGGCAGCGACATTGCGACAAAATGATTCCAAGACAGCCCCGTCCCTCGATTGGATAACTGCACTAATTCGGCAGTGGGCAATAGTTGAACACCTGCCAACAAAATGCCGACAACAGCGGTGGCGATCAGCGCCGCGGCAAAACCCCATCCGGCGCCTTGAGCCCAAGCCCGGAAGCCACCATATGCAAACACTGCCCCTAAGCAGTAGACGGCAGCTTGAGGATGCCCTGCAAGCAATTGCAGACAGACTACGAGAGCAAAGAACAATAAATAGACCCACTGGCGTCGGGCCAGTGTCAATTCCACCAACAAGAGCTGCACCGGCGCCCAGGCACAGACATCAATAAAATTCGGCGACATCGCCCGGATGGTGATATACCCACTAAGGGCATAGCACAAACCCGCACATAAGCCGGCGATCCGCACGGTCCCCATCGACCGTAACAGCGCATAAGTGGACGCCCCCGCTAACCAGAGATGCAGTACGACATTCAGATTTAATGCAGCCCAAGTCGGCAGCAGCAACGACAAAATCATATTCGGGGGATATAGCGCACCGGCTTGCCCTTCGGCGAACTGGGGGAAGCCGCAGTTAATCGCTGGATTCCATAGCGGCAACCGGCCCTGTTCCAGAGCGCGGGCAAAAAATTCCCGGAAGGGATAGTTTTGCACCATGACGTCCTGGACAAAAAAGGCGCCCTGCAAAGTAGCGGCCGGCCAGAAAAAAACCACCACTGCTGCACCCAATGCCGCTACCGCAGCCAATTCGCGGCGAAACTCGGCCGCATTCACGGCTTGGCCCCTTGCAAATGAGCGCAGAGTCTCTCAGCAGCTAACGCATGTCCCGCCGCGTTCCAGTGACTATCGCGCAGATACAGCGTTGTCGACTGCGCGCGTTGCCGGTAATCGTCGAGTAAATCGATCAACTTCAGGTCGTATTTACGCGCAATGTCGGCGAGTCGGCTATTCGGTTTGCGGAGATCGAAATCACCGACCAATCCATGCAAGCGACGCTTGGCTTGCCAGTTTTCCTGCTCTACCTGGACGATTGACGGCACGTAGACCACCGTGAACTCGGCGCCACTTTCCTCGACACGCTTGTTAAATTCTTGCAACAGACGCCCGGTCAAATCCCAAGCTTTTTCATAGCGCCCTGCTTCATCCAGCCCATACAGCCCATCGTAAAACGCCTGTTGCTGACCGACCGGAACTTCGGGCTGTAATGATTTCAGGATTAGTTTATACAGGTGCCAATGCTGCGAAAGATATCGATGTAACCGCATCTTATACGACAGCGCCTGATCGTCGACCCGATCCCAGAAAACGGTCTTGCGCACCGGCACACCCCGCAAATCCAAACGGCCGTCCTTACTCATTCGGAAATACGGTTTATAACCTCGTTCAGCGCCAATGCCCTTGCGCGACGCGTTATTCCACAAGTCATTGCCGTAAAAAAAGAGCATCACATCGTCTGGTTTGAATTGTTGCCCTTGACGTTCGAAAAAGAGCAGCGCTTGGTCTGTACCATAGCCTGCAACACCAAAATTTGCGACCTCAGTATGCGAATTTTGCTCGCGCAGACATGCTTCGAGTTTGCGGCTCACCACCGACTCGACCGATATGCCCCAGCCTTCGACGAAAGAATCGCCAAACAAAGCGATGCGACGGCTATCGGACGCTTTTTCGACACTAAATTCGCGATCCCGCAAGCCGATATCGTTTATCCGCATTTCCACATCAAATTCGGGTGATACCAAGCGGCCCACACTCTGCGGCACATGCCCCCATCCCAGTTCCGCGTCATAATGCCACACCTGGGGTCGGCGAAACACCTGCGGATGAAAAAAGTGCAATAGCCCTTCGCACAGCAGGACACCGACGATCAAACTCCCTGCCGCCATTATAATTTTGCCCCTCAACACCTAAATTAAACCCCTTCGGTTCCGCTGCGTAGAAAATGAAAACTATCGGTGGTATTTTTATCTGTCAACCGAGTTGTTTCTCCGATCGGTCGATACAATATTGCTGACTAAACCACCTCTATCTATATTTTAAAGCTTGAATTTGCGCCCCTTTAACATCCCGGGATTAGAATAGACCATGCATCATATACTCGTCACCGGCGGTGCCGGCTTCATCGGCTCACATACCGTCGACCACCTCGTAGCCAAAGGATACAAGGTACGCGTTCTCGACGCCTTACAAGAACGGGTCCACCCGCACGGTTGGCCGCTATATCTGCCTGACGGGGTCGAAAAAGTCCAGGGCGATGTGCGCAATCGCCAAGACTGGTTAAAGGCCCTCGACGGCATTGACGGCGTCATTCACCTGGCCGCCTATCAGGACTACATGCCCGACTTCTCGACCTTCCATCACGTCAACACCGTCGGCGCCGCCCTGCTTTATGAACTCGCAGTAGAGTATAGACTCCCTATCAAGAAAGTCGTCTTAGCCTCATCGCAGGCGACCTACGGCGAAGGTAAATATCGCTGCGTAGAGCACGGCACCGTCTATCCCGATTCCCGCCCCGACGCGCAATTGGCCAAAGCCCAATGGGAAGTGCGCTGCCCGCACTGTGACGCAGAACTAGAACATCTGCCCATCACAGAAGACGTCGTCAATCCGCACACCACGTACGGCATATCAAAATACGCCGTTGAGATGACCTCTTTCAGTTTGGGCCGTAAATACGACATTCCCACCACCAATATGCGCTACTCCATCGTCCAGGGTCCACGCAACTCGTTTTTTAACGCCTATTCGGGTATCTGTCGGATCTTCACCTTGCGCGTCCTGCACGAGCAACCGCCGGTCTGCTACGAAGACGGTCAAGCACTGCGCGATTATGTCTACGTCGGCGACGTCGCCCGCGCCAATGTACTCTGCTTGGAAGACCCCCGCGCCGATTTTCGCGCCTTCAACGTCGCCGGACAGAAAGGCACCACCGGCCTCGAATATGCCCACTTAGTCGCCAGCACGGCCGGCAAGGACATCGAGCCGCTGGTCAATGGGGATTACCGCTTTGGCGATACGCGCCATACCGTATCTTCGGGCAAAGCCCTGCAACAACTGGGCTGGCGGCCGGAAACCTCACTGGAGCAGACCATTGGCGAGTATATCGAATGGGTCAAAGAGCAGCCTAACCTGAAGGATTTCTATGGCGAAATAGAAGGTAAAATGCGCGCCGCCAACATCATCCGTCGGTCCAACTCGTGAAAGCTATGGTGCTCGCTGCCGGACGCGGAAGTCGATTGCGTCCGCTCACCGATCACATTCCCAAGCCAATGATACCCTTTGCTGGCAAACCCCTGCTCGAGTATATCATCAGCCTACTCGCCCAGCACGGTTTCGACGAAATGGTGATCAATCTCAATCACCTGCCTGAGGTCATCCAGGGCTATTTCGGTGATGGTAGAAATTTTGGAGTCTCGATCGAATATTCTTTGGAAACCGACCTCCTCGGCACCGCCGGAGCGGTACGCAAAGTCGCAGATTTCTTCGACGAGCCCTTCCTCGTCTACTACGGCGACAACCTGACCAACTTCGACCTCGGCGATTTCTGGCAGACCCACCTACGAGAAGGCGAGATCGCCAGCGTCGGGCTCTTATGGATGGACGATCCCACGAGTAGGGGCATCATCGGTCTAGATCCGAACAACCGAATCGACCGCTGCATCGAGAAGCCCAAAACCGATCAGGTCTTCGACGACTACCTGATCAACGCCGGCACCTATGCGATGCAGCCCGAAATACTGAACCGCATCCCCCAAGACACCGCGTGCGACTTCAGCCAGCACATTTTCACTGGCCTCCTCGCCGAAGGGCGCCCCATACTCGGTCACCGCATGCGCGGGCAATTGCTGTCGACCGACACCCCTGAGCGCTACCAATACGCAACGGATTGCGTCGACTCGGGATCTTTCACCCTACCTTGAAACGAGGCCAATTTTGATTATCACCAGAGCCCCCTTGCGCATTCCCCTCGGCGGCGGTGGCACTGACCTATCCTCTTATTATCGAGATCACGGCGGTTTCGTGCTCAGCGCCGGCATCGACAAATACGTCTACATCCAACTCAACACGCTTAAGGTAGAAGACTTTATTCGCGTTAAATACGCGGAGACCGAAGTGGTCAAAGATCCCGTCGACATCCAACACCCTCTGCTGCGCGAATCGCTGACGCATGCCAAGATTTCCGGGGGGATCGAAATCGGCGCGATGTCAGACGTACCAGGGCGCACAGGCATGGGATCGTCCGGTTCTTTCACCGTTGCCCTGCTGGCCGCTTTACACGCTTACAAACGCGAACAGGTCCCAACCCAAGACATCGCAGAGGAAGCACATTATATCGAAGCAATCAGAGCAGACCAACCGGCGGGGAAACACGACCATTATCTTGGCGCCTTTGGCGGCCTGACCTGTCTCGACATCGACAAAAACGGCAAGGTCGAAGTCAGTTCGCTCAAACTGTCAGGGCATGCTGAAGAAGAACTAGCCAATAATATGGTCGTTTTTTTTACCGGCATACAACGCGAAAGCTCGGACATACTCTCGCAGCAGAACAACGACACGCAAAAGGGCGATAGCCAGGTCATCGACAGCCTGCACGAAGTCAAACGCATAGGCTACGAAATCAAAACGGCGCTAGAAAACGACGAACTCGACCGTTTCGGCGAACTGTTGCACGAGCATTGGCTGACCAAGAAGAAGCGCTCAAGCCAGATGTCGAGTTCCGCCATCGACCGCTGGTATGATATCGGCCGCGACTGCGGCGCACTCGGAGGCAAGATCCTCGGGGCCGGTGGCGGCGGATTCCTCATGTTCTATTGCCCCGCCGAACACCGTTGGCAATTGCGCGACAGAATGGGCCAGGAGGGCCTGCGCGAAATGCACTTCCACTTCGACATGGAAGGCGTCAAGGTTTTGAGCAATATCTGATGCGCCGCCTGAATCTGGGCGAGACTGAAGCGATACACCTTCCCGGTGGCCGGTTTCGCCTCGACGGCGGTACCATGTTCGGCGTAGTGCCCAAGGCCTTGTGGCAACGCCAATGCCCACCGGACGCGGATAATCGCATCCAACTGGCCTGCAATTGCCTACTGCTCAAGATCGGCCGCGAGCGGATCCTGATCGACACGGGGATAGGCGAGCGATTCTCCGATCGCGAACGGGCCATCTACGGCATCGACTCGGCCAACACTCTACAGCAGGCACTTGCGGCCGCGAATTGCACCCCTGCCAATATCACCCAAGTCGTCTTCACCCATCTGCATTTCGATCATTTCTGTGGCAGCCTAGTCGCCAAAGACAACCAGCTCGTGCCGCTCTTTCCCAACGCCAAGCACCTGATCCAAAATGGCGAGTGGCAAGACGCATTGGCTGGTCGCAGCACGATGAAAAGCAGTTACCGGCCCGACGAATTCCGCATTCTTGAAAAACTAGTTGAAATTCGCTTATTGCACGGCAGCGAAATATTGGCCCCTGGGCTCGAGACTTTTATTGCTGGCGGCCATACACAATGGCATCAGGGCTTGCGCTTACAAGCCGGCGGTAAAACCCTCGTCTACCCCGGTGAAATGATTCCCACCCGCAGCCATTTACCCCCCTACTGGAACATGGCCTACGATATGTTCCCCCACAAAAGCCTGAGCGATAAACGCGCATTTACCGCCCAAGCTGCCGCTGAAAGATGGATCGTAGCATGGGATCACGACCCTGATACCCCGTGGAGCCTCATCCGCCAGGACGGCGATGCGCTTGTTGCGGTCGACTTTGAGCAGTAAAAATTAGTCGCCTACGCTTTGCCCTTATCGGCGACAATGCGTACACTTTGAATTTATGGCACTTGAAGTAATCGAAATATCCGACAAACACCGCGACCTACTCCAACGACTGGTCGAACTGATTCCCGATCTGGACCCAGATGCCCCGCAGAGCATGCAGCGCATCTTTGGCCTAGGGCTGATCGCCCTTACCTTGCAAATCACCAACAAGGCCAAAGCCCAGCAGCAGGACGAACTAGTCGAAGAGTTGGGCCTCCTTGCCCGCGAAATGGTCGAGGCCGAGGACACGCCGAATAACGCCGAATAACCCCGAACAATCCTGATGGAAATACCCAAATCATCGCTCGACTTATTCAGCCTGGATGGGCGGGTCGCCCTAATCACTGGAGCCAGCAAGGGTCTCGGTGAAGCCATGGCGACTGCGCTGTCGGGCGCTGGTGCCCAAGTCGCCATCACCAGCCGCAATATCGGAGAAGCACAAGCCGCAGCATCGCGTATCAGCGCCCAAACCGGGGGACGCGTACTCTCTTTAAAAGCGGATGCCACCCATCGCGACCAGGTCGAAGACTCATTGGCTAAAGCACTCGACACCTTTGGTCATATCGACATCTTGGTCAACAACGCCGGCATTAATATCCGCGCCGCCCTCGTCGACGTGAACGACGAGGATTGGGATGCGGTCATCGCCACCAATCTCACTGGACCGATGTACTATTGCCGCGCACTCGGGCGACACATGATCGAACGCGGTTATGGCCGGGTTATCAACCTCGGCTCGACCGTCTCGCAAATATCGGTCGCCGACCGCTCCCCCTACGCCTCGAGCAAAGGCGCCATCGTACAATTGACCAAAACGTTGGCCCTGGAATGGGCACCGCACGGCATCACCGTCAACGCCATTTGCCCCGGCCCTTTCGCCACGCCGCTCAACGAGATCCTGCTCAAGGATCCGCCAAAGGCGAAAGAAATGATCGCCAAGGTGCCTATGGACCGTTGGGGCGACCCCGCCGAACTCGCCACAGCCGTGCTTTACTTCGCCTCCGATTTTTCTGGATTCACCACCGGTTCGACATTGGTTGTTGACGGCGGTTATACCGCGCAGTAGCCGCTGCTAAAAACTGCGGAACACCCTCTTAAAAATGCAGTGAGCCAAATTGGGAAAATGCCGGCGCAGTTTGATTGCCTGACGTCCGAAAAAATCCGGCACGCTCTTGCGCTGTCCCCTTTCCACAGCGTTGAGAACCGCTTGCGCAACCTCTAATGCTGACTTCGAGGGCATTTGCTCGAAACGCTTTTGCGGCACACCCGCCCTTTTTGGAAACTCCGTCCGCACCAAGCCGGGCCCGACGAGGTGGACTTGGATACCTTGCGGCGCCAATTCGTATTCGAGGCTTTCGGCCAGACCATTAACCGCGAATTTGCTCGCGCAGTAGACGGCGTGCCCTGGAGAGGGCAGTTCGGCGACGATACTGGATACGAATACAAGGTGTCCCTCGCCCCGGATCAGCATTCCTGGCAAAAAGGCCTTCGTACAGTAAATCATACCGGATAAATTGGTCTGGACTAACGAATTGTACGTTGCCAAATCCCCATCGGAAAATGGACCATACGCCCCCCTGCCCGCATTATTGATCAACACGTCTGCCGCCCCCCAACGATCCTCTACTTGCCTCAGCAAGTTCGCTACTTGATCACTATCGCCGACGTCGCACACTACGACGAGTGGGGGCATGCAGCCATCAACCGCAATCTCGTTTTGCAATTCCAACAGAACTTCACCCCGCCTTGCTACCATTACCAATTGCGCACCCTTACCAACCAGCAATCTGGCCATCTCGCGACCGATCCCGCTGCTCGCCCCAGTCAGTACAACCACCTTTTCCGGCCAATTAATCATTCGCTGAGGACCTAGCTATTATTTCGCTGACCACGCCGACAGGATCCCCACCTGCTAGTTCATATAAGTCGTCTATCGCACCGATTCGCCGAGCTTCTTCCCAGCCATGGCGGTCAGCCGCCTCTGCATAAGCCGCACGAGCTTCTTCCATTCGACCTGTTGCTACCAATGCCAAACCCAAATTGAACGCCGCAACGCTATTGGGCTGTTGCGCTAATACCTGCTGATATTGCGCAATTGCGTTACCATATTCCCCAGACAAATACAAATTCCAGCCATAATTGACCCTCGCCGACCAAGCATATGCGTCTATCGCGAGGACCGCTTCATAGGCCTGCAATGCTAATTCTACTTGTTTCCCGCCGTCAAAGAATCTTCCCATTTCCATATGGAAGTTCGCGTCATGAGGTTCGGCTTGCTGCAAAATCTGCTTATAGCACTTGGAAATTTCACTCCGGCTGTCGGCACCTGCTACTCTGCGATGAGCGATTATCAGTTGCTTAAGAACAATAGTAATCACCGAAGGATTTTCTTTTTTAAGCCGCTCGATATATGCCGGAGCCAGCAGAATAGCCTCTGCAAAAGCCCACTTGGCCAACTCTGGGCGACCGTGAACACTAAGTGCTAAGCCGACAAGAATGAAATTCCCATAACTTTCTGTATTCATTGAAAGCCCGTACAACATCGACTCAATAGCCAAATCATGTTCGCCTTCGTCGAAATAAATTTTGCCCAATTCGATCTGTTTTGCTGGATTGCGCGGACGCATCCTCACCGCAGACAGCGCCTCTTCAATCTTCGTTGGATAACGATAACGTCGACGATCAATTAAATAATCGTATTGCCCCGTATTGAATCGCCATATTTCCATCATTCTACTGCGACTAGCGAGATCTCCCGTGACGATTATTTTTAACTTTACTTCTTCAAACCGGGAAAGGGGTCGGCCCAAATCGGCCTGACCCCAGCCAAACAGCCCCTGCAACAGTCGACCTTCTCCGACCTTGGGCTATCCCTCAAATCGCTTCCCAAATGCCATCGCGAGTCTTTTCGACAAAACGCTTTTTGCCTCGTCGCCTGATGGGCTCCAATTCACCCGTCTCACGGTCGCGTTTAACCAACACCCACATCCCATTTTCCTCCGGATCCGGCATAACCCAATAGGGCACGAGCTTGATCGCGCCGCCAATCCACATCGCCACCCGACCCAGAATCACCCCCTTCGCGACCTCGTCTTCACTCAACTGATCTTCGTCTTCGTCGGTTAACGGCTCAGCACCCGCACCTTCTCTATCATCTGCCTCACCGGCCCCAACCTGGTTCGCCGATGCTGCTCGTTCGGTCAAAACCTTCTGTTCACATGCTGCGATAATTTCACCGCTGTGTTCATGGATTTCGGCGGCTTCTTCATCGGTGATATCTGGATAGAGCTTTTGCAAGCGGGTGCGCAAAAATTCCTGGGCCTTCACACGTGCCTCTTCCACATCATCCATCGAACGAAAAAATTCTTCCACGATGAGATTGATCTTCAGCACCCGAACCTGCTTGCGAAAGGGTGTCCTCTTCATCAACGAACCGATCAGAGCGCTGACACTTAACATCGCCGCCGCTAAGCGAGCGCGCACCGTGCGGTCAGATCCGCCGAGTTTTTCTACAATCTGTTCACGAGTTCCCTCGCGCAAAATATCGACGAAGTCCTCATCAATTATCAGATTTTCCATGCGACTCTGTCCGTGGCGGATCACTTGGTTGTAAGGCGGAAGATGTGCCGCCATCATCCGCACCTCAGCGTCGTTGCGGTCCATGATCCCGATAAGCTGATGCAAGGTCTCCAACTCTTCGATCAATCCCGCGATAACCGGCTGCCACTCCACTTCTTCTTTCGCTTTGGCATTGACTGACTGCTTGTGTTGAATCAAAAAGCGCAACGCGGGGTCGTTTTTGGGGTCGATCCGCTGTAGCGCTTCAAATACCTGCGCGTAGACTACCACATAGTCAACCTCTTCGCGCATTTTCTTTTCGATCTTAGTCCGGGCTTCGCCGCTGAGGATGCTATTGCGGACCTTGCTGCCCTGTTCGCCAGTGACCTTGCCACTGCGCACAGCCTGGTCAACCTGGTACAATTTGCGCAATCCCGCCGCTTCTTCCACACTGATCCGCCCCTCGGCCACATAGGCATCCAGATTTTCGACCACCTGCTGCATCCGCTGCTGTCGCAGCCGGCCCAGCACCTTCCGCTGCTCCTGGATCCGACTCTCAATTTCGCCTGCATCAGGTTCGCTGGCCGGCCCGACGAGTAGTTGTTCCAACTTGGCGTCGGCCGGCTGCGGCGCACTTGCTTGCGCCTGCAGACGCGCCTTGACTTCAGCCATGCGCTCGGCAGCACGTTTTTTGACAGGATCTTCCTTTCCGGCCACAGTATTGACAACCGAGCGCATGCAGTTGCGGATATTGAGATCCGCTGGTTTCATATCAAACTGCGACAACACCCCTTGCACCTGATCTTGCCGCAAAAATTGGCGCACAAGATTTTGCCCTTCTGTCTGAGTGTCCGCTATATTCCAGCCATTTTTTCGCACCGTCCCCAATACCGACCGAGTGATCCAGTTTTCGATACCTGGCGCGATCAATACTTCCGGGCTTGCCTTGACGACCTCTAAAACTATCTCTGCCAACTGCGCCTTGATCGGTTCGGAGGGCAACACGCCGGACATCGCCTGATAGTCTTCCTCCATGGCTTTCTGAAACTGGACCGGGGCGATCATAGGCTCCCCTGCAGCGAGACGATCCCCTAACAAGGCGATCAAATTTCCGCGTAGTTCGGCTGAGACAAGTTCCCCTACTCTGTCTTGATTATCGTCAGGCATGACTCACATATATTTCGTAAATAATTCTTTTACATAATGATAGCCCGTTTTTTGACCTAATGCAAGCATTGGAAATGGAGCCGGCTTCCGTTGCAAATTTTGTTTTTACATCGCCTTATTTTCTTGCGCCTGCAATCTATTCCCATTTTTTCTATTGTTCGCAAACTGTGCGTTGTATTCCTGCGCGCACTCCCACCAGAATCTTGGGCAACGCCTTGCTTATTGTCCGGCATCACTCTGACTTTTCTCATGTTTTTCCAGTCGGGTTTTCCCTATGGCAAAGGGCATTAGCGCGGTGAAACTTCGCCAAGGGCAAGGCACGCACTGTCAAGACGGACTCAAAAATAAAATCGAGCGGGCTGACCGCGCCGACCAACGGCTCATAATAGGCACATTTCGGAGACCGTATCGAGTTTTTTAATTTATCAAAATGAGAATATACCACTATTTTTATCAAAATGGGAATAAAACGTTAACTATATGTTTTATATAATCTTAAAATGACACATTCTGTTATAGTGGATGCAATTTTCCCATTTGGAGAAATACGATAAATTAAATCAGATTTCGAATCCAGGTGATTATTTCTGTAAACCTTTAAAAAACAACGCACGTCAGACAAACGCTGCCGACTGGCACAAAGCTTGCGTGGCACTATCCGCCATTCAAACCCATAACGGAGGAATCACCCATGGCTAAAATCAATATCAAGCCCCTGTCCGACCGCGTGCTGGTCCGACGCCTCGAAGACAACGAAGAGCAAAAGGTTGGCGGCATCATCATTCCCGATACCGCCAAAGAAAAGCCGCAGGAGGCAGAAGTGGTTGCCGTCGGCCCGGGTCGCCTTGAAGAGGGCAAACACGTCGCCCCCGAAGTCAAAAACGGCGACAAGGTCCTGATCGGTAAATACTCGGGCACTGAGGTCAAAATCGATGGTGACGACTATCTCATCATGCGTGAAGACGACATCCTCGCCATCGTCGACTAAGGGAAGGACATACAATAATGGCTAAACAAATTGCCTTTCGCGAAGACGCCCGCGACAAGATTCTTTCGGGCGTACAACAACTGAGCAAAGCGGTCAAAGTGACGCTCGGACCACGTGGCCGCAACGTGGTCATCGCCAAGAGCTGGGGTTCGCCGACGGTCACCAAGGACGGCGTTTCCGTGGCCAAAGAGGTTGAGTTGCCCGACGCCTATGAGAACATGGGCGCCCAAATGGTCAAGGAAGTCGCTTCCAAGACCAGCGATGTCGCGGGCGATGGCACCACCACCGCCACAGTCTTGGCTGAAGCTATTTACACCCAGGGCCTCAAAGCTGTGACCTCCGGCTTTAATTCCATGGAAATCAAGCGCGGAATCGACAAGGCCGTAGCCGGTGCGGTCGGCAGCCTCGAAGCCTTGAGCAAAAAAGTAAAAGACCACTCGGAAGTTGCCCAGGTCGGCACCATCTCGGCCAATGGCGACAATACCATCGGCGAATTGATCGCCGAGGCCATGGATAAAGTCGGCAAAGACGGCACGATCACCGTCGAGGAAGCCAAATCAACTGAGACCACCCTCGATGTGGTTGAGGGCATGCAGTTCGACCGCGGCTACCTCTCGCCCTACTTTGTCACCGACCAGGATAGCATGGAAGCCGTACTGGAAGACTGCTACCTACTGATCCACGAGAAGAAGATCTCCAACCTCAAGGATCTCCTGCCCCTGCTGGAGAAGGTCAGCAAGGCTGGCAAGCCGTTTCTCATCATCGCCGAGGATGTCGAGGGTGAGGCTCTGGCGACGCTGGTAGTCAACAAGATCCGCGGCACCCTGCAGATCGCCGCCGTCAAAGCCCCCGGCTACGGCGACCGCCGCAGCGCCATGTTGCAGGACATCGCCAGCCTCACCGGCGGGTCGGTGATCACCGAAGATCTCGGTATCACGCTCGATAGTGTGCAGCTAGCGGACTTGGGCCAGGCCAAGCGCCTGGTCATCGACAAAGACAACACCACCCTCGTCGAAGGTGCTGGCAAGTCGTCCGACATTAAGGGACGAGTCGCCCAGATCCGCAACCAGATCGAAGACACCACCTCCGATTACGACCGCGAGAAGTTGCAAGAGCGGTTGGCCAAATTGGCCGGTGGCGTCGCCGTCATCTCCGTCGGTGCAGCTACTGAAGCCGAAATGAAGGAGAAGAAGGCACGCGTTGAAGACGCGTTGCACGCGACCCGTGCGGCCGTCGAGGAAGGCATCGTGCCCGGTGGCGGTGTTGCACTAGTTCGCGGCATTTCCGCGATCGCCGACTTGCAGGGCGAAAATGACGGCGAGAACGCGGGCATCAATATCGTGCGCCGAGCGCTCGAAGAGCCACTGCGCCAGATCGCTGGCAACGCCGGCCATGAAGGCGCTGTCGTCGTCGAGAAAGTCGCCTCAAAGAAGGGCAATCAAGGTTTCAACGCCCGGAGCGAGGAATACGGCGACCTAGTCAAGATGGGGGTTATCGACCCGACCAAGGTCGTGCGCACCGCCCTCAGCAACGCCGCCAGCATCGCCGGGCTGTTGTTGACGACTGATGCGCTGATCACCGACGAACCGGAAGAAGATGATGATGCTCCGGCCGCCGGCGGTCACGGACACCATCACCACTAAGCACGCGTCGGCGACACATAGAACGCAAAACGGGCGGGGGTCTAATCCCCCGCCCGTTTTGCGTTCTATGCACATGCCCGACTAAATTTCGTCGCTAAAAATCTCCTCGACCTGCACCCCGTAAGTATCCCCAACCAGCACCAACCGCCCGCGCCCGAAAAGTTTGCCGTTGACCAGAATATCTACCGGATCTTTAACTCGCTTGTCCGTGCGCAGTAGCGATTTCTCGCCAAGTGCGACGGCCTCGGCGACGGTGATTTCACTGCGCCCCCACTCGACGGAGATCTTAACGTCGACGTCTTGCAAGCCCTGTAAAACCGGCATAGTACTCTTGCCCGGCTGGTGATTGCCCTTCGCTACTGGAGTATTATTGTCGTCTTTATTCATGGCCATCTTGTCTGCGAATGATGCAAAACTTACCTTGTGCTCGATTAAAAGTCAATCGAACCCATCATGGAGGATATGTATGAGCACGCTGTATGAGCGCCTTGGCATCCGAACCTTCATCAACGCCCGCGGGACAATCACCACCCTCGGCGGCTCAATTATGCCCGAGGAAGTCGTGCAGGCGATGGTCGAGGCATCGCGTTGCTTTGTCCACCTAAATGATCTGCACGAAAAAGCTGGAGAGCGCATCGCCGAGTTGACCGGTGCCGAAGCGGCTTTCATATCCGCGGGCGCGGCCAGCGGCCTGCTACTAGCGGGCGCAGCATGCCTGACCGGCACCGACTCAGAGGCGATCCAAAACCTTCCCGATATCGGCGACCGCGCAAACGAGTTTGTCATCAGCCTGGTCGACTCGCACTACTACGTGCACCAAGGCTTCCGGGTCTCAGGCGGCGCATTGCGTAAAATCGGTAGCAAAGAAGCCGTTACCCTCGATGACTATGTCGAGGCCATCGGGCCCAAGACTGCGGCCGTCGTCTATTTTCTCGGCAGCCAATCGCTAAAAGAGCTGCCGCCAATACTCGAAGCCGCGCACGCGCAGAACGTACCCGTCATCGTCGATGCTGCCGCACAGTTGCCGCCGCGTTCGAATCTTATTGACCTACCAGCGATGGGATGCGATCTGACGGTCTTCAGCGGCGGCAAAGGATTATTCGGGCCACAGTCGTCCGGCCTTATTCTCGGACGCAAGGACCTGATCGAAGCCTGCAACCTCAATTCCAATCCCCACTCTGCGATCGGCCGTGGCATGAAAGTAGGCAAGGAAGAGATTTGCGCCCTGTTGCGTGCGGTGGAGCTATTCTTCGAAATGGACGAGGCCGCCGTCGTTGCCGAATGGCAGCGTCGCTGCCAGATCATCGCCGAAGCCATCGCCGGCATCAAAGGCCTCGAAGCGCGTTTCACCAAAGCCTACGAGAACAAATTCCCGCCAGCGTCTCCGCTTATCCACGTCCACTTTGATGATAGTGCATCGAAAACGGCGACTGAAGTCGTCGCAGAATTAGAAGCCGGCGAGCCTTCGATTCTCGTCAGTGGTGGCGGCTCCTCGCTGACCGTCGGACCGCAAACCCTACAGGATGGCGAAGCTGAGATTATCGCCGACCGCCTGCGAAAAATCCTAGTGGGTTAATTTTCAATCCCAACCACAATGCAAAATGAGGCCTCACATATGATCGAAGACAAAACAGCACTCAGCACTGCTGAAGTCGAGTCCGCACTACATACACTTAACGGCTGGAGCCGCGACGGGACGATCCTCTCACGTGATTTCGCCTTCGCCAATTTCGCCGACATCACCTCCTTTCTCAACCACCTGACTGCGACAATCACCGAACAAAACCACCATCCAGACTTTTCGCTGGACACCGGCACACGCACCATCGCCGTTTCAGTGACAACGCACAGCGAGGGTGCGGTCACAAGATCAGATGTGCACTTTGCCCGCACCCTTAACGAATGGCACCCGGAGTCTTGAACTCAAGCAGAAATAAAAACACCCGCCAGCAACAACGACTAGCGAGTGTTTTTATTTCTGCCGGGTCATCCAACATCACATCGCTATTTTCTTTCCCTTCTTCACCGACTCAATTTCTTTCAAACACAACAACAGCGAATTCCGCGCGCTCCCCCCACCCAACTCAGTCGAAACCTTGCCTGCCTTGATCGAATCCACCGCCTCTTGCAATTCCCCTACAAAACCGTCCTTACCAGGCAATTTTGGCTTGCGAACTTTACCGTCGGCGGTGAGTAGCTGCGGCGGCTTGCCCGACGATGAATTGAACTTGAGCGTGGCTTCTTCGAAATATATATCGTAGCCGTGTTCGAAAGGACAGCCCTGCTGCGCCAACCAACCACCCTCGGCGCTGATGGCCATTTTACCCGGGTACTGATAGTGCGTATTGATATATTCGACCGTGCCACCCCGGCCGACATAGCCCTGCGACGAAACCGCCTTGGGCATTCCGAACAAAAACTGTACGAAGTCCGTATCGTGAATATGCAGGTCGATCGCCGGTCCACCGGTCCGCTTCAAATCCCGTGGATCCCACCAAGAAGGGCGCGAAATAATCCGCTTGAAGTGCGCAGCGAGCACCTTGCCGTATTCCTTGCTGGCGACCAACTTTTTAATCAGGCGGAACTCCGGAAAATAGCGCAGCACATGGGCGACCATAAACTGGCGACGATGCTTCTTCGCTGCGGCAATGATTTTGTCGGCGTCGCGCAAGTTTACCGCGATCGGCTTTTCCAGGAACACGTGCTTTCCCGCCGCCAATGCGCGCAAACTGACCTCCACGTGCATCGCGGTCGGCAGGCATATATCCACTAGATCGACTGCCGGGTCGTCCAGCATTTCATCCAAGCACTCGTAACATTTGACTTTCGTAAGGTCCTGTACCCCGCCGCCACCGCCAAAATTGCCTTGAATAGATCGCCAATCGCCCGATCGTTTCTTGCCGTCGCGCGAAACCAAGGCCGAGACTTTACCGCCTTTGACTTTATCGATGGCCTTATAGTGAGTCACCCCCATAAAGCCGATGCCGACGATGCCTATGTTGACCATGACTATCTCCCTTCAATGGATTCAATCGGACGCGCGCAATGATATAGCCGGAGCCCGGTCATTCTCAAGCTAATCCCGCAATACCGCCAGCTTGCCCATACGGATCTGTTGACCATTTGCAATTCGATATAGATAAATGCCCGCCGCGACGGGTTGCCCGGCCAGATTGCGTCCGTCCCACAGCACCCCTCCGTCCCCGTCATTCTCGACGAGCTTGTGCACCAGTTGCCCATGCACGTCATAGATTGAAACCTCGGCCGCAACGGTCAAAAAAGCAAAAGTTAGGTCGCCGCGCTCGGGCCGGAAAGGATTGGGGAAGGGCTTGGCCGCGGCGAGGTCAGGAGCGGCCAAACGAAAATTCACTGCCCCATCTACCTGCATACCATTTTCGTCAAATAATCCCGCGATACGGATTCCGTACGAACGACCAAGCGGTCGCAGCGGCGAGCCTAATTGCAATACCACGCTATTGCCAGCGACCTGTGCCGACACGACCTGCAACCCGGTATCAACGAAGGTAAAAGCCTCGGCCAAGCCGGCGGTGTTGACAATTGCTTGGTCGAAATGAATTGCGAGGCGCAACGCCGAAAGAACTTCGGCCCGCATTGGACGAGCCGATTGCTGCATGGGAGCGAGGACGAAGGAGATTTCAGGATCGGCAAGCGGCGCGCCCGACTTACTGCGCAGTCCGAAGATGGCCAGATTGTATTGACCTTCGTCCGGTAGGTCTTGGCCGAAGGACAAGATAATCCGCTTTCCCGTTCTATCGGCTATCGCCGCCACAACAGGTCCGAGGTCCGGCTCAACGCGGAAACGATAGTGTAGTGGTTCACGCATTTCTGCACTAAATTCAAGTGCCAGTTGAAACGAGGATGCGCGCCGCAGGGACAACAATCTCGGGGCGACTTCCGCCACTGCCAAGCGTTCAGGCGTAAAAGGCCCGACTGCCCCTCCCTGCCCCAGCGCAGCCACTTGATAACGGTGACTGCTGCCCTGCGACAAACCCCTATCGGCATAGGACAGCCCCGCGTGTGAATCCAGCAACACCTCTCCATCCCGCCATATCCTATAGCCCGTAGCCCCCGCAACGGCTTGCCATTCGAGTCCAATCGCATCGCCGCCCAGCGCATAGGCCGCAAAACCAGCTGGCCTTTCTACCGCCCGATCCTGTGCGGCCAATGAAACGACTCGAACGTGCTCCTCTCCATTGACGACTAGATCCGCTAACCCGTCTGCGTCAAAATCGCCGACTAGCGGCCTATGCGTTTCGCGCACCGTGGTGTGCCATATGGGCTCGTATACATCCGCGCCCGCAGCGCGCAGCACATAGAGATTGGGCACCGTGCACAACACCCATTCGACATCGCCATCCCCGTCCAGATCACCCATACCGATCCCACTACCGGCCGGCTGCCCTCCAAGTACCTCAACCTGCCACTCGGATTGATAGTCGTTATCATCGACCGCCCCGTATACCTCGACCTTCCAGATTCTGGCATCGACGTCGTACGGGTCATTAAAAAAACGCGCTACGGCAAACTCTCCTACTCCATCACCATCGATATCCAACCCGCCGCCGATAATGCGCGCGTCGCCAGCCCCCTGCTGCTGCCAGCGGCTGCGGTAGGCGTCGTCGGCAACCCGCTCGTAGACGAAGAGATCTCCGTCTCCGTCACCAGCGATTAATTCGCCGCGCCCATCTCCGTCTATATCGCCGATGACCTGCCGTTGCCCCAATTCATTACTACCGCTACCGGGGTTCCTAAGTACCGCGATTTCACCGAATTGATTGTCCGCCGTGCTTTCGAAAACCTGGA
>JACLAC010000716.1_pt1 | contig 18649 bp, 13 predicted proteins | sample 8027881 | NCBI WGS metagenome assembly JACLAC01 (sample SAMN15725517, study PRJNA655200) | protist metagenome | isolation source: fluorescence activated cell sorting (FACS) single amplified genomes of... | place: Spain: Blaines Bay Microbial Observatory, Mediterranean Sea | collected 2016-01-19 | reverse complement strand
TACCAAAGGAGGCTGATCCGCGTGAAAGTCGGGTAGCTACGACCCCAAAGGTGATGAAAAAACTTCTGAAATTGGGATTCTCAATTTCAATTGAGAAAGGTGCGGGAAAAGAAGCATCGATTTCAGATAAAGATTTTGAGGCAGCAGGGGCGAAAATAGTTGATACACCTGAAGAATTATGGTCAGAAGCAGATATTATTTTAAAAATGCGACCACCCATGTTTCGAGAAGATCTTGGAAAAGATGAGTGCGATTTTGCACGAAAAGGTCAGGTGATTATCTCCATGGTTCGACCGGCAACGGAGAAAGAACTAGTGGAGAAGCTGCAGGCGAAAGAAGCAACGTTATTTGCCTTAGACTGTATTCCCAGGATCACTCGTGCTCAGAAAATGGATGTTCTTTCTTCTCAGGCGAATATCGCTGGTTATCGTGCAGTGGTTGAGGCGGCCCAGCATTATGGTGGCTTTTTCTCAGGACAGATGACGGCCGCAGGAAAAGCTCCACCAGCAAAGATCTTAATCATTGGAGCTGGTGTTGCTGGTTTAGCTGCGATTGGTGCAGCAAGAGGTCTCGGTGCTATCGTTCGTGGATTTGATGTTCGCGCGGCTGCGATGGAGCAAGTTGTTTCGATGGGGGCTGAATTCTTACAGGTTGAGATTGAGGAATCTGGAGATGGTGGTGGTGGTTACGCCAAAACCATGTCGAAAGAGTTTATTGACGCAGAGATGGCTTTATTCCGGGAACAGGCAAAAGATATTGATATCGTCATTACGACGGCATTGATTCCTGGAAGACCCGCACCTAAATTATGGTTAGCGGATATGTTAGAAATTATGAAGGATGGCTCTGTGGTTGTTGATCTCGCTTCCGAGATGGGTGGAAACTGCGAAGGCTGTTCTCCCGATGAGGTCGTTAAAAAATCAGGAGTTACGATTGTTGGATACACCAACCTAGCCTGTCGAATGGCCTCAGTTGCTTCTGAATTTTTTGCGATGAATCTATATCATTTTCTCGATGAGCTTGGTGGTGCTGAGGGCTGGGCAATCGATCTTGAAAATGAAATTACAAGAGGAGCTATCATTCTGAATGAAGGCGAGCTGCTATGGCCTCCTCCTCGAGTCGTTTCTCCTTCTCCATCTACAAAACCCGAGCCAGAGCCGGAGCCAATCCTGCTCAAAAAAGAAGCTAAACCAATGAGTAATGGTGTTCGCTGGATTCTTGGTTTAGTACTAGCAGGAATTTTTGGCGCCGTAGGGACATATGCTCCAGCGGCCTTCGTTCAGCATTTTACAGTCTTTGTCTTAGCTTGCTTTATTGGCTGGCAGGTGATTTGGAATGTGTCACATTCATTGCACACACCATTAATGTCTGTGACCAATGCGATTTCCGGCATCATTATCATTGGTGGTGTTCTTCAGCTTGGTTCTTTAAACTCGGATAATCCAACCGCTGCGATTTTAGCTTTAATTGCGATTTTGGTCGCAGCAATTAATATCGCTGGTGGCTTTTTGGTTACACAGCGGATGCTGGCAATGTTTCGGAGGGATAAATAATGAGTGTTTTAACAGTCGCCTATCTTGGTGCGGGAATTTTATTTATCCTCAGCTTGGGCGGATTAGCCTCTCAAGAATCTGCACGTAGAGGAAATTGGTACGGAATTATTGGGATGATCATTGCTCTTGCGGCAACGATGCTTCATGAAGAAATTGCAACATATGAGGTAAATGCCTACGGGGCTCTCGCAGCAACGATTGGTATCGGATCCGTAATTGGTTTTATTGTCGCAAAGCGCGTACAGATGACAGCGATGCCAGAGCTCGTAGCCATCCTACATTCTTTTGTTGGTCTTGCTGCAGTCTTAGTTGGATTTTCTTCCTTCTTAGATCCTATCGAGCAGACAAAGGGTGTTGAGCATGTAATTCACAATATCGAAATTTATGTTGATATTGCGATTGGAGCCGTAACATTGACCGGATCGATTATTGCGTGGGCAAAATTGAAAGCATGGATATTCAATTGGAAAGTACCATCTCAAACTTTACTTCCTGGAAGACATTTTCTTAATCTTTCTCTCTTGATTGGTATTATCGTGATTGCAATTCCCGTCGTTTCTTCTCACGAGGTTACAGATGTAATGTGGGGACTTACTGCCCAGAATTGGATGATTGTGATGTCCATATTGGCTGGCATTCTGGGAATCCACTTGGTTGCCGCGATTGGTGGTGGCGATATGCCGGTTGTGGTTTCTTTGTTGAATTCATATTCAGGATGGACTGCCTCCGCGGCTGGTTTTATGCTTGGAAATGATCTACTCATCATTACGGGTGCTTTGGTTGGTTCTTCCGGTGCAATCCTTTCTTATATTATGTGTGAGGCGATGAATCGTTCCATCTGGAATGTTGTCTTTGGTGGTTTTGGAGCTGTGGCTCCTTCTGGCTCTACACAGCAGATCGATGGTGAGATGGTTGAAATCGACGAAGACGATCTGGTTCAAGAGCTTAATGATTCAAAGGAAATTATCATTGTTCCGGGGTACGGTATGGCCGTTGCTCAGGCACAGCGTGCGGTAGATACTTTCACACGTATCCTTCGTAAAAAAGGAAAAAATGTCCGCTTTGCGATTCATCCAGTGGCGGGAAGACTTCCTGGTCATATGAACGTTCTTCTGGCAGAAGCTTCCGTTCCCTATGATATCGTTCTGGAGATGGATGAGATTAATGCTGATTTTCCAGAAACGGATGTTGTTCTGGTGATTGGAGCAAATGATATCGTGAATCCATCTGCGCAAACCGATCCAGCATCTCCAATCGCAGGAATGCCGGTGCTTGAATCGTGGAAAGCGAAGAGAACTGTTGTTTTCAAGCGTGGTCGGGGTAAAGGCTATGCTGGTGTGGTAAATCCGTTGTTTTATGATGAAAACACTCGTATGTTCTTTGGTGACGCCTTGGCTTCTATGGATAAATTGAACGCTGCTTTGAATCGTTAATCTTCTTATCTTCGTTTCAGTATCTTAAAGAGTATTGATCGTTCTTCGATGTGCTAGGGTCTCTTTCAGACTGAGTATATAGAGTAGGGAAGATTTAGAGAGGCTATCTTTTTTCTCTATTGCACTTGGGATAGGATTTTGTATGAAAACGATTGGTTTATTGGGCGGAATGAGCTGGGAATCAACAGCCTTATACTACCAAGTCATTAATCAGCAGGTGAATCGTAAGCTTGGTGGATTATCATCTGCTAAAATTTGTCTGCAATCGGTTGATTTCCAGGAAGTTGTGAGCGCTTTAGAAACGAGCCGAGAAGACTTAGCAAATATTCTGATTCAGAAGGCTAAACTTGTTGAGAAGGGCGGCGCTGATTGTCTTTTGATCTGCTGTAACACAGTTCATAAAGTTGCTGAGGATGTGGAGAAATCTATTGAGATCCCACTGTTTCACATTGCCGATATTACAGGCCAAGAGTTACAAAAAGATGGAGTGAAAAGGGTTGGATTGTTAGGGTCTCAATTTACAATGAGACAGAGTTTCTATCGAAAAAGACTGCTACATCGGTTTGGATTGGAGGTCTTTGTGCCAGAAGTAGAAGATCGAATAATCATTCATACTATTATTCAAGATCAACTCTGTCAGGGAAGCATTAGGGAGCAGGATCGTCAGAGCTATCTCAAAATTATAGATGCGCTTGTAGAGAAAGGCGCTGAGGCAATAATCTTGGGGTGTACTGAAATCGGATTGCTATTGTCCTCTGAGGATTGTAGCCTACCGCTGTATAATACGATGGAGCTTCATGCAAAATATGCTGTGGATTGGGCTCTGGAACAGAGAGGCTGACTTTGAATCAATCTCTTGCCAATAAAATCCGAATACATCCTAGACCATATTGAACCGAATTTCGAAATGATATTGAGCTAACTCCAGCATCGTAGTTTGGTATCATCGGAAATTCATTGATGAGAATTTGATTTTGAAGGCAAAATACCAAAATCTGCTGGTCAAAAAGAAACCCATTATCAAATTGAGAGAAGGGAACGGACTGTAGAAATTGTTTTGAATAGATTCTTCCGCCAGAATGAAGATCTGTATATTGAGTCTGGAATACTCGATTTGCAAATCCAGTGAGCAATTGATTTCCTCGTTTTCTCCAAAATGGGTATCGATATTCGGAGCTTGACTGAAGCAATCTCGAGCCAATTTGAACCGAAAAGTTGTTGTTTTTAGCCTGCCAGAGTGTCTGGAAATCATACTGATCATCACCATGGAGGAGGATGATTTGCTCATATTTCGATTCGAGGAACCATGTGTAGCCGGTCTTTTGAGCTGCCCCATAGCCTTTTCTACGGTCATGCTGAATGAACGATATATTCGAGGGTAATTGAGGTGTGAGGAAAGAACCATCATCGACGATTAAAACCTGTGGATAGAGCTCTATCGGGATTCTTTTCAGCAGATGCTCTAATTGCTCTGGCGTATTGTAATGAGGGATAAAAATTGCAGTCACTATTCTTTTTTATAATCTATGATGGTATCGTAAGCGAGAGATTTACGATTGTTTCCACCATCGTCGAAAAAATTCCCTGTCCGAGATAACCCACTGATCTGTTTTTCTTTTCTGTAGAGCCCTTGGAAGACCGGCATAACCCTTCAGAATTCCAGTCGCGACTCCAAGAATAGCGACACCTCGTTTTTGAGAGGGTACCAAAGGATGTTTTCGAGATTGCCAATATCGATAGATGGTTGACAACGGAGCCATTGGTGCAAGAAATAAAGGGAAGGATCGTAATCGAGCTTGGATACGATAAGCTTCTACGGCAATGATTTTTTCTAGAGAGAACCGTCCGAAAGAGTGACCTAATTTATGATAAACCTTTGCCGATGGAATGATTTCGATATCGAAACCCTGACGAATGATGCGAAGTGAGTAATCTAAATCTTCGCCAAAAGGTGATAAATCCGGATCTAGCAGGCCTACTTTTTCAATGATCTCAGGTGAAATTAAGAATGCGGCGCCAGAGAAGCATAGTCTAGATGTGTTCTCTTCATTCGTTGAAGCTTCACCTCGAGAATGAGCCTGATTTGCACCATCTAATCTGATTCGATGCCCAGCATTTTCGATGTTTTCTGGAGAATCATAAAAACGAACCTCAGGTTGAATGACCTGCTGAGGAGAATAGGCGCGCCAAAGTTTATCCAGACAATCGTCCTTTAATATAATATCGTCATTGATAATTAATAATGGCTGGGAGCCATATTGTTGTAGGGCAAAATTAACAGCTCTTGCATACCCAATATTTTCTCTGAATTGATGTCCCTGAACATTTGGTGGTAATGCTAATACCTTCTCATTCGAAACCAATACAACGATATCAGCTGTCATCGTTGAGTTTTGAATAGATCGGACACACTTCCCTAGGAAATCATCTCCCAGATGGGTGATAATGATTACCTTTAATGGGAGAGAATGGGGCATTAATTAGGCTTTTGCCTTCTTTTCACCACGAATGATTGAGCGCATATTGGCAGGAAGAATCTTCTTACGCAGACGGATATATTTCGGGGTAATCTCAACCAGTTCATCCTCAGCGATAAATTCCATTGCTGATTCCAGAGTTAATTTGATCGGTGTAGCCAAGATTAATTTTGTATCAGCACCTGCTGAACGAATATTTGTTAGTTGTTTTGCTCGAACGACGTTGACATTGAGATCATTCTGCCGAGAACATTCTCCGACGATCATTCCTTCGTACACCTCTTCATTTGAACCAATGAAAAGTTTTCCTCGTTGTTGAAGATTAAACAGAGCATAAGCCGTGCTCTCTCCCTTTCTATCTGAGACCAAGGAGCCATTATGTCGAAACATAATATGACCTGCATAATCATCCCAGCCATCAAAAAGAGTATTCAGAATTCCCTGACCACGAGTTGAATTGAGATACTCGCCACGAAAACCAATTAGACCACGTGCTGGTAGTCGATAGGTCACATTATAACGTCCGGAGGGAGTGAGATTCATGTCAACTAGTGTTCCTTTTCGGGTATTTAGTTTCTCGGTAATCGCGCCCATAAAATCATTTGGAAAATCGAGTGTTGCTAGCTCATATGGTTCTAGGGTTTTACCATCTTGTTCTTTGAGCTTAACTTCGGGTTTAGAAATGCACATTTCGTACCCCTCACGTCTCATCTGCTCGATTAGGATTGCTAATTGGAGCTCCCCGCGTCCATATACCTTAATCGAATCGGAGTTTGAGGTCTCTTCTAGCTTTATCGATACATTGTGTAGAGCTTCTTTCTCGAGACGATCGCGAATCTGACGCCCGGTAACATATTTACCATCATTTCCTGAGGTTGGAGATGTGTTTGTTTGAAAGGTGATACCAATCGTCGGTTCTTCCACATGAAGACGAGGAAGGGCGATCGGATTCTCAATATCTGTAACGGTATCACCAATATTAATCTCTTCGATTCCTGCTAGACAACCGATATCTCCAGATTCTAGTACATCTGTTTCGATTCGCTGCAGACCGCGATAGGTAAAGAGGCTAGTGAGGCGAACCTGTTTTTTGAAACCATCTCCCATGACGAATGCAGCCTGTCCTTTTTTCAGAGAACCATTACACATTCTTCCGATAGTAAGACGACCCAAATACTTGTCATATCCAAGCTGAGTAATCAAGAACTGTGGTGGTTCTTCTTCGGCAAAATCAGGTGGTGGAACATGCTCGATAATTCCATCGAATATCGGTCGGAGATCTCCAGCTTCTAGTGAAAACTCTGTATGGGCATATCCTTCTTTTGCACAAGCATAAAATACAGGAAATTCTGCCTGCTCATCACTTGCATCAAGCTCAATAAAAAGATCGAAAATCTCATTGTAGACCTCCTCAGAACGCTGATCAGGGCGGTCAACTTTGTTGATACAGACGAGAGGATTGAGACCTTGTTCTAGTGCTTTTGAAAGAACAAATCGTGTTTGTGGCAGCGGACCTTCAGCGGCGTCCACTAGGAGTAACACACCATCTACCATTTTCATGATTCGCTCAACTTCAGCACCAAAATCAGAGTGCCCCGGTGTATCTACGATATTGATTTTAAAACCATTATAAACAACGGCAGTATTCTTAGCCAAGATGGTAATTCCCCTCTCACGCTCTAGATCCATTGAATCCATAACTCGATCTTCAACAGTTTGATTCTTACGAAAAGTACCCGCCTGTTTGAGAAGATGATCAACCAAAGTTGTCTTCCCGTGGTCGACGTGTGCAATGATTGCGATATTTCTCAATTTTTCTTGTCCCATATTGACCTCGATAATGTTGGTCGCCAAGATAACCGATTTAGAAAGTTTTAGCCTTCTTTTACTCTCCTTTTCTTAGGAATTTATCTCGGAACACTGAATACAACTGTATTCAAAACTGTCTGTTTTCAGAGAGTAGTAAAAAACGAACCACTAATGTTTTAGAAACCAATCAAAGGTTGTGTATCACCAGATTGTAACAGTGATAGAGACTACATTCATGATATTACTAGAAGTCTAGGAATATTATAAATGAGGTTTACATGAGTTCTATTCGAAGAATCAATTGTGAAAATTGCGGTGCTCCCTATGCGATTAATGTTGCAACATTACGTAAAGAGAAGAATACGGTCACTTGTCGTCGTTGCAAGCACAAAATGATTGTATATAAGAGTGGTTTTTCTGAGCCTGTAGATGAGCAAGCTCGAATCGTTCAAGATGATGAAAAGACATTAATTGATGAAGAGCCAAAGATGCAGCAAGACATGCCGGTCTTGGAGACGGAGATTTCTTCACAACCACCACCAATGAGTTTGTCATCTAACGTTCGAAAAGGAGACACCGAAGAAGTTGAGAATCGCTTCGAACAAACAGCCAGACCAGAAGATTTTGTTCCTCTTCATTCACGTCAAAGCTTAAGAGAAGAGCTCAAAGAGGATCCGACGACACCAAGACCTCGTCATAATATTTCTCCGAGGGATGCTGGTGTTAAACCAGCAGAAGGAGGATCTACAGGTGGAAGAAAAGTCAATATAGAGACTAAATTTACCAAGGCCTCTCCTTCAAAAAAGAAGAGTAAAACATCTACAACAAGCATTCCAGCCGGCTTGTCATTATCTTTAACAGTCGTTGCCGCAATGCTTTTTATGGCGATGTTAAGCTCATTCGCTCAGTATTATATGCAGGACGAAATTGGACAGAAGATTTCTTTAATCGTGTCAATTTCATCATTAATGTTGGCATTCTTTCTTATCGTTACATCTTCGTTTGGGAAGAAGTCTGCTTCAACTCTTATTTCTGCCAGTTTAAGTGCTGTTACCACGATTGCTTTGGGCGCTGGACTTTTCTTAGTTGGTGCAGAGACTAATAATCAAGTTGTAGAGATTGAAAAGGAAGAGAAAGAGCAGCTCGTTGTCAAAAAGGAAGACACAGAGTTGTCAGATGTAAAAGAGATAGCCGAGAAAATAGAAGAAAAAGACCAAACAGCGAATATCAATACGGATAAGAAAACATCAGTATCCTCAAGACAAGCGACAAAAAGATCGAAGGCGGTTGCTGAAGCTTTCAATCCAAGAATGAAGTCATCAGAGCCATCTATGGAGAGACCTGCGGAGGAGGAGAAGATGCCTGTTATCGATCCTCTTGATGAGGAGATGCCTGAGCCAGATATGAATTTTGACGATATGGACCTGGATCTAGATGCTGAAGAAGAAAAACCGAGTCGATTCGCTCGCAAAGAAAAGAAACCTGAGCCGAAGGTGGAAGCAAAAAAGAAACCAGCTCCAAAGGTTGAAATTCCTCAATCTGTGATGGACATCATTATTCGTAATAATAAAGATGTGAAGGGATGCTATGTATCACATCGCGCTGAGCACGGTGATTTTCCCAAAAAGGTAGAGGTTCTATTTACTCTTCAGCCATCCGGAAAGGTGAGCCAAGCATATATTGCAGAGGGGCCTCATGTTGGTTCAAAATTTGAATCTTGTTTGCGCTCCGCATTCAAAAAAATGACCTTTCCAGCATTTGACTCGGCAGCAACCCCTCAATCTCTTCGTTACACGTTGAAGATTTAATCTGTGAGTCTGCCCTTATTTGTATTATTGTTTCTAGCTTGCGATAAAGAAAGTGATAATAATACAGTCCAGTTTACTGTTCAAACAATTGAGAATGTACGTACTCATCCAGAGCAAACAGTGTCTCTATGTCGAAAGATTATCGATTTGGATTATCAAGAGCAGTGCTTTTTAATCGGTCTAGATGTGTTGAGAGAGAAATCAATCGAACAGACCGCACTACTTTGTCAAGAAAGTCCTAAGACACTTCAGGAGGAGTGTTTTTTTCGATTGGCAGAAAAATCTCTTTCCAAAGAGCATTGTTTGCAGCTAGAGCTATTGCAAGACAGATGTCTGATGCACCTTCTGAATCGAAGAATTGTAGAGAGGCGGATTACCTCTTTTGAAGAAGGAGCGCTCGTAGCTGAAGAATATTCTTTACCATTACATCGTGGAACTCAAAATGTCATCTATCATTATCTTTTGAGTGCAGATAAGATCGTTTATATTCAGAAATGTAAGAAAGAAGAATATCCACAAGCCTGTGAAGAAGCTGCGATAACATTGTATTTGAGACGATTAAGAGATCTGGAAGTCAATACTTCTGAGCCATGTCAAGCCATAGAGAAATTTCCTCATTTTGATCATGCTCGATTAAAAAAAGAACACCAATATTTTACAGACAGAGTTTGTTCTAAATAAGTGATAATCGAGCTCTCTCCGGAGAGCTGCATGAAGAGAATTAAACAAACAGGTTAGCGGAATCGATGTCTCATATGCGACTCAAGTGGTGTCTAAGGATGCCAAAAGGCGAGGGGATGGTGAGTGAGCAACCGCTCTTATTCATTCTCGATTGAGTCAAATATTTGGATAGTAGATTACGGAAGATAAACGCCTTTTACTTCCATTTCATAAGTGCAATCCTCGGGAACATTTGGATTAAGAGAGGTCACAACGGTTAAAATCTCAGTACCATACCAATCATATTCGGCAGGTATATTCTCAGAACCTTCTCCTCCTGGTTCGTTGAAGACTGAGCCAATGATTTGCCAGTTGAAATTGCCATTGGGTGATTCCTCTAGATAGGTTGGAGATTCATATTCCAACGAGTAGCCTCGTTGTTCCCCTGTGGCAAAGAAGACAAAATCCGTTGAATCAGCATCTTTAATCTTAATTTCCGTAAAAGTTCCATCGGCATATAAAGCATATTGATACGTTTTTATAAAGCCTTCCGTCGATTCTATACAGGGATTGTTGGACCCAAGTCCAGTAATTTCAACTTCCCAAATTCCAGAAGGTTCAATCGTTTCTTTACAAGCAAACAGAAAAAAGAATAGATAATACATAGTAAAACTCAGATTCACAGGTAAACTCATGAGCATTGTATCAATATCATCGCAACTCAGCACACAATTAACCAACTCTTGGCAAAAAGTTCGCAATTTTGACTCACAGCGAATTCATGTTCAAGCACCGATTGGAACGGGGTCAAAACATCTTCTTAATCAGTTTCAGCATGAGATTGCACAAGAGTGCTTTACTTGGCATGTTCGGTTCCGAGATAATCTGTATGGTTGGGAAATTTTACCGACTCTGACGGCTGGACTGTGGAAAACATTACGACATTCAAGAGGTGTCTCTGGTCTAATTCAAGAAGCATTGAGGCAACAAAATTTAGAACCACGAATGCAGAGAATCTTGGATGGTATGGCTGATTCACTAGAAAAGGCGATTGAATCCGACGGCAAAGCTCTAGAGCTCCCATCTGATAATCCATTACTTGGCTTAGTTCTCTTGGCTCGAACGCTAATGACTCAGTTTCCGATGCTGTTTATTTTCGAAAATCTTGATCTGTGTCATTCTTATCAGCCATATGTATTCATTGATGCTGTGCTACAAGAATCAGAGCAAACACGATCGATGGTAATTATCCAAACACAAGCCATCACAGAACAAACAATGAGATGGAAACCCGAGATTCTCTTGCATATCTTACGATCTCGTAATTTCGAATCGTATGGACTGGAGCCTTGGGGAGAAGAGGAGGTAAGGAATTTTCTAAATATTCGAGAGATTGAGGTTGATCACAGATTAATGCATGATTGGACCGATGGCAGACAAGAGTGCGTGGCTGAGCTGCTTTCTTGGATTGAGGAAGATCCAGCTGGAAGAGCTGCCTTTGAGGGGAAATCTATTCGATTTGGAGATTCTACAGCACCAGAGAAGGCAGAAGAGTTGATTCGAGTCGGTGCTTTGATGGGGTGGTCATTCTCACTTGAGCTTATCGAAAAACTGTTGGGAGTAACGAATGAGCAGGCGCTCGAATTATTAGAAGGACAGGAACATTTATTGGCTGTGGATGGAGATAAAATTTATTTTAAGTATGTTCTTCATCAGCTACGATTATTTGAGGATACGATTCGCTCTTTTCCAGAAGTTGCAGGACAAGTTGCGGATAATATATATTCTTATTTTGGGCGTACAAGACCGGAATTATTACAGCAGTCTGCGATGATTTACGGACGTTTAGAGCGTTATGCCGAAGCGCATGAGGCGACGACGCTTTTGTTGGATTTAGATGATCCTGTTCTTTGGCTAGCAATGCTTGAGATTATGATCCGATGGAATGTTGAATATCCAGACTATATTATGGGGGTTATGTGGAGAAAGGCTGCTCAATATCAGTTTCAGCATAATTCTGGACAAGCAATGTCATTTCAAAAACGAGCTCTTGAGTGGTCAAAAAAACAAAACGATCCGAAGACAGCAGTCGATTTATTACGCCAAGGAGGTCGTTTTTTGGCGAAGCTGGAGCAATATACAGCCGCAGAAAATCAATTTCATCAGGCTCTTCAAATTGTCATTGCTCAGGATGATCAATTTTTACAGGCAGATATCCGTATTGAGCTAGTGGAATTCTATATTTCGGGTTCAGAGTCTCGTCGTGCTGTAGAGCAATTATTAGTGATTGAGCAATTAGATTTGACTGAGCTACAAAATATACGATTACTTGGAATTCATGCGTTGATATCCAGAATGGAAAAGGACATGGAAAAATCGCTGAAATTATTTCTAGAAGCGAGAAGATTGGCTCGAAATATTTCCCATTGGGGATTGGCAACTGATCTTGGATTATTAGCAGTTGAAACTCTAATCGATTCAGAGGAACAAGAGTTTGCTGAGAAATATTTGTCTTCTATGAAAGAAGAGGTTCTAGAGCATGACCGATTACAGAAATTTCAAATACTAGAAAAAAGACTCTCTGATTGGAAGAAATCGGTAACTTGAAGACAACTGAGAGTGCTTAAACTACACGAATGGGTTAGATTTCCTCGAAATATTTTGAGAATATAAGTAAAAGCTACAATTCGTACTTGAATTACTAAGGCTTGTGCTCAGAATAACCCAAATTCAAACAATGGAGATAACGTTGACTGCACCTATTTATGTTGCCAAACCAAGTGATTTGGCTGTTTTGACTGAAAAATGGAATTTAGTAAAAGAAGGAAAAGCCCAAACTGTTCTACTAACAGGAGCCTTTGGTGGTGGAAAGAGAGCTATCGTCGCCGAGCTGGCTCGTCAAGCTCGCGAGGAAGAGCAAGATGTACTAGTATTCCGCCCAGTGTTCTCCGAAGAAGAAGATGGACAAAATGCTCTTGTTAAGCTGTTTGCATCTATCTATTCTTATTTACACGGAAATTTGGCTCTACGTGGAAAGGTAGAAATGGCTTTGTCTTCTCGTCTGCCCAATCAGCCTCAAAGAGTCCAACGTTGGGTTCGCTCTTTTATCGACGGTATGAAAAAGGGTGCTCCAAAACCAGGGGAAACTCAGTTCCAATTGCATTTACCAACTGATAATCCATTGATTGGCTTCATTGAGATTATCCATGAAATGGCTCAAGCGTTTCCAATTATTTTAGAGTTTCAAAATATTCATTCGGTTCAGTCTGTTCCATTGGTTGCAATGTTAAAAGCGCATATTCATGAGGCGCAAAAAATAGAAGGATTGAAACTTTTCACGATTATGAGTTCCTTGCCTGTTGAAGAGAATAGTGCTTGGATGTCCTTACCTCTACAGGATACCTTGAAAGAGGAAGCTGATACGTATTCAACCTTGGATTTAGGTGCTTGGGATGCTGCAGATGTGACGGCATATTTAGAATCGAAAGAATTTAATTTTACGGGAGCAGATATTGCTTCTAAGATTGCAGAGTTGACTCAGGGGCGACCGGGATTTATCGCTGAATTGGCTGAAACCTTAAATGACGATGACGAGTTACTGGCGAGACTATCAGAGCTCACGCTAGAAACTTTTGTAGATCTTTCTCCAGATGAAGATGAATTAGAAGATGCTGATGCTTCTGCTGATGAAAAGCGTAAGCCAGCGCAAGCAGAGGATGCTGAGAGAATTGCATTTATTTCCGCATTGTTGGGGCTTTCTTTTCCGAGTGGGATCGTGGCAGATATGCTGGCTTTGGAGCGCTCATCCGTAGATGATATTTTTGATGCCACAGAGGATGTATATAAAGAAGTACAGCATTCTAAACCTTTAGGCACGTGGATTTATCAATTCCAAAAGGCAATGTATCGTGAATCTGTTTTGGCTCGTCACCAATCAGAAGACGATAAAAGAATTACAGGAAATACAGCCGCTTTCGTCGAAAGATTTTTAGCGCCAGCTGGATATGGATATGCGATTAAGGCGATGAGATTATATGCGAAAGCTGGTCTGAATAATCACGCTGCTCGAATGAGAAATATTGCTCTTGGTGCTGATCAGCCTCAGATGTGGAATCTGTCCAGAGATATTTATAAATATTTTGATGAAGTTCAATGGTCTGATGCCATAAAAAGAACCACTTATTTGAATCTTTGCGAAAGAATGTCTAGAGTGGGTAATGTCAATGAAGCGGAAGAACTATTGAAAGAAGCGTTGAGCTGGGCTGATGCTAAAGGTGACAAACCATTACGTGCTTTTATTCGCTTGTCTGGTTCTAGATTGGATGCTCGCCGCCAGGATCTTTTCCGAGCACGCGTTCGAGCCCAAGAAGCGTTAGAACTGTATCGTGAGCTGGAAACCCCTCCACAACAAGCAGAAGCCTTAGGACAATTGGCTCTTATCGAATTTAATGATGGAAAACCAAATGCCTCTATTGATAGAGTAAATCAGGCTGATGAATTGAGTGAAAATCCCGCACTTCGTGCGTTGACAACGTTCATTCGTGGTTTGGTCGCGCAAAGAGATAAGAATCTAGAAAAGGCAACCGAATATTTCGAGCAGGCCAATCAATTGGCTGGTCAATCTGGACGTGGTGCTCTTGCTCTGGATGCTGGTATGAAAATGGGAGAGGTTCTTCTAACTGCAGGCAATACCGCTAAAGCAGCTGATGTTTTGAATCGCGTGGTTCAAATCGCTCAGGGCATTCGCGCGCCAGCACAAGAAAGAACTGCTTGTGCTATGCTTGCTCAGGCACATGCTTCTCTACAAAATTTCGAGGCAGCTTTGGGAGTAGCACAACGAGCACTTCAGATTTCCACAACCTTGAAATTCCAGAAATTAATTCCAGCAGATCTGTATAATGTTGGTTTGTTTCAGCTTATGCTCAAGAAACCATCAGAAGCAGTTGCAATCTTGAAGCAGGCACGTCAACTAGCTGATGCAACGAATGTTCCTTTTATGAAAGAATTGTTATTTCATCTCGCGCAAGCTCAGCTTCAGATTGGCGAACGTTCTGCCGCTGAAGAAACATTAGCTGCTGTAATGAAACCAATTCAAGCAACCCAAGATGGTGGTCGCGCTTTGGTTGTATATCAACAGCTGGGAGAATTAGCTAAAGCTCGCAATGATCTCTCTAGAGCAAAACAAATGTATAATCAAGCATTAAACGTTGCGAAGCAAGTTAAAAACAAAGAAGCACAAAAAGCACTCAAAGAGAGAATTAAAAGCTTGGGATAAGCTAAAATGATCCGAAGAACTGCTTTAATCACAGGAGGGGCAACGCGGCTTGGAGCTGAGATTGCCTCTTTTTTGGTTGAACAAGGTTGTGCTGTTCTTATCCATTATCATTCTTCCAAGAAAAAAGCGTTAGCATTACGAGAGCGACTAGAGAAAAGAGGAAGGGTGGAGGTTATATCTGCAGATTTAAGTGATCCACAGTCTTTCGAAAAAATTTCTATTTTTTTGGAGGAAGAGTTCGGTCGTCTGGACTATTTGATTAATAATGCTGGACTGTTCGAGCGTACGGATTTAGCTAACTTGCAGCCTGGTAAGGCAAAGCGATTATGGGAGATAAACACACAAGCAACATTATTATTAATCCAAGCATGTCAGGGATTATTGAAAGCTTCTCAGGGTTCTGTTGTGAATATTATTGATAATTGTTCAGGACATCGTCCCTGGGCTTATCACTCTCATTATGTGGCTTCTAAGGCCGGTGCATTGGCTATTACCAGATCTTTAGCTGTTGAATTGGCTCCAGAGATTCGAGTAAATGCTGTTGGGCCTGGTGCCATTTTATGTCAGGAGAACGATCCAATTTTGCAAACAAATCTTCTCCAGAAGATCCCAATGCAAAGATGGGGGAGTCCCAAAGAAATCGCAGAGACCGTATGGTTTTTATTGACAGGACCACGCTATATTACTGGAGAGATCATTACAGTAGACGGCGGATGGTCTCTTCGTTAGATGGATTAAGTATTCTGTTGATATCGTTTCAATCTTGACGAGTAATAGCTGTGATTATCGGATAGTTGTTCTCGTTTGGATGAAACAAAAACAGCGAAAAATATCTAGATATATTTTTCTTCTGTCGCCGTAGTAGAAGAGGTAAGTTTGCCTTTTTTCGGGATAGTAATCTTTCGAATACCAAAATCGGAAAGTTCTCGAAGTTCACCCTCCTGCGTTTTCGCATCACCATTATCTACCCAGAATTTTAGCTCTTCAAGCTCCGCACCCTCAATTACTCCATTTTCATCTTCATCAAAATAGTGAGAAAGTTTCTCGAAGCCATTTTCAAAAACCTTATTTCCTTGAATATCATATTCAGACATCATCTCAGTATTTGAATCAATCTTTCCATTACCGTTTTGATCCCAGACTAAGAATCCATCCCCAGTTCCTTTGATCCACTCGGTTTGCTCTTCTTTCGAACCGAATTTCGGACCCCAATGATAAAAACCATCGGTCCAGCGTCCAACAATTTCACCTTTGGCATTATAGATATCAGCTGAAGTACCCTTACTCGGATCTTCGCGCCATCGACCACTTCCATGTTTGTTGGTAGATTCTTCTTTTCCAGTATTATAGACAGCCTTACCACCAGGAACGGCAGGTGCTTGACGAGCACCAATCCCCGTTTGGATTCCAGGGCGATGTGATTCAGATCTGAAGCTCCAACCAGCGATATTGGAGCGCTCTGGATCAATATCAAAGGCGACGGTTTCCCCATCAATTTTACCATTTCCTTCCTGATTGGCACCAGTAATGTCTAATTTACCATCTCGATTGAGATCAAAAATCAGGGGATCGGATCTTCGAACAACTTCCTGAACCGTTTGATCAGCGTTATCTTGGTCTTCATTGTAGTTGTCAAAGAAGACTTCCCAAACTTTTAGCTCTTCTGTTGGAACCTTCATGATGAATTCACGTTCTTCGGTATCTACTTTTCCATCGGCAGAAGCTTCTACGACCATTTTAACACGGTCACCATCTTTCATACCACCCATGATTGCTGGTTCTTCAAAGCTGAAAGGAACATTTAGATTTGGACCTTTTTCGGAGTGCTTTTCTGAGCTTTGAAAACCATTTGGAGCTGACCAAGATGTCTTCCAAGAAATATTGCCGTTATCAAAGCGATTGGAACCTTGGACGAGAACGTTTGTGGTTACACTTGGTTCTACAAGCCAGTCAGGAGAGTGTAAGGATTCAATGATCGCATCTGAATTAGCTGGTCCCTCAGTTTTGTTATTTCCTTGTGCTGTCGGATTAGACATTGGTTGTGGGACGGGCTTTTTACTTTTTGAGGCCATAACATTCTCCGGAGATATAAGATTAGTATATCTTTCTACTTATAGGTTGAATGTGATTTTTGACGGTGAAACAGGATTGTTACAAAACTGACATATTTAACCTACTACGTAAATAATAACTAACCGAATACGTAGACCAGATGTGAAGAGCTATAGTATATTATGCCTTTTTGTCTTTGTTGAGCAATTCTTCTTTTGTGGCTGTTGTTGTAGAAGAAAGCTCGCCTTTTTTCGGGATAGTAATCTTTCGAATACCAAACTCGGAAAGTTCTCGAAGTTCACCCTCCTCCGTTTTCGCATCACCATCATCTACCCAGAATTTTAGCTCTTCAAGCTCAGTACCCTCAATTATTCCATCTTCATTATGATCGAAGTAATGAGAAAGCTTTTCAAATCCATTTTCAAAAACCTTATTTCCATTGACATCAAATTCAGACATCATCTCAGAATTAGAATCAATTTTTCCGTTTCCATTGTGATCCCAGACTAAGAAACCATCTCCAGTTCCTTTGATCCATTCGGTACGCTCTTCCGCAGTTTCGTTTCCTTTGGGCTCCCAATAATATTGACCATTACGACCACCGTGTGATAGTCCCCATTTTGATTTATCCCAGAAGCCAACAAGCTTTCCGGAAGCGTCATAAATCTTTGCCGTATTTCCTTTGCTGGTATCTTCTGTCCAGCGCCCACGTCCATGTTTGTCAGTGCTTTCCGTTTTGCCTGTGTTGTAAACAGCTTTACCACCTGGAACGGCAGGAACTTGAGAATTGTTACGACCTTCGTAATAGCCCGGGCGATGTCCAGGACTTGAGCGTCCCCAAGCAGAGACTGAGCTTCGAGAGGGATCGATATCAAAGAGAACGGTGTCGCCATCTAGCTGTCCGTTACCCATTTGAGTTCCATCGGTAGTATCTAATTTACCATCACGATTGAGATCAAAAACCAAAGGATCTAATCTTTGTGCAGAATCGGTATCTCCTTCTTGATCTGCATTATCAAAAAATACTTCCCATACCTGTAGCTCTTCAGTTGGAATACTGATTATGAAATCACGCTCTTCTACATCTTTTTGCCCGTCGGCTTCTGCTTCCACTTTAAGAGTAATAGTATCACCATGTTTGATTTCCCCATTCATAGCTGGAGCTCCAAAATCAAATGGAACAGATAGGTTTTGTCCTGTCTTAGAATGATCGGTATTCTGTTTGAAGCCATTTGGAGCCGACCAAGATGTCTTCCAGGAAATATTGCTCCCACCAAAGCGGTTTGAACCTTGAATTAAAACATTGGTCGTATCTGTTGGTTCTACATAATAGTCAGGAGAATGTAAGGATTCAATGATATCAGAATTTCCTTGTGATATATTCTGCTCTCGGCTGCTGTTACTTGCCGAAGAGTTCCCAGAAATTTGACTGCCTACTCCTACTACTGAAGGTGCAGGTTTTTGACTTTTCACTGCCATAATATTCTCCATGATCTTTACATATAAATAATATATCCTCAAAAATTGTTCTCAGTCTAGAATTTTTTGTTTCATTCATGTGTCATATTATTTCTGAGAATAA
>JACLAC010014160.1_pt1 | contig 18662 bp, 20 predicted proteins | sample 8027881 | NCBI WGS metagenome assembly JACLAC01 (sample SAMN15725517, study PRJNA655200) | protist metagenome | isolation source: fluorescence activated cell sorting (FACS) single amplified genomes of... | place: Spain: Blaines Bay Microbial Observatory, Mediterranean Sea | collected 2016-01-19 | reverse complement strand
AGCACTTGCTCAAACATCTTTTCCGTATCGACTTGGGGCCAAATCGGGTCGCCTACGATCGAATCATGCGCGCACTGGACGCTATTGTCTACAGACCCGTGGGTAAGCTCGATGGCTTGCCTCTGGAGAGACACACCCTGCATCTTGGGCTACTGTGTCGAAGCGACCCGTGCTCGCAACAACTGAAGCGCATCCTTGAGGCAGATATTTCATCGTTAACTTGGTTTCTATTGGTGAAGTCGCGAGCTTGGAGGATACGTTCTGCGACAGGCATTTCTCAGCTATGCAAAAGTGGGTACGCGTAATAGCGAGGCCTCACCCGTCAGTCTGTGACGCAGCGTGAACAGGCCATAGCGCTGCTCAGCCCATCTTGAAGCAGCGCCTACCTAGGGTGCCAAAGAGCCGACCAGGAGCAAGTCTTGACAAGAAGATTCTGATGCTGTCGTCATGGAGCAAGGAGTGGCCTAGCATGATCTAGCATGGAGCCATTGTGGCAATCTTAACGGGAAAGTATACCTTACCAAGATCTAGGAGGCAGGGCCATGCAGTGGGCGACCGCGAGCGGTAGTATACACAATTTCTTAGTTGCGTTTGGCTTAGCAATTTCCACAAATACGCAGGCGAACCCGGAGTGAGATTCAAGTTTAGAAATGTCACATTGTATCGAGTCAATGATTTGGAGTTGTTTCGAGCTCCAGCTGAAGCTGATGATTTGGGGAGCTTTAGAAGGTGTCATGTGGGGAGCCTTGATGGATTGCATTTGAGTCGAACATACAAACGCATCTCACGCATTTAGTTCACACAGTCCAACACCACAAGGCTTGCGCATCCAAGGGTTGAGTTGGTGGTGATTCCACAGAGTGGTGATCCTTGCCCCCACAAAACGCAGCTCGTTGGAATCAGCATGGTTCAAGCAGATGCGGTTGGCATGTCGTCCTTTGTGCTATCTGGACCCGAGCACTCGACATGGGTGTGAGGCAAGGAAGCTGGAAGTTGGAAGCTTGCTCAACTCAAAGCGTCAGCAGTAAGTGGTCGACTGCTGCTTGCCGAGCACAGAGCTTTTGTAGTGCTCGTTGTCTTAAGGCTCTCCACACCTCCATTTTCTGCATGGTCTCATGTCTGGCATGTGCGCCCAGTAGCGAGGTCGAGCAGTTATTACCCAAGTTTCAGAGAAAGCAGCATCTGCAACATCATTCTACGAACCACCGTTGCGCCTCCATAGAGTATTTCGAAAGCATGCAATGCTTGATATTCAGAAGTCGACAGTGAAAGAGAAGCTCTCAATCAGACTTTTCGAGGACATTGTTTCATCCACGCTCACTGCTAGAAGCTTCGATCCATCGGCGCCACCGATAGAAAACCTGGCAATGTAAGCACTTGTCTCTGACGTAAGAAGTGGCATGTTTGCGTTGTTGAGGTCTACTAAAGTATCTTGGCGCAAGAGCTTCGAAATTGTGCAGATCTCAGAAATGTAGCTGACAATCTGATCTCGGACCCTCTCTAAGTGGAGTGCTCTATTTACACGGTGGGTGCCAAACACCCAGATTCAATGCAGGATTTGCTGCAAAGAGGGTGGAGAATCTCAATAGTTTCGATAGGCTTCAATATTTGCCCCAGAGGATAGTGTGGCCCCTTCGGAGCCATTCGGACCACCTCCTGAGGTCAAAATAGAGAAAACAAAGCGTTGTTACATCGATCTACCATCGGCTGACACTTCCCGCAGCGGAGCCTGCGCCAGAGCAGACGCATCACTTGCCCGGGCCGCGCCAGTTCTGGTTCGCTTCAGATTGTTACAGTTTCGTTGGGTGTCACAAGATGTCACGAGGGTGTGGCGACGCCACCCAACCGCAGCGTTCGTCGTGGACCGCCACACGTTTTGGGAAGACTTGCCTCACTTGGAATTTGGAACAGTCACCTCAATTGATGTTCAAACTAGATAGGCACTTAGCAGTATATCTTGAAGTATATCCCACCAGTGATCACCAGTGAGCAATTCCTTGAAGCATCACATTATCGCACGCGAGCTGACACAGCACTTGCACCGTCGGGCTCGCAACGAGTCAAGTCCTTTTTATGAAGGCAGCACTCACATGGATGAATCACGCCGAAGCGGTGGTGGTGATCCAGATTGTTCCATGTTCGCAAGATGTTAGCATGATTGGCATTGTTGGGACTTCAGCCCTGGTTTCATTGGGACATACAAAGCGCTATTCCAGTCAGGTTTGGTGCCATTCATTTTGAGAAGGATCTGCAACCCGGGCGTGCCACTTCTCATTGACACATGTTGAAACTAAAGTACTTTGATGGGGCGAACTCGCAGTGCGTGGGCATTCATGTTTATTTCATCGGTTCAGCAACCTCGCCCCTGCGATTCTTCAAAGACATGTACAAGAAATAGAGGCCTTTGTTGAGTAAGGATGTGTTTGGTGTGATCACAGAGCTGACTTCGTTACCCAGCGCACAGAGTAAAAAGATGTTGCGATCAATTGAAGGATTGGCGCTGCAGCGTGGTTCACAAGCTAAATGCGTTGGTGGATGATTCCTTGATGTTTTACATGTGGAGTCCAATGTGGACTCAGAATCAAGAAGACATCACTTGCTCTCGCGTTCCACTCGTAATTATCATTGCTGCACACGCAACATAAATTTCAAGTTGTAGCTCAGACGCCAGCTTACAGCATCGCATCGGGTGGTTTGAGGCTTCAGCAGTTCGTCATAAAGTTAGCTTTCCCCTCATCGTTGTCATTCAACACGTCAGAGGCATCTCATTTGTTGCAGTATCGTTTTGGGTTATGGCGCAATTGCACCAGTTCAAAGAGTGTGCTGCCAAGTGCGCTTTATTGATTCAGCCTCCAGGACTCTGCAGATTGGCAAATCTCTTTGACCTATTACAGTAGATGTTCTCGATTGTTATCGTTGTCAATCGACTCGGAAAGGCCTCTCTAGTTCTTTCATGCCAGTGGGGATGTATGGTATTTTCCACACATGCTCAGTGTGTTGAGCATTGGTTTGCTCGTGGAACTGTACCAGAGCCGGCGGTTTCAATCATACAGGCCCAAGCCCATGCTGCTCAACATGAGGAGGTCCCAACCATATCGACCGGCGTTTGTGCATTTCTGACATTCCGTAGTTACGACCCTGCAGGAAAAGACCTCACATGTAGCTTACCCGCCCGAACAAGCCTGGATTTGACCGGACTAGATAGTTCTTGCGTCACATGAGAGCAACAAAGCGTCTGCAAATGCATGTATGCAATACCGAAAATAGAAATGTCGAGGTGAGGGCCCACAGCCAAGTCAGCGCTCGTGCATGGGTGGGAGTCCATGTGTTCTTAAGGTTCTTGAAGGTGCGTTCTTGCCCAAGAGCGCATCACGAAAAAGCTTGTTGATCATACAAGTTTTAGCCTCATTTGTCACCATGGGGAACCCAAGGTAGATGCAGAAGCTGATGCAAAATTGAAGAGAAGGTAATTTGTTTGTGCCAGAGACCCTGCCATGACAATGGGAAAGCTTGCGCTGCGGTCTGCCTCAATGTAGGAAAGAACACATGAGGGATTTCCATAACTCAAGACTCCAGCCTGCTGCGTATGTTTTTAGGGTGGTAATTCCATTATGTATTGGCGTGTCCCTTTGCCGGTGTACTGTTCTGGAGGGCGTGCCACCAGCCCCAGAGCATCAACCTATGCTTTACACAAGTCTTTCGAGCTCCACGACTGAGTCTGATGGACTTCACTTTAGGTCCCGGTGGACGATTACGGGGTACACTGTTTTTCTGTTGTCAGAGTTGTTTAGACGATCATGTGTTGGCAAACGTCCCTTTCCTCTTTTTCACTCGAATAAAGCACAGAAACTGATTATGTTGGCTCGAATATCAATCGAGCAAGGTTTGGAGTCCAAAACACCTGCCAGACCATGCCAGAACTGTCCTAAAAGCATGTAACTCTCTTTGCATCAATGCGACATAGATCTGAACCTGTGAAGCTCTTCCCACTTCTCGGTGACAGCAAGCACAGGCCATGATGGAGCCCCGCTCACTTGCAACAGTTCGCAACAGCAGGCGGTGTCTCACGTTGTGGATGACCTGCGTAAGCTGACCCTGATTCAGGGGCCTCCGGGCACGGGCAAAACGACAACTGCGATGGAGATTGTTTGTGCGTGGCTGCGCACAGGACAAGGACCAATTCTAGCCACAGCTTTTAGCAATGTAGGTTCCGAGATGTGCATGTAAAAGTGGCCTGCGACCCTCCAATTGCAAAACACCAACAGCAGTAACCCCAGCTGCTGCCAGTAGAAGCAGGGCATTTGATATTGTTTGTTGGCGCTTTTAACCCCAGGAGTGGTACAGTTGGGTGCACACAACACATGCAATTCATTTGTGTTGATTTTTAGGCCTCCCTGTCATTTCTTGGGATACCTTGCGTCAAATTGCTATGCTTTTGCTTGGCAGAAATTGTAGAGGCTCATTGTTAGCATCCGGAACCATGATGCTTAGCGTGGGCATGCGACCCTCGTGCGAAGGAGGCAAACCCCGCGCCCACCTAAATCCATAGAGGTCCATGGCCCGCGCTAAACATTCTGATTCTTGGCCCATGTCATACTGGTTCTGGGCACTTGGTGAAACAAGCAGTTTTTTCCGCGACCCCGTGTGATGCTGATAGACCAAGGCCCACGCAACACACTTTGATTCTTTGTAACTATAAAGTCTGCGGACTCTCGAATGCGACGGAGATACTCGGCGTTCAGACAACACAACTAACTTCGTCTCACACCATCCTCAGTTGTTCTGCCAGTTGCAACACAAAAGGGTTTACAGGCTGGGAGATACTTTGCAAGTGGAACCGACGATTGAGTCATCAGCCTATCATCGGAAGTACGTGCATCAACATCAGGGCGCGAAAGCCAAATTTGAGCTTGAGTGTGTTCGCACAGTGAATAGGTCAGCAGCCCCTCTGTTGGACGCACGCACAGCACGAACGCTTGGCTGCGTATGCATGTCGCTGTGCTTGAGTTCTGGCATTGGCACACTTGAGATGTGAAAAATCGCATCGCCGAGATCAAGGCAAGACACGCATGCAATTGCTTCGGCATTTCATGTCTTGTTGCTTGCTCCTAGATTTCAATGAAGGCAGCTCCATCACAGTTCAGGAGCCAGTGAGTTTGGAACAGATCCTCATCATCGCGCGTTCAGGGAACAATTGATTAGAGACGTATCTCTCGTTCTGATCAAGGTGTGGACAACTTGGCGGAAGGGCTGTATTCGCGTGGTGTGAGAGTTCTGCGAGTTGGCTTCAACGAAAGAAATCTGGAGTGTGGCTTTAGCAACATGCTCTTGAAGACGAAGTCTGACGAGCTCGCCATACAGACCATGCCCTTTCGAGAGCTGGTGGCATTCGCAAGCACATTTGACGTCGTTTGCGCCACATGCATAGGTGCTGGCATGTCTCTCTTGAATGCGCGCGACGCTTGCATCAGCTTCCCTCGCATCATTGTGGATGAAGCCGCTCAAGTGATCGAACCAGCTGTCTTGGTACCTCTCGCAAAGGGAAGCGATCAAGTTGTTTTGGTTGGTGATCATTGTCAACTTCCCGCGCTGGTGTTGAGTCGAGATGCGGAGAGAAGAGGACTAGGTGTGAGCATGATGGCAAGACTTGCATCGGCGGGTTGTGAAGTGGCAATGCTGCAGACACAATACCGCATGCACTCTGACATCGCCTCGCCAAATTGAAGGGTGACTCGAAGGAGATATATTATTTTTTCTGACGTTGATAGACATGCTTTGGGTGTTAAGCCTTGGGATTGGTGTTGCGAATTCAATTTGGTAGATTTTAGCTGGAAGGATGGGCACATGGGTCTTCGGGTGTATCTGGTGTGTGGATACAACTAGGACGTGAGCGACACGCAAGAGTTGCAGCGACGACTAGTTGTGAGCCAGCTATGGTACCCAGGGTGTGCCACATGCACGCTGATACTGCGAATTGTCAGACACAATCCAATCATGAATTCATTAATTAGTATGTCCAAAGCTCATTCGTTTTTCTTTCTGCACATTCACTCAAGAACACAAATGTTCAGCTCCGTCATGTCGCCTCGTCGAGCCCTTGGTGAGGCACAGAGCTGCACACACAAGAACCTTGCGGCGACATGCTGCTGAGGTAATGTCAAGCCAGATCATGCATCAGCTGATCCTGAGCGTGTATCATCAAATGCTCGTTACAAACTCTAGGACAGACAACGGCAACCTACAACATGTGGAGGTGTTCTGGCACACATCTCAAACCATTTCCAATCGTTACATTGCTTGTAGAGGGTGTGGGTGCGTACGGTTTATACAGTGTGACGCTCTGGCGCAATTTCGGAATATGTACATTTTTTATTGCGTTGTAGGTGTCTGCCCTAAAGCATCTTCTGAGGTGTTGATCTTTCGTTTGGTAATATTGCAGCAGTGGGTGGCAGGATTGCTTCGAGGCTTCTTACACACTGATGTGCCCAAACTCAAGCGTCCATTTTTTATTGAACTAATGTGATTGTCGTCATGTGTGTCCGTGCACTAGTTGTGGAGAGAATGTCGCTACTGTTCTGAGCACTACAAAGGCTTCAATCATCCAGAACACACACACACACACACACACAAATTATGTCTGGCGTGGATAGTGCGAAATTTCTGGGCATTCCGCACAATCTTGGCAGCGCATGTGTTGACTCATAAGACATGTGAAACTGCGCATGTGTTGACTCATAAGACATGTGAAATGTGTTGACGTACTGAGGAAGCACGCTGAAAATACCTCGCTTGTATCAGGTGGGGTTATGTTTCCATCCCATGAGTTCTATGGAGGGCGTCTCTGTAGCCACGATTCGGGGGGAGCCCTTGTGATGCCACACTCGCAAACCGACTAGGACAAAGAATCTGTCTAAGGTAGCATAGCTTGGCCAACGGTTGACAAATAGAGATCTAAGATCGCTTACGTATGGGCAGGAGATGGCGAAGGCTATGGCCCAGCATGGATGAACTTGCCCCGGATTTGACTCTGTCTGTTACGTACCAGCAGTAGGACGTTGAAAGGGAAACATCACGAAACAATTTGGCACCCGCCAGCCGAAAGCCTATATTTTCTGGAGATGCTGGAACCATCACGCATCGAAAGAGCTCACGTGTAGACATCCCAGCAAGCGAAAATGTTGGCTGTGGCAGTTTACTGGGTAGGAACACACTCGGACGAACATGTTCACACCCGCGCACTCCGAACATTGCGAACGAAGTCATCGATCCGGACACACATAGTGAATAGCCAAATAGTATGTTGTTATATTTGACATCTTCATGCTGAACTTCATACTGCTCCTAAGCTTGGCAATGGCGCAAGCCAAGGAAAGCTCCGATTCCTAAGTTTGGTATTGATGCGCAATGCAGAAGAGCGCGAGAGCCTCCACCAAAGAGCAGATCGATGCTTTTCCCGGGCACCAGATATCCCCCAATGAAAAGCGCGTATTGGTCCAATATGTCAGTGGTTACAACCGTTCACATTGTATCGTCATCATACATCACCAATTGTGGCAATGTCGAGGCGCACATGTCGTTGGTAGTGGCTTGAGAATGTTTACAGAGTCAAGCAAGATGGATCGCGGGACCATTTCCAACGAGCGAGGTCTCACCTTGCCTCAGGCACTATTCTGAATTTTCACCACAACTTTTAATTGACGTATCCAACCAGTCACTCATTTGATGCCCTTGGTAACGGCATAGATAGAGAAAAAATCGAACCTGACCTTTCGCATCCAAAGTTGGCACATCCTGTCTCTCTCATCCATTGCAATGGTGCTGAGCGCAATAGCATGACTTCGAAAGCGAATGTGGATCAGGCTGCTTGTGTGGTGAGTCTCGTGGCCTGGTTACTTCAGCAAGGCATTATGGAAGATCCCTCACTCCATCCGATAGAGATGACATGCTTGGTCAGCCAAGTTTGGTTAGTGCTCGTCCGCTCTTGATACAATCATTCACCCTCGGCTGCTCCCACCAACTCAACATTGAGCAAAGCCTCCGCAAGGGTAGCCAAAGCTTCACTAAGTGGGTGCCTTTTCCAGTCAAAGATTGGTGGGGACTATTCTGGCTGAGCTGGGTTTATCTTTACGGAAATGTGTGCATCAGTGTTCGGCACTGATTGCCATGGGGTAAAGTTACTTGGTTGGTGCACACGAGAGTTCTGTAGCGGCTCGCCCCTGGTCAGGCCAGTCTTCGCGCCAGAAATCGAAGACAGAATTCTATCAGGGGCAAGGTGGAACTCCGCTCCACAATAGATTGTTTGGTGAGGCTGCCCAGTCTTTCTGGCTGCGGGTCAGAGCCCAGGCAACCAGATGACATGGCTCAGCCGTGGCAGTTTCAGTCCCTGACAGGTAGCCCATTGGTGAGTCCAACACATCATGTTATTCCAAACTGAAGCAGTCTCTCGCTTTCACTACTTCGGAGGTTGGAATCATCACTCCATATGTGGGACAAGTAAAGGCTATCCAGACAAGCTTACAGAAGCGCAGCGACAAGTTTGCCTTGTCAGAGCGATTGCTTCTCAGAAAGGTGATCACGGTGCGGGATGTTTCGGCAGGTTCCTGTGGAGCTTGACGTTGTCCGAAATCCAGCTGCCCTCAAGCTTGGCAAATCGAAGTCAGATATCGTCAAATGCTTGTCCACCTGGAACAACTTGGTTTGCATTGCGGAGGGTCTCAGTCTACTTCCTAAGGTCGCCTCTTAAGCCTACTTGGGAGGAAGCTTGTTTGGAATATGGTGTGGTCTCTTGGGCAGGGCCTGTGCAGGCCCAAGACATCTGATCACCTGAGGGGTCTAGGCCCGCCCTCGAAACATCAATGGTAGTGCTGCCTGTGATAGGCCTTGCTTGGGCTGGCCTCCATAATGAAACGCACCAGGCCCAGCTGAAATAACACTCAGACTCCCCGAAAGCAGTTCGAGGGGTTGCCCTTGCAACATCACAATCATCCCAGTGTGCGTGGTCATGTTGAATTGTAGCCTTCTAACCAGCGAGGAAAAGGAGTTTACTGGGTGGGGCTAGGGATCTGGTTAGCTGGTGTGGCGCGGCGTGGCCAATCGAGGCGAAGCCGGGCTTGGCTTGCTGGGCATTGCCCAGCACAAAGGCTCAGTGTTGCAGGACGTGGCTGGCATGGATGCAGTGTCAATTCAAAAAGGGGACGCCCGATTTGAAACCGTTTTGTGCCCCAGCCAACTATTCATACCATTGTTTTGTCTTATTATCTTTATTGTTCTCTGGATAACGCAACTTTATTTCAATGTTGCCCCATCTCGAATGAAAGAATACTGCCTGATCCCCCTGCCGACCAAAACATATATACGGTCAGCGCTTTCAGGACCAACTTAGGAGGACTCCTCGATCCTTCCAAGATTGGCTACAAAGTCACGATCAAGCATCCAAGCGCAAGATGAACAGCTCTTTGCAAAAGTCACAGCCCACGGTCGCGTTCTGTGATGACGGACTAGGAGGTACAGTCCAGGATCAATTGCCAATTTCTATAATTGTATAAATTAGTATAATGCATGGATGTTGCGCTTGTCGCGAGTTTAGCAATTTGGCTAACGTATACCATGATGTTTTGATCCGTCCACTGTCTGCATGCCGGGTAGGAGCCACGCTACACCACGATCCATTGGCAGAAGCTGAGACTTGGGTTTAGTGACGTGGTGTCAACTGTTGATTCATATCAAGGTTTGGAGCGTCGAGTCATCGTCAAAGTGAAAGAGGTTCGTACGAACTCTCGATCCATCTCTGTGCCAACCTTGAAACAGTGTGTTTCCATATCTGTGTGAGATAGAACCAATGAGTAACTGGAACCGACCTAGAGCGCGGCATCGCCGACCCAACACGAGAATGTCGTAAAAGTTGTAGGTGTGTGTGTGTGTGTGTGTTTTCTGAGCTAAGGGGCCAGTTGCTCGCATCACGTCGTTCTCGCGAAATAAATACTGTGCAGTATTCTGACGGTATCCTGCTTGAGGGCATCTCATGTTGCTGCGATCTCATTGGTGTGGCCTCATGTGGAGATGTTCTCTTGATTTCCCTTTGGCTCTGGTGGTCAGATTGTGTCCTCTTGCAGGTTGCAGGCGCTCATGCTTAATCAGGTGACCGCTCGACTCATGTTCCAAGTAAGCCGGACACCCGTGGCTAACTTGGTAATTTAGGTCCAGCTCTCACAGGGGCTGAATGGTGTTAATATTTGTTTGAGTTCCAGTGACTAGACTTTCCTCATATGGAGCAGAGATTGCTGATCAAGGGGGAGGTGCGGCTCCACGAGAAGCGAGAGAATTATCCCACGACTCATGTTAGCCTATGATTAGATTCTACAAAGAGAACGAACGTGGTGGACGTGGCTTAAGTTGCACAAAAGCGCATTGAGGTTGCTTTCATGATGTGAAGATACTGTATCAACAGGAGCAGTTCTCTAAACGACCACGACAGCAAAATCTATTGCAGTTGGTTCGTCTCAAGGGTGGGATCCGCCAATGCAGAGCAAATGTAACTCCCAGCAAGAACGAGATGATATCGCCCAGACTGATGACCAGCACCTCACACTCCTTCGCATATTCTTCACTATGATGAGTTGACCAGTCCCACCATCACCCCCAGTAGAGAGCAGCATCATGTTTTTTGTTTACACATCTCTCGAGGTAACGCTTGTATCCTTCGAGTGCCCGTCTCATCGTGCTCCTTGCCACTGTCTGCAGAGTCCAGTCACTACATAATTTCGATGGTTCGCGCGAACAGCAAAGGAGTTGTGGGTTTCCTAGAAGATTGGCGCCGTACCAATGTTGCTTTGACGCGTGCAAAGGCATTGCCAAGGGACGGCCAATATTTAATCAAACCCAGTCACTCAGTTGCAAGGCAGCATTCAACTTGGCATACTTTGGTGATAGAAAAAGTACCATAATGGATCCTTAGACAATGTCGAAGTGTCAGCCAGAATGTTGTAGTGAGACGTCAGAGGTTCAGAAGTTTGCATCTCGAGCGGCCCTCGAAATACTCAAGGAAGTTCACGTCAGGCCAAAATGCACATGATTTGCAAAAGCACTTCTCCGTTCAGCTGGTGGCCAATCAATCACAGTGTGCAAGCGTAAGATTGCTACGTTTTTCATAGCGGTATGTGCTGTGGCCTCCGAGTCTACAATGTCTTTCAAATCATATGAGGATTCATGACCTGCTTCTAACGATTCAATCTCTTTGTATTTCTCGGATGTGATACCTGTTGCGTCTGAGAATCTGATAATTTGCCATCGTGAAACGACGACTGGAAAATATGCCAGATGGTTGCCTGTTGGTATAAAGGAATGGAACAGATGCTTGCTACTTGCACATCACTTTTGGTGATCGATATTGCTCTCATATGGCATGTGAGCTCGCCTCCTCACTACTCCAGCGGCCCTCACCTCTGGGTTGGACGAGCATTTACATGTGCGCTTGTAAAAGGTCTAGACTAAGCGCCAAATGCACACTCTCAGGGCACTTCGCAAGGCCTCCTCTGAAGCGCTATACCAAAGTTGATGCATGTTTCAGGAACCATGAATATTCAAGACGACGATTGTGCTTTGGTGACAAAATATCAGCCTCAGCATATGTTATTTGTTGATGGTGGCCCGAAAACAGCCGTAAGAGAACAAAAAGTATTTGTGGCTGTCTAGAGCACCATGTTGGTGTGTTCTATTTCGTCTCAGGCATGACCTCACAACTCCCTGATCATCCAATGTATGACAGCAAGATCACATTGGGTCTACCAGAAGTGAAGTACCATTCCTATTCTGCTATCACGAAAACATGTGACCACCCAAAAGGAGCGCTGCATTGTAGTTGCTCACTTACCTACGCTCTTGGAGGCTGAGGGTACATCTCTGTGGCGGCATTGGGCACAACATTACCAAAGGCTCTTCTTTGCCAGGCTGAAAAGACACATGTCACTTTATGGAATCACAGCTCAGAATCTGACCGGATGCTGAAGTTAGGCTAAGCCTATTCGGCCGTTGAATAGGATAAGTTTCGCGGCCTGAATCGGAAAGCGGCTCGGATAGACAAAATTAGACCGAAAGCTAAGGTGCATTAATGTTTACGCACCCAATGTGGCAAAGATCAAATTGAATATTTTATTTGTTGGAGAGCTCTCCGTGAAACCTTGCGCAGGCCAGCCAACATGTGACTGTCACAAGGCAATCGCCAGCTTCTTTACATGCAAAATGGAGGCAATTGCACGTGTTTGGTTTTAGTTAAAGGAGACACATGAACATCAAAGCTGCGGTGGACTGAACATAATGAGCCATTTAGAAATGGGTTTGTGTACACATGCCTTCATCGTTTGAGTCTGGATTGTGTCTGCAACACATATCTGGATCGTTCACATTTCAACATTGGCTTTGCATCTTCAGTTATGGGGGGGTGTCTGGTGGTTTCCTGCGCTCCGTATCCTCAGCTGTCAACCTGTGGTATAGGATTTTCAGCTTTTGATCTTCACCTTGAGACCTTGAGTTTGGGATCTAGGGCTTCAGGATCATGCATAGGATCTTTTCCTTACTATCGTTGGTTTGGGATCCTTGAATGTGGGTCTGAGAGCTCCATTTGATCTGAGATCGTCGAGCCAGGGTTTTCCGTGTGGAATTCTTAGCTCTTGTGTTGTCCATAGTTTCAGGGGCTAACGAAGATGGCAAATCTGTACAAGCCCTATGAATCGGTTTGACTGCTACTGGCGGAATCAGGCAGTCCAGAAGCTAGTGCACTGCCTACCAGAGAAAGAAATTGCATGCAAAAGACAACAAAATTGCACAACAGGATCGCGAGTCGCATGAGATGTGGAAGTATTCCTAAAGATCACAAAATGTTTCCATCCGGGCCGATGTCGAAGGCGCACGTTACAGAATCCACTCTCGAGGAAACTAGGTTGGAAAGAGAGCCGGTGGGCACAGAGCTCCGCTACACTTCAGGCTGTAGTCCCACCTTGTGTCGCCAACCGCCAGCACAAGTAGAACCGTTGCGCACAGCTCAAAGACCTTGCATCTGCTTCGGTTTGCATTCTCTCACTGTTTGAATGCCCCACTCGCTTCAACTTGTCTGGGGATGTACGCGCGGACTTTGTTGAATGGACAAAGATGGACAACACCGAAGGTCCTCTGACGAGTCCGTTGAGGAGGGGCTCACATGCTGCACAAAGCTTAGAGAACCTTCGGCTAAAAGATCTGGCCGATGTGCGAGCATCTGATTCTCTGGTGACATGGATCCCAGCTCAGAATCATTCAAGTACAAGGAATCCCCATCACACGGCGCCACATGTCAACACTTGGGCTTGGCCTGCATTCATCAGGTTTTTGTGCATCTGCTGTGGCTGGACCCTCGTGTATGGCTGCTGCTTTTCAACCACACGTACTCATGCGCCTAAGTGTTTTTCCCACCCAGATGCAGCTACAGGCCCTGCCCCCATTACGTCCGACACAGACAATAATTGAGTCTGCGGTGCCTGAAGGCAGGTCATGGACATGCATCCAGAGCACGCTGTGGCCAAAGTGCCTGAAAGACAAGGCTGCGATGAAGCCAAGCTTGTGCCTGCCCAAACCTGTCAGAGGCCTGCCATAACACAGAAAGCAGAGCTGTCTTTGACCTGATATAATGCATTTGCTAAACTTGGAGGCTCAGTTCCAGTCAGGAGCCTTGCAACTCAGAAACCCAGGGATTGTGTCTGATGAGAGAGAGGTCCTACTAATTTGATGAATCCTGGAGAGTTTTGCCAAAGCGATGAACAAGAATCCCTTTGAGCCTTTTGCGTTACTTGGCAACTTGCAAGGATGAGTGACAGGACTGAAATCAATGGAAGTTGCCATCAACAACTACGCTTGCGTGGGTATGCCCAGGAGTTCAGATTCCCAACTGTGACTGCACATGGGTGTTTGGAATTGCCCCAGGGTTTCGGATCGCAGGCTGCGTCTGCGTACAGTTCTTTGGTCACTTCCAGGCGCTTGCATCCCCGAGTGCAGCTGCATAGGCGGGTTGGGGATGCCCAGGTGTTTGAATCTCCAGTCAGGGCTACATGTATGTGTTTTAGAACGCCGATGGGGTGAGTTCCAGACAGGGCTACGCGCGAGTTTTGGGTGTGTGCAGTCCTTTGGGTACCCACATGATAAGTTCTACACCTCACCGTAGGATTGTTGTGGAGCTTCAAGGTTCTCTTAAGACAGCTTTTTATTGGCAATTCGTGAGCGTGCGGTCAGTGTCTAAAGTCAAGCATAAATACTGTGTGATAGCCCTGCGAGTCTTTCAGATATCTTTGACGGCATTGCTCTGATGGTATGTTGTTGTGCATGCTCTCTGTTCTTGCGTGCGTGTGTGCATGCATATGCGCATTATCGGAGCTGAGTGTATCTCGCCTCAGCGTACCTTGCTGTTACCATGTGTGGTAGAGATTTATCTCGTCTATAACGTCAACTTATGTGTACAATACATTATAGTTGGTCTACCTTTCATGAAGTCACTTGGCTGAGTTAGTGTAATTTGTACTTCTGCGTTGTATGTTTCGGACTCTGTGTTCAGGTTCAAAGGTAATTGCAAGACATTTCTCAGGCTCTCTACACGATAGAGCAGCCGGACCCCAATTTGATATAGAGTGATCGTGCTCTCTAAAGACTCCTATGTGCATATGCGTTGGGAACGCTGAATGTATTTCGGCCGGATCAGCATGCCAACCAATGCTGGCCGCTTGGTATATTCTTTCTCAGTTCAGCTTCAGCTCTACGTGCCGAACCACAGTGCAGTTGGAGGCAAGGAAGTTGCTGTTGCAGGTATCCTATTTTCGTCCTTGAGACAGGTAACAAGCATCTGTTTATTTGATTCTAAGCATCACGAGTTGATTTGCTGGCACATGACAGGCATGGTCATAAGATGGGATCGCTCTTGGTGTGCCATGGGCTGGCGACTTGCTTACTTCATACATGTAGTACATTGCGGCTGTGGGCACTACTCGGTACATCTGAAGACCTAGTTGGTCCAAGTGCACAACGCGAGTGGAAATCAGCTGCAAGTTTGGATACTCAATGCAGCAAGCCTGCTTGGGAAGAGTCACTGGAAACGACTGAAGAACATGCGCTCGCTCTGGCTACCATCGCCCAGTCCCCTATGGATAGAAGTGCGGGCTGATCCGTTTCTCAGAACTGGTCAGACGGGCTTAGCGACTCATGTCAAAACACACGATATACCGACCTTGGAGCAATACAAAATAAATTGAATTAATGTGTGTGTGTGTGTCCCTGTTGGACCCCCACTCTTCATTACTTTTATTTTTGTTGCTGCGGACCCTTCTTCCTTTCTCTTATCGGATCACAACTCGACTTGGTTGAGGTCTTGGTCAAGCTAGTGCTGCGTTTTCTCATGGCATAACGCGGACGATGCCCTACTTTGATTAAATGTGCTGTTGCGCAGAAGGAGGTTGCCAGCAAAGGCAGCCATTCAAAAGGAACGAACGGGCCAGCTCAGCCCTCGAACTTCTCTGTCGATGTCAAGACCAGCAGTATTAACCACAAGACACACAGGATGTCGCATTTTACTAAGCGAACCCAAGTGCATGCCTTGCGCAGTCGACCCTTCAGCTTTGAGGTAGGTACAGCTCAGCAAATCCATGTGTATGTTTGTTTCTCCGACGAATGCGCTTGAAGGACAAGTCTGACGACGCATCGCACTTGTTCAGATCATAGGCATATGTCGCCGTAAGAAACACATTTGATGCCACATTGACAAAAGCTGTTGTGGGTCTATTGACCAAGGCAGATAAAAAAGAACTTCCAAACCGTTTGACCGCAATGAAATCCAGAGGACTGCGACAAGACCCAGAGAGATCCAAGCTGCAGAAGCGCAGATCCCAGAGGGTTGTGGTGGCCTGAAATGCGTACAAATCCTTACTTCTCCCGGTCAAGTCCAAATTGCCCATTTCTTTTGTCCAACCCGAGGCAGTCAAGCCTTTCCTTTCCTATAAACTCCTCCTTTCTATTGGCCGGACACTGGACGAGCCCTAATCCGTTAATTCTACTGGTTATGCCAGTCAGCCTCAAAATCCCGCTTCATCAGCCGCCTCATTACTGGGAGCAGTTGGACAAGACCATCGCTCAACTGGCTGTACCATGCATGGCTCTGCCCTAAGCAAATGGAAGACCCCTAACAAAAACCCTCCAACAGAATAGTCTCGCCAAGTTTCGAGACAACCCTCATCAGCAAAGAGCTTGGATTACATCCAACACATGCCCAATGCGAAGTTGGAAGCACTCATAAACCTACAACAGGACAGACTCTGTGGCGATCGATCGTGTGCAGCTTCAATACGAAAAGCATGTGTGTAGCTCCAATTCGGGATCCAAGCGCCTGTGCTCAGCCCTTGGGGATGCAAGCGCTTGGGTATGATAAAGCGTCTGTGTATAGCCCTGGTATGCCCTGGTTGGGGATGGGTCCGCCTGGGCATGTGCTACTTCCAAGCTGTGTGACCAGGCAGGCTGCCAAGGTCGCTAGAATGCCTAAAATCAAACAAGGCTGATTCTGATTCTTGATCCTGATGAGTTCAAATGTAATGGCTTCTGAATAGAGGGATGATTCATTAGCAGCCCTGCTTGCCGCTGCTCCACATAGAACAAAGGCGTTCCAGCCAAGCCTTCGCATGTACATGTCTTTTTCAGTCTTCTCGTGAGGATCAATACGGATACCTGTCTTAGGAGACATCCGTCAGGCTCGGCCACAACAGGCTCCTGAAGCCCAGAGGTACTGCAGTTCTAGGGTGATGAATGTGCCGTCATTGAGACACCGCTTCTGAACCAACCGATCGAACATGGTGGGATATGCCTCTGGCACTCGATGGGGATTTGTAAAAAGCTAAGCTCCAGAATTTCTTCAAATGGTAATGGCTTTAGTGAGGATTATCCACAGTCATATCCATGAGATTACAGGGCGACGCCTACTAGTAGCTGAACCGCAGCCAGCGGCAGCCGCCATTCAGCAGAGGTTGCACAGGAGATGAGCAGCTTGCAAGGGACAACATAGGTGTGTACTTATATGGCCAAATGCATTGCAGACGTGTAATCGGCGGTTTTGGCACATGACATTGTCCCCTTGTCAAGCATGAGCTAGTATGAGCTGGTCCTGAGCATGTGTGACCCCAAGCTCAGACTAAGCATGAATATGCTGGATGTGCATCTGGAGTTGGAGAGGCAAGTGGGAATTTACCAAACCGGGTGCGCACTCCACTAGAACAGCATTGGGACAGGCTAGCACTCGAGTCATTACCCCAACCTCTCACTGCCTGACTTGGCCAACCCAACTCCTAACTTCTGGAGGTCTTGCACGGCCGGCCTAATCCCCCACTCTATAATATCTCTCACGTGGGTTCATCCCTCAGTTCCATTGGTCAGGCTGCCATGTCTTGATTTCTCTCCACTAACAAGTCTCTTGGCCCAAGCAGCCTGCAGAGCAAAGGCCACCGCTAGCGCGTGGGAAAAAGCGTGCCATCAGAACGGCGCCCGATTGTTACATATTGTAACCCCCAGTTTTTAGGTCACCAAAATTGTCAAACCATCGAATGCATTTCCAGAATATCCGAAGAAGGGTGATGCTAAAGAAAAGGCACGCGGTGTCGTTTGGTTGACTTGCAAATTGTCCTAATGTGGGGAAGCGGTTGCAAACGATCTTGATCACGGAAGCTCTTCTTGTTCCCAGGAACGTCACGAGTCTATCGCAGGTTGTGTGCTTCTCTACTACCAGTACTTTGAAAGTCTCCACGCATCCAAGAGTGTGACTCGTGATTAGGTTAGTTTTCAGCACGCCCACGGTCAAACCTGATCCCTCCTGTGAAGCCAGAACGAGAGATCAAGCAAGAAAATGTACCAGTAGCCCAAAAAGATGGTTGCCAGTGATTGAAACAATCCCAATTGATTCTCTAGCACTGCGCCACCCCCACCTCCCAAATTGTTTAGAAGAAAAGCGAGCCCCATGTCATGTCGCATGCGTCTTTGGTATTCGAAGAGGCGAACTTGGCAGCACAAGTTCGCAGCAAGATTGGCGTGACATTGCTGCTACAAGCGAGAAATTATCAGCGCGCCAACATGCTGCAAAGGTTGCCGAGGTGTTGGGCGTAACTCCTTTCTCACATTTTAGACGATACGATCCTGGATCAATGTTCCATGTTGATTCAAGGTTAAGCTTGAGAAGTTTGCTAGTCTCATGACTCTAATCTTTGCATTTGACAGGCTGGCGCCCTGGGCAGGACAGGCAGAGCCAGAGCCCACACCAACCGGCTGCGTCTCGACCAGAATTGGATCTTACCCCTGGGCGAAGTGTGAGTTGATTGCTTGCAACAGGTCGGACTCAGGATTGGAACAGCTCTGACGCAACTTGCTGAAGCTACGCACTTCTAAAATAATGTGCCTTCTCAAGCTTCTGGGCCTTCCTGGTGACGCTTGACTGGTTTGGTCTCACCCTCACAGGCAATAGCTATATGGCCACGTCTATTTTGTATCCTAATGGGGGAACAAGACAGGGCCGGAGTCCACGGAAAGGTTTGGCCCCGGCCAGCCCCTGGGCCGGCCCGGCCCCCCCAAGCCCTCACTTTTATCGACAGGCCCAGGCCAGCCCAGCCCTTCCCAAT
>JACLAC010005888.1_pt1 | contig 18664 bp, 11 predicted proteins | sample 8027881 | NCBI WGS metagenome assembly JACLAC01 (sample SAMN15725517, study PRJNA655200) | protist metagenome | isolation source: fluorescence activated cell sorting (FACS) single amplified genomes of... | place: Spain: Blaines Bay Microbial Observatory, Mediterranean Sea | collected 2016-01-19 | reverse complement strand
GGAATTTTATATTTGTAGTTGATGATAGCGCACTGGTGAGGATATTTTAAAAGAGATAAAATTATTTCAGAAGAGAGTCCTATGCATACTTTGATCCTCCATCTTTTTTTACTTGGCTGCCCAGAGCCTCTAGATGAAGAAGAACCGATGTCAGCAGAAGAGCGTCAAAAAAGTGATGCCATAAAGCGAAGTACCAATTCAATTCCAACGGATATCAATGGGGTACAAGACCTTTCTATGGTAGCTGCTCCACCCACGATGGGAACATTTCCTGGAGACATGGCGGATAAGGAGCTCGTTCCAAGATACACCCAAGAAGAGCTTAAAGAGAGCTATGGGAACAAAGGCATGATCCATGGCTATGTAAAATGCGATGATTGTGGTGGTAAGATTTTATTGAGAGCTCTTCCTCCCCCTCCTGAGCCAGGAGAAGAAGATGCAGGCATGCAGCTAGTGACACAAAAAGTGCTTACTGAGGCTGGCAGCTTTAGCTTTCAGGTTCCCAACAACAGCACGGTTGTTCTTCAAGTCGTCGATGATCTTGACGGCAATGGTCGTCCTTCTCAAGGAGAGCGTATGGGAATGCGAGGATCAGGACCTCTCAAGGTTGAAGGAGAGGTTGAAGGAATAGAGCTAACCGTTGGTGTCTTTCCTCAAAAAGAGCCAGCAGAGCAGCTTGAGCAGCCCACGATACCTGATGGGGCTCCTCCTTCTCCGGGTACACCTGGAGCAGAAGGAGGGGCCGGGCAAATGGCGACACAAGGTGGGGCTGGACAAATGGCGACACAAGGTGGATCCGGACAAATGGCCACCCAAGGCGGCCCACCTGCAGATATGGAGGGTGGCATTCCTGGATCCATTACACCTCCTTCAGATGGCTCGGCAGGTGGAGGAGCTCCTCCCTCAGGTGGCCCACCTGCAGATATGGAGGGCGGCATTCCTGGAACCATTACACCTCCTCCAGATGGCTCGGCAGGCGGAGGAGCAGCTCCCTCTAGCGGTCCACCAGCTGACGAATAACGTTGGGGACATGGCCTCGATGTAAGTGGAGGGCTTTCTTGTTGGTCAACACACTTTTTGAAAGAGAAGGTGTTCGTCTTGAATTTGGTTCTTTAATGGTGAGTAATTGTGATAAATGGAGAGCGAAAGCAAGAGCTGTTTTTGTGGGCACTGTTGGCTTTTCTTTCTGCAGTTCCTCTACGGGACGGGCTACTTTTTGACGCCATCGTAGGTGCTGGGCCTGATGTGGTGTCAACCTTATGGGGTATGTGGTGGTTTCAGCAAGAGGGACTTCTACTCGGAGGAGAAAGCCAGCTGCTGAATTATCCGTATGGAGGAGTTGGAAATGTACTCTCACCCTCTTCGGCTATTTTGTGGGCGGTTTTAGAGCCTGCTGTAGGGGTTGGAAGGGCTGCAGCTTTGGCTGCATGGCTTCAGGTCTTTGGATTCTGTGCAGGCCTTGGCTTGCTTTGTCGTCTGCTTGTTGATGAAAAGTGGGCCTATTGGCTTGCGGCTTATTCTCCCCTGATCGGACGCTATCTATTTTTCGGAATAGGAGAAGGTTCTTTGGTTGCTATTGCCGCAATTCCTCTTCCTCTTGGGCTATGGGGGCTGTTTAAAGCTCAGCAGCAAAGCTCATGGGTGGGTGTTGGTGTTGCTGCATTTTGCATGCTCTGGATGGGAATGGAGAATCCCTATCTAGCACCTGTATTACCCTCCGTTGCTGTCTACTTATTTTTGTTTCGTAGAAGAACCAGAAGCTTGATGTTTGCTGCCTTTTTAGCTGGAACAGTTGGTATTTTATGGGTGGCTGCGGTTTTTGGAAAGGGTGCGAACCCAGATTATCCAAGAGAGATTGCAGGCCAGAGTGTTTTCTTTTTTGAGCGCAGCTGGGAGGTCGTAGATTTACCGTGGGCGCGGCTCTCTTTATCTGAGATATTTTGGCCAGAGCCACTTCGCTGGACAACTGCGGCAGATTCTGCGACTGCGGCAGGTGGAGGTCGTTATCTTGGGATGGTTCTTGTTCTCACCTCATTTTGTGCGCTCTTACTACCACAAGCACGAGTCTGGTTTTGTTTTGGCGCTGTAGGGTGGGCGCTGAGCTTGGGCTCTCTGAACAGTGGCTTTGCAGGTCCATTTCTATTTTTAAATGGGCTTATGGATGAGCTTGCACGTCCTCTGACACAGCCCACTCGTTTTTTGATTGTTGTTGTGGTAGCTCAAGGGGTGCTTTTGGCTCTTTTGGTGGATGAGCTGAGGAGAAGTGCATTTCCTCTTCCTGGGTGGTTACCCATTCTGACTGGTCTACTTTTGGCTGACAGCTTGATTTTTGGAGGTATTCGCTTACATCCTCCAAACACAGAGCTACCAAGCTACACCTGTACTACGAATTTAAAAGGAGGGGTCTTGGTCTGGCCGTGGGATGCGGTAGATGGTGAAAAAGGACGTTCTCAGCTCTATCAGATACTGCACGATGCTCCGGCTCCACACACTGGAATTGCCTCTTGGGCTCTTTCTGATGAGGGAAGGGCAGAGCCTAGGCTTCGATCTGCGGGTTTTCGCTCGGGAAGCTCTCGAGTGCAGCTACAAATGCTTGCTCGGCTTGGCTATGACTGGCTTATCGTTGAGAAGGAGAGTGGTTTCCCCCTTTCTGGTGTGGAGGTCGCTGAAGATTGTGGTTCTTCTGACCTCTATGATCTTTCGGCGTGGCGTGGCCCATCGAGGGCGGTCGAGGGCCATCGATAGCCCCTTGTTCAGCAAGATCGACTTGCTTCAAAAACTGTTGACCTGCAGAGAGGGCTTTGCGGAGCTGTGCTTCTGCATTATCTGCTCCTCCCAACAAGAGAAGTCGTCCAGAAATGGCCAAGAGAATCCCCTCTCTGTTGGGACAGGCCCAGTCTTGGTGATGAAGTGGGAAATTCTCCTGTAAGAGCTTCTCTGCATCAAGAAAATATCCTCCACGGGCCAGTTGACGAACACATCCATTTCTAAGCTGCTTAACATTATAAAAACGACTACCATGTGTGTATGCATCGAGCGTGTCGATGGCCTCTTTACATTGTTTTGAGGTTTCAGCGGAAGAGGTGGTGAGTGCAGTGTCTAGCTCTTGTCCGAGCTGCGTTAACCAGCTTCGATGTTCAGGATCGTCAAGACCGAGTTTTTCCAGTGTGCCAATGGCTTTAGGGCCAGGATGAGCTGCAACATCAATCAGGCTATCTCCTGTGGGAAGAAGACCGAGCTCTTCTGCTTCAAAAGAGATGTTTTGGTCGGGGCTTTTTAGCTCCTGCGCCAGCTCAGATGGCCAGAGAACAGCAGAAGCAGCAAGTACTGGTACATTCCACTCTCCGGAGCTATGCTCGCTGATTCGAGGAGCCCAGCTTTCTCCACCGATAATGCCAGTGGCCCAGCCAAGAAGCAGAGCTTGCCGTGTAATCTCGGTGGCCTCCCAGTATCCCCACCGCTCGTGCGGTGCGATGGGGTCAAGAGCATCGAGGTAGGCCTCATAGAGTCTGACTCTTAGCTTGTGGCGATCGATGAAATTGTCAAAGTCCTCCAGCCCAAGATCAGCTCTGGGCTGAAGAAAAGGAAGCAATGCTTTTTGGAGCTCTTGGCAGAGAGCGGGAAGCTCTGGATTCTCTCGGTCATGATCAAAGAGGAGCGCGAGCTGGTAGTAGCGAGCACGGAGATCAGATAAAGAGGGCTTACTTTTAATTGGAGGTAAGGGCTTGCTGGAAGGTTCAGAGGCTGCCAATAGCCTCATCCAGCTGGCATTTCGCTCAAGTGCCTGAATGAGCAATGTGTTGATCTCTGCACTAAAACCTTGTGTGGGTGAGGGGATGGTTGAGAGCAGCTCGTGAATCTCTGTATACCGTGCTTCCGCCTCTTTAAAATCTCCTTTTTGTGCTGCTACCCGTGCCCAATCCCGGCCTGCTGCAGAAAGGTGTCCAGCAACACGCATTCTTACATCCATCCAGCTGTGCTCTCCAAACCAACCATAGTCGGGAACAAAACCCTTTGCATCCCATGACCAGACTGGGTTGTCTGCAGGAAGTGGTGGGTGTTGTTGGCCCTGATCTTGATTGTGTACAGCATCCTTTCGGCTGGGAGCAGCTGGTTGAGCTTGTTCTGTGGCTTTAGTGGTAGAGCTGCTTTTTTCTACTAATGTTGAGGGTGAGGACTCTGGTGTAGGAGTACAGGCCAGAAGAAGCGAGAGGATCATTGCAGCTCCAGACAACGGTTAAGCTCTGTTGCAACTGCTTGATGACCTGCAGCAGTCCAGTGACCGTCATAGGTAAAATAGGTAGGTGAGATCTTTTGAGCCTGTCGCAGAGCTTCAGAGAGATCGCAGTGGGGGATACGCTTTTCTTTAAGCAGACGAGTAATTGCCTGTTGAGGAGCATCGAGCTGAAGATTCTTTGTTGATAGGCCGACTAGCTCCATTGCTGGCTTAGCACGAGCTTGATCGATCACGAAAGAGGGGGGTGCAATGGCCACCATGAGCTTGGCTCTAGAGAGGGTGTTTTGAAGACCCTGAAGCGCTCTTGCTGTTTGGTTTTGAAGGCGCTGAAGCCGTCCTGAGCCTTCTGCCGTAAAGATTGAGAGCTCATCTTTCCAGTTTTCCATCTTGTGTCCGGTCATGGAGGCGATCTCTTCTCGATGACGTGCAATACGAAGGTGTGCATAGAGGACGGAAGAGCGAAGCAGCATTTTTCTTAGCCAGGGAACAGGTGCCCTTGGAATAGGAGCTCCAGAGACTCCTGGAAGGGGGGCTTTGGACATATGAGGAAATCGTTCGTTGTCCTGAAAGTCATTTCCAGTGAAAAAGGTCAACAGAACATGCTTTATTGAGCGTGAGCGGCTGACTTGTTGATAGCGAACAGTAGCTTGCCATGTTGAGTATCCATCAACACCACCGTTCCAGATATGAACACCTTTTTCTGCTCCGAGTAGCCCAGCAAAACTTTGGGCCTCAGAAACCTGAACAGCCATTGTGAAGGAGTCTCCCAGTGCAAGCCACTCTTCAGAGAGAGCTCCTTTTGTTATTTGCTGCTGTCATGTGCTGAACAGAGCGCAAAGGTCTGTATGACTCAGAGTCTCAGAGAAGGACTCTCCACACCAGAGGCGTTGCTCTGTGCAGAAGCCTTACAAAAAAGTCCTCAGAGTGGAGATGTTGAGGTTCTTATTCAGCTGCTCAGAAGAAAAGAAAGAGCGGTCCGCTTTCAGGCCATACGCTCTCTCCAAAAACGACAGCTAAGCTCAGAGCACCGACAACGGCTCGAGCGCTTCTACAGAGAAGAACGAATCCCCGACCTGCGGCAACAACTTCAGCTCCTGATTCCTCCATCATCACCAAAGTAGCTTGCCGGATCAAGAAATATCTCAACAAAAAGAAGGGAGAGCTGTGCAGCTTTGACCCCATCAATAAGACGATGATCAAAGATCAACATGACAGGGAGCATCGGACGAACTGCTGGTGCTCCATCAATGGGAATAACCTCATTTTGTATACCTGAAATCCCCCAAAAAGTACCAACTTGAGCTATTCTTTGAGGCGGATGAAAGCTTCCTCCCTGAAAAAGAGCACCCTCCATCCCCGAAGGATATGTCGAGCCTGGATTACTGATTGCTGTTGTGACCGGTAGGCGCTCAAAAACCTTTTTTGCTATGACGGGACTCTGAAGCGCTCGGTCGAGCTTCTCAAAGACGATCTTATTGGCTTTAGGTGGGAGCCGCTTTGCCAGCTGCATTAGATTTGCCAAGAAAGAATTCTGCATCTTTCCTTTCCGCTCTTCCTTCACTCTTTGACGCCCAATCGTTGCAACCTCACACAGGCTCTTCTTATCAACCTCCTCCATGATCATCATGCTCAGCTCTCGCTCTTTACCTCCTTCATGGCCCAATAAGTTTACAGGCATCGCAATACCGACATGTGGTTGGGGAACAATTCGATCACCAAAAATACGAGCATTGGCCTCTGGTACCTCTTTAAGTGCTCGAGCAACCGTAGCTGAGATGAGATGCTGTAGAGAGATCTTTACTTCTTGATCTCTATTAAGGCGCTTCAGATAAGCCTGTGCTGCTGTCGTGTCTACTGTGAAATTACCACACACCCAGGGAGATTCTGGGGGTGAAAACCACCAGAGTAAGAATTGCCGAACCATATTTGCCATTTATTCTCCATGAGCACGAGGCTCCGTAAGCTCTGATTCTTAGTACTACTGACACGTTGTGTAGCCAAGCGCCTCTAGACGAGCACACTCTTCCTTGTCGATGGTTCGTTTTTTACCCGAAGCCTGATCCTTCGCAGAGGCTTGAATCAGTTTTTTGTAGCTCGCAGGTGCTCCCTTGAGCTCAGAAGGAATGTCGGCGCTCGGAGTAACCTCTTCCGGATCGGTATCGAGGTTGTAAACAAGCTCTTTCTCCTCTTTAGAGATCCATTTTTGATGCTCTGTGCGAACTGCTAGCTGGGGATCAGGCATCCATGGATCGGTAATAGAGTAGACCCAAGAACGGCCTTTAGAGCCCTCTGCTTCATGTATTAAGGGCAACAAGCTCTTTCCAGTAAAACGACTATCTTGACGCAGACCTGCTAGCTCCAACACCGTAGGGAGCAGATCGATCAGGCCCACCTGAGCAGTGATCTCTTTCCCCTGTGGCAGCTGAGGAGCACTAATGACCAGTGGCACATGCACGATACCATCCCACAGCCCAGCACGGTGATTAAAATAATAATCATGTTCAAAGGATTCGCCATGATCTGAGGTCACCACAACGATGGTATCCTTATCGATGACATCCAACAAAGGCTTGAGCTTTGCATCAAGCTCTGCAATCTCAGCATCATACAGTGCTGCTATATGTGCAACCTCCTCTTTCGTCGGGCTCTTTTGACCATCTCGATAGGGTCGAAGCTGTGCATCACTTCCATCCAAGGAGCCACGATAGCTGGTCGCATACGCTTTTCGATACTCTTCACTCGGAGTATAGGGAAAGTGAGCGTCAAAATAATGAGCAAAAAGAAAATAAGGTTGTGGTTTATCAGCTTCTTTTTGAGCTTCCTGATGCTTAGATATCCATGCTGCTGCTTTGTTGCTCACCTCAAGACCATCTCGGCTCATATCTTCTTGAGTAAAGACGAATTGATCATCATAGCTGGAAAAACCACGAGAGAACCCACTCGACTGATCCGTCATGGTTACTCCCCCAATCACCGCAGCCGTAGCATAGTTATGCTCAGAGGCAATCTCTGCTAATGTTGGCCCTTTATAGATAGAGCCCCCATTACCAGGAACATTACCATGAACCTCTGGGAGCATGCTGCTCATCATGCTCCAGTGGGAAAGAGCAGTCTCTGGAAAATGAGAGATCGCCTGTGAGAATTGCACCCCTTTACTTGCTACTTGCTCAAGCAAGGGTACTTGGGCTGCACCACCATAAATAGAAAGATGGTCAGCTCGTACGGTATCTAAAGAGATAAGGACAATAGACCGAGGAGAATCTGTAGCCTCTCCAATCCACGAAAAGTTTGGCTCTAGATGAAGGCCTTTTTGCTGTTTTTTAGCACCAAATGAAGGAGGTTGACCTTTGTGCTGAGCATTGTGCTGAGCATTGTGCTGACCTTTGTGCTGAACACTGTGCTGCCGAATTGGAGGAGCACCTCTTTGTGGAGAAGGCTTCTCTCCTCTCTTTGGCTCGGCTGAATTTTGTACAACAGGCTTGACCTCTGTAAGCTCAGGCTCAGAAAGACAAGCGCTCAGCAGCAAAATCATGGGCGCTCCAGCTGTGCATAGTAGACTTCATTATATCCACGAACCCCTTGATTCCAGACCACATGAAAATTCCCCTGCGTATCGACATCAATTGATGAGAGTCCTGGCTTTCCCCAGTCAAGATTTGCAAGTTTCTTCGGCGCACTCCAACCCTCACCCTTGTTTAAGCTGTAAACAAGCTCTGCATCAGCGCCAGAATCCCAGCCCCAGATCAAGCAAAGCGTGCCATCTTGATTCACCGCGATGTCTGGATCAAAGTGATAACCGCCATAGCCCAATGAAGGCTCTTGTAGATTGCCCCACTGCTTTGGTCTTCCCTCCATGACATAAATGTGCTTGGGCTGACCTCGCTCCTTATGAAACCATGTGACATAATCTGTAATTGAGCCATTCTTCTCATAAAAAGCAAAGTGAGGACGCTCTCCTGGTTTAAAACGAATTGAGACATTCTCTGGCGCTGAAAAACGTCCTTCCTTACCATTGACCAGATAAAGCGTAGTGGCAGCCCCACCTGTTCCCACATCATAGCCACCAAGCACCGTTCCATCAGGACGTGACTCTACATTGGTGTGCCAGGTATCCTCTTTTCCTCCCGAGAGGAATCGAATGGTTGACCAACTATCCTCTGAGCCAGACGCTCCAAACCAGCGATATCGCGATTGAAACTTGTACTCAGGACCTAATTTTTTTCCAATATAGAGGTAGGCAAGCCCACCATTTGCTGTAGCTGCCACATGACCAGATCCGACCTCCTGCTCCCCTGCTGGTGTCAGTGCTTCTGGAGTCGACCATGAGCCTCTCTCCCAAATGGTAACATAGCCCCGGGAGGAGAAATCTTCTTTGGCATGATCATAGACCACAACAACCGTTCCATCATCACGAGCAACAATATCTGGCCCCCAATTTCTCTCGCTGCTGTGCCCCAGCACATTGGGCTCACTCCACGCACTGTCCTTCAAAATGCGATGCTGTATAATGTCACCACTTGATTGTCGGTTGTAATACACCACATGAAGAACATCTTGTGCAGCCGCTATTTGTGGCCGATAACCACCATAGGGACGATCGGTTAGCTGATATGGCTTGCTCCAATCCCCCTCTTCTGAGATTGCAGGTCCTTTGGGAGCTGGCCAATCATGAAAACCGGGAAAACCAGAGGGATCTTGAAGCTCTCCACCCGAGAGGGGTTTTCCTCCCTGAGCAAAAGGCTGATTACCTCGAAAAACCTGTTGGTTACCTCCTCCTTGCTGAAGATGGTCTGCCTGCTGCTGAGTCGCAGGAGGCTGTACCTGTTCTTTCTTTTCAGATTCTGGGGCCTCTGAACATGCCAACAACCAAATCATGCTTCTCTCCTAGATGTTCAATGAAGCTGGTTCGCTTTTATATGCACTAACAGCTACTCTGCCCGAAGCAAGGCTCCTCTAAATGGGCCTGAGTTGCGAACAAGGATTAAGCTCGGAAGCCCCTCTACGAGCTGCTGAAGATGCTCTCCAAAAGCATCCTCTTCTCCCGGCTCTGGAGAGCCTAGCCCCAGTAAAACAAGCCCACACTCTTGAGATTCTCTTCGAATTATATCAGCAACCTGCTCTCCTTCTTTTCGGAGAATTACTTCAACCTTGGCCGCTATCCTTGTGTCCTCACAGACCTTGTGAAGCTGAGCTTCACGAGCCACTGGAGAGACGGCTCCCTCAGCAGCGTCACCAGCATTGACAATACTTTTTAAGCACAGTTCATAACCATTCCAGTCTTTACTTCTACTTAATAAGTAGGCCAGTAAAAGCATCAGGTCACCATTTTCTTCTGCTCCGGACCACCAAATTCCAATTGTTTTGTTGTCTGCTCGACGCTCTCCGGTCTTTAGTGCCTCTGAGTTTAGCCGAACAACCAGCAAAGAGCGACCTAGCTGATCTAGACGACGCATAGAGTGTACCAGTGGAATTGGAAAGGTCTCAGCTGAGGGCCAGCAAAATACAACCGTATTGGACTGAAGTCCTGCGATACCATTGGCCTGCGTCACCATAACAATACCGCTCTCGAGATTCTGAGCCACATCTACTTCACAAAAGGCGCGAACACCCTTACCGCTCAAGAAAGCATCGTTGCGATTTGCTTCCTCTTGCAGCTCTGAGAGATCGTCGAGATCTCCAATCCTCAAAGAACAAACCGTTGTAATTCCACGGCCTTGAGAGAAAGCAGAGGCCAGTCTGATTTGCTCTAAATCCTTCTTTACATTGGAGGAAAAAATCAAAATATGTGGCCGCCAGTTCCGAACATGATGATCCAGACGGCGCTGTCGAAGCAAGGTCCAGCGGGTCAAGGCCATCATGACGCCTGCACGCATGTCACCCCAGGTCGTTGTTAAAGCTCGACGAGAGAGAACAAAATAAATCAGAAGCTCAAGGGCAAAAGCACACATTGATGCCAAGGGATTAATTAAAAACATGACCCCAAAACAACCGATTGCAGCCAACAAAGAGGCCAACCATGGAAGCCGCATTCGAGGTCGAAAGCTAGGATTGCCAGAGAGCTCCTCGAGAACATTGACAATATTAACCATTCCATAGGTCGTCAAGAAGAAGAGCGTCACAACGGTTGCAACAGCGTTGAGATCTCCCAAAGCAACAGCACAGAAAGCAACAACACCCGACAGATACATCGCAAACTTGGGCTCACCATCGGTGGTCTTACCAATAAACTTAGGTAAAACACCATCATCTGCTAGGGCCTGAAGCGTTCGTGGTGCTGCCAAAATAGAGCCAATAGCACTGGAAATAATAGCTGTAAGTAAGCCTGGCCACACCAGCCAAGAGCCACCCCATGCGATTTGATTCCAGATCAGCTGATTGTCTCGAAGAGCTGCTGGGTCTTGGTGATGCGCCAGAGCAAGTGGAATAATCAGGTAGAGCACAAATCCAAAGAAAACAGCACCGAGTGTACCCCATGGAATGTCTCTCTCTGGATCTTTCAAATCTCCGCTTAGGCTAAGTCCCGTTAAAATACCGGTTACAGCAGGAAAGAAAACAGCAAATACATCCCAAAATCCGCTAACGCCCTCTGAAGCATAGTTACCCTCTTCAATAATAATGGGCGCACTCCAGTCAGCACCAAACGCCAACGCTGCGATGGAGATGCTCACCGCGATAAGAATAATTACCTGCAGACGAAGTACGATAGCAGTAGCTTTCAGCGCGCTAAAGGTAATAACAACGATGAAGAACATCGTTAAAAACATCTCCAGAACCGGCTGGCTACCGCCAAACATCATGGTGATGCTCTCAGACAAACCGTAGCAATAAAGCGTCAACGAGATGGTCTGTGACAGATAAAGTGGCAGTCCAATTGCTCCACCTACTTCCAGCCCAAGAGAGCGAGAGATCAGAAAGTAAGCTCCACCAACACCCACACGCTGACTTGTTGCCAGCGAGGAGACAGAAAGAGCAGTGATCAACGTTATGACATTGGCGACACCAACAATCAATAAGGCACGGCCTATACCTGCATTACCAACAACCCAGCCAAATCGAAGGTACATAATCGTACCCAAGATCGTCAACATTGATGGTGTAAACACCCCCAAGAACAGTCCATATTTCTGAGCTTCTTTTTCAGCCATCGTTCAAGCTTCCTTACAATTGCCTTTTTTTACTTATCCAGTTCTAGCTAATTTCGCCTCCTCATCCAGAAGCTAGGTGGGAAAGAAGCGAGAATAAGGCTATTAGTAAATATGATAATTTTGCTCTCTCAGCTTTCAGCACAAGCAGAGCCCACTGACAAGGTAGACTTTCCCGCATCAACCTTTTCTAGAGGAAGTGGTCGCTCTGCTGATGAAACACCTCGACACAAAGTGTCTCTCTCTCCCTATTCGATTGATCGCAACGAGGTCAGCATTGCTGAATTTGAGCAATTTGTTGCATCGGCTTGGGATGAAGAAAATTATTGGAGTAAAGAGGGGCTCCAGTGGAAAAAAGAACATCCTTCTGGAGCAGGAAAAGAGAATCGTGCTGCCGGCAGAGTCAGCACACATCCCGTCGTTGCTGTGACCTGGTTCGAGGCAGAGGCCTACTGCTCTTGGAAAGGAGGACAGCTCCCAACAGAGGCTCAGTGGGAGCAGGCTGCTTGTCCTGATGAAGGTAGATTTCCATGGGGAAGCTCCGAGGAGGTCGAGGCAGTCTGGTACTCGGGAGGGAAATATGGTCATCTACAGTCCGTTCTCACCAAACCTGTAGCCGAAGCTCCACAATCTCAGCTTACCGCAGAGGGAATGACCCACACTGTTGGAAATGTATGGGAGTGGACCTCTGAATGGTACCATCGAGAAAGCTATAAAAAAGAGGAAACTCCTGATCCTAAAGGACCTCAAAACGGACAGTGGAAAACCCTACGAGGAGGGTCTTTCATGAACCTTCCAAGCTACTGCTCCTGTACCCACAGAGAGCCCGCACCACCGACAAGAGAGGCCTATACCATTGGATTTCGCTGTGCCTACAGTGAAGGTAAACCATGATCGGATTGTTTTTGCTCAGCTGTACAGCTCAAGAGAATGAGCTGCCGCCTCCTCAGCATGATTACGCCACCACCGAGCAAAAAGGCATGGTTCTCGTTCTGCAAAATAGTGTTGCTCTTGGGCCTCGTCGGCTCTCTCCTGTTCCTGGCTGGCAGCCACCCGGGGATGCGACAGGCCTTACTCCTCAGGGTGGTGCCGGTACAAATAATCGCGCAGCAGGAGGCCCTCCTCTTCCCGGAATGGGGCCTCACCCACCAGGAGGAAAAGGAGTTGGTCATATTCGACCCGGCTCTGGCACCCCCTCAGCACCACCCAATATGCCAGGCTCTCGAGCAAAGTCCGTTGGGGGGGATGAGCAAAAATGGACAGCAAACCCCGGAATGCAGATGGAAGTCCAGCAGGTCAAGGTCACTAGCTTCTGGATCGACAAGACAGAAGTCACAAGAGCTGCATATAAGGTTTTCTTAGATGAAACAGGATATCGCGCCCCTTATGTTGACGAGGAGTGGGCTGAAGATGGATGGAACTGGAGCGGCTCAGACTATCCGGAACATACAGCAGACCACCCCGTTGTTCTTGTTAATTTTTATGATGCAGAGGCATTCTGTACCTGGGCAGGGAAGCGCCTTCCCACAGAAGCAGAATGGCAGCTAGCAGCCCTTGGACCACTTGAGCTCGGCTACCTCTATCCTTGGGGAAAAGAGTACCAGCATGAGAGCCTCAACCGGGGAAAGATCCTCGCCCCTAATTTCGATGATACCGATGGCTATCTCACCACCTCTCCTGCAGGAGCATTTCCTAACGGCGCAAGCTATTATGGAGCTCTGGATATGTTTGGCAATGTATGGGAGTTCACCTCTGACTATCGACGCTCTTCTTGGAGCTTCTACAGCACCGAAAACAATCGCTACCGCTCTACTGGCCCAGGACTCTATGTCGCTGTACGAGGAGGATCCTATTTCTTTGATCTTCGCCCCAACCCCGGTGGTGAACGTAATGAGTTTTTAACCGAAATTCGCAGAAAAACCTCTGGGTTTCGATGTGCTCAAGACACCTAAGTACGATGAGAAATCTTCTTGGAAAAATAGGCCTACTTATCGGAGGACTCTTTGCTGGAGTCCTCTTGGCAGAGCTTGTGGCTCGAATGTGGCGTCCAGCTGCTGATTCGGATCTGCTCTTCAACTCTCCTGAGAGCTCCCCAATGGGGCTCTATGTGCTGGATAAAGAAGCTCGAGTGGTCCCTGCTTCAAATTTCTCAGCTACCGCCCAGTCTCTGGGCTATTCCGTTGACCTGCAAACCAACGACCTTGGTCTTAGAGGACCTTCTACAGAGAGAGTACAGCAGCAAATAACAAAAGGAGCTCTCTCTGAAGAGTGGCTTGCACTGGGAGACTCCTTCACAATGGCTGTTCAGGTTTCTGAGGCCCAAAGTTTTGCTGGGCTACTCGGAGCAGAAAAAGGTGTTCATATCTGGAACGGTGGTGTTGATGGATACTCAACATGGCAAGCTACTGTTCGCTATCAACAAGTCAGCCGCTCACGCTCAATAAAGCATGTTCTGTTGACCTTTTTCACTGGAAATGACTTTCAGGACAACGAACGATTTCCTCATATGTCCAAAGCCCCCCTTCCAGGAGTCTCTGGAGCTCCTATTCCAAGGGCACCTGTTCCCTGGCTAAGAAAAATGCTGCTTCGCTCTTCCGTCCTCTATGCACACCTTCGTATTGCACGTCATCGAGAAGAGATCGCCTCCATGACCGGACACAAGATGGAAAACTGGAAAGATGAGCTCTCAATCTTTACGGCAGAAGGCTCAGGACGGCTTCAGCGCCTTCAAAACCAAACAGCAAGAGCGCTTCAGGGTCTTCAAAACACCCTCTCTAGAGCCAAGCTCATGGTGGCCATTGCACCCCCCTCTTTCGTGATCGATCAAGCTCGTGCTAAGCCAGCAATGGAGCTAGTCGGCCTATCAACAAAGAATCTTCAGCTCGATGCTCCTCAACAGGCAATTACTCGTCTGCTTAAAGAAAAGCGTATCCCCCACTGCGATCTCTCTGAAGCTCTGCGACAGGCTCAAAAGATCTCACCTACCTATTTTACCTATGACGGTCACTGGACTGCTGCAGGTCATCAAGCAGTTGCAACAGAGCTTAACCGTTGTCTGGAGCTGCAATGATCCTCTCGCTTCTTCTGGCCTGTACTCCTACACCAGAGTCCTCACCCTCAACATTAGTAGAAAAAAGCAGCTCTACCACTAAAGCCACAGAACAAGCTCAACCAGCTGCTCCCAGCCGAAAGGATGCTGTACACAATCAAGATCAGGGCCAACAACACCCACCACTTCCTGCAGACAACCCAGTCTGGTCATGGGATGCAAAGGGTTTTGTTCCCGACTATGGTTGGTTTGGAGAGCACAGCTGGATGGATGTAAGAATGCGTGTTGCTGGACACCTTTCTGCAGCAGGCCGGGATTGGGCACGGGTAGCAGCACAAAAAGGAGATTTTAAAGAGGCGGAAGCACGGTATACAGAGATTCACGAGCTGCTCTCAACCATCCCCTCACCCACACAAGGTTTTAGTGCAGAGATCAACACATTGCTCATTCAGGCACTTGAGCGAAATGCCAGCTGGATGAGGCTATTGGCAGCCTCTGAACCTTCCAGCAAGCCCTTACCTCCAATTAAAAGTAAGCCCTCTTTATCTGATCTCCGTGCTCGCTACTACCAGCTCGCGCTCCTCTTTGATCATGACCGAGAGAATCCAGAGCTTCCCGCTCTCTGCCAAGAGCTCCAAAAAGCATTGCTTCCTTTTCTTCAGCCCAGAGCTGATCTTGGGCTGGAGGACTTTGACAATTTCATCGATCGCCACAAGCTAAGAGTCAGACTCTATGAGGCCTACCTCGATGCTCTTGACCCCATCGCACCGCACGAGCGGTGGGGATACTGGGAGGCCACCGAGATTACACGGCAAGCTCTGCTTCTTGGCTGGGCCACTGGCATTATCGGTGGAGAAAGCTGGGCTCCTCGAATCAGCGAGCATAGCTCCGGAGAGTGGAATGTACCAGTACTTGCTGCTTCTGCTGTTCTCTGGCCATCTGAGCTGGCGCAGGAGCTAAAAAGCCCCGACCAAAACATCTCTTTTGAAGCAGAAGAGCTCGGTCTTCTTCCCACAGGAGATAGCCTGATTGATGTTGCAGCTCATCCTGGCCCTAAAGCCATTGGCACACTGGAAAAACTCGGTCTTGACGATCCTGAACATCGAAGCTGGTTAACGCAGCTCGGACAAGAGCTAGACACTGCACTCACCACCTCTTCCGCTGAAACCTCAAAACAATGTAAAGAGGCCATCGACACGCTCGATGCATACACACATGGTAGTCGTTTTTATAATGTTAAGCAGCTTAGAAATGGATGTGTTCGTCAACTGGCCCGTGGAGGATATTTTCTTGATGCAGAGAAGCTCTTACAGGAGAATTTCCCACTTCATCACCAAGACTGGGCCTGTCCCAACAGAGAGGGGATTCTCTTGGCCATTTCTGGACGACTTCTCTTGTTGGGAGGAGCAGATAATGCAGAAGCACAGCTCCGCAAAGCCCTCTCTGCAGGTCAACAGTTTTTGAAGCAAGTCGATCTTGCTGAACAAGGGGCTATCGATGGCCCTCGACCGCCCTCGATGGGCCACGCCACGCCGAAAGATCATAGAGGTCAGAAGAACCACAATCTTCAGCGACCTCCACACCAGAAAGGGGGAAACCACTCTCCTTCTCAACGATAAGCCAGTCATAGCCAAGCCGAGCAAGCATTTGTAGCTGCACTCGAGAGCTTCCCGAGCGAAAACCCGCAGATCGAAGCCTAGGCTCTGCCCTTCCCTCATCAGAAAGAGCCCAAGAGGCAATTCCAGTGTGTGGAGCCGGAGCATCGTGCAGTATCTGATAGAGCTGAGAACGTCCTTTTTCACCATCTACCGCATCCCACGGCCAGACCAAGACCCCTCCTTTTAAATTCGTAGTACAGGTGTAGCTTGGTAGCTCTGTGTTTGGAGGATGTAAGCGAATACCTCCAAAAATCAAGCTGTCAGCCAAAAGTAGACCAGTCAGAATGGGTAACCACCCAGGAAGAGGAAATGCACTTCTCCTCAGCTCATCCACCAAAAGAGCCAAAAGCACCCCTTGAGCTACCACAACAACAATCAAAAAACGAGTGGGCTGTGTCAGAGGACGTGCAAGCTCATCCATAAGCCCATTTAAAAATAGAAATGGACCTGCAAAGCCACTGTTCAGAGAGCCCAAGCTCAGCGCCCACCCTACAGCGCCAAAACAAAACCAGACTCGTGCTTGTGGTAGTAAGAGCGCACAAAATGAGGTGAGAACAAGAACCATCCCAAGATAACGACCTCCACCTGCCGCAGTCGCAGAATCTGCCGCAGTTGTCCAGCGAAGTGGCTCTGGCCAAAATATCTCAGATAAAGAGAGCCGCGCCCACGGTAAATCTACGACCTCCCAGCTGCGCTCAAAAAAGAAAACACTCTGGCCTGCAATCTCTCTTGGATAATCTGGGTTCGCACCCTTTCCAAAAACCGCAGCCACCCATAAAATACCAACTGTTCCAGCTAAAAAGGCAGCAAACATCAAGCTTCTGGTTCTTCTACGAAACAAAAATAAGTAGACAGCAACGGAGGGTAATACAGGTGCTAGATAGGGATTCTCCATTCCCATCCAGAGCATGCAAAATGCAGCAACACCAACACCCACCCATGAGCTTTGCTGCTGAGCTTTAAACAGCCCCCATAGCCCAAGAGGAAGAGGAATTGCGGCAATAGCAACCAAAGAACCTTCTCCTATTCCGAAAAATAGATAGCGTCCGATCAGGGGAGAATAAGCCGCAAGCCAATAGGCCCACTTTTCATCAACAAGCAGACGACAAAGCAAGCCAAGGCCTGCACAGAATCCAAAGACCTGAAGCCATGCAGCCAAAGCTGCAGCCCTTCCAACCCCTACAGCAGGCTCTAAAACCGCCCACAAAATAGCCGAAGAGGGTGAGAGTACATTTCCAACTCCTCCATACGGATAATTCAGCAGCTGGCTTTCTCCTCCGAGTAGAAGTCCCTCTTGCTGAAACCACCACATACCCCATAAGGTTGACACCACATCAGGCCCAGCACCTACGATGGCGTCAAAAAGTAGCCCGTCCCGTAGAGGAACTGCAGAAAGAAAAGCCAACAGTGCCCACAAAAACAGCTCTTGCTTTCGCTCTCCATTTATCACAATTACTCACCATTAAAGAACCAAATTCAAGACGAACACCTTCTCTTTCAAAAAGTGTGTTGACCAACAAGAAAGCCCTCCACTTACATCGAGGCCATGTCCCCAACGTTATTCGTCAGCTGGTGGACCGCTAGAGGGAGCTGCTCCTCCGCCTGCCGAGCCATCTGGAGGAGGTGTAATGGTTCCAGGAATGCCGCCCTCCATATCTGCAGGTGGGCCACCTGAGGGAGGAGCTCCTCCACCTGCCGAGCCATCTGAAGGAGGTGTAATGGATCCAGGAATGCCACCCTCCATATCTGCAGGTGGGCCGCCTTGGGTGGCCATTTGTCCGGATCCACCTTGTGTCGCCATTTGTCCAGCCCCACCTTGTGTCGCCATTTGCCCGGCCCCTCCTTCTGCTCCAGGTGTACCCGGAGAAGGAGGAGCCCCATCAGGTATCGTGGGCTGCTCAAGCTGCTCTGCTGGCTCTTTTTGAGGAAAGACACCAACGGTTAGCTCTATTCCTTCAACCTCTCCTTCAACCTTGAGAGGTCCTGATCCTCGCATTCCCATACGCTCTCCTTGAGAAGGACGACCATTGCCGTCAAGATCATCGACGACTTGAAGAACAACCGTGCTGTTGTTGGGAACCTGAAAGCTAAAGCTGCCAGCCTCAGTAAGCACTTTTTGTGTCACTAGCTGCATGCCTGCATCTTCTTCTCCTGGCTCAGGAGGGGGAGGAAGAGCTCTCAATAAAATCTTACCACCACAATCATCGCATTTTACATAGCCATGGATCATGCCTTTGTTCCCATAGCTCTCTTTAAGCTCTTCTTGGGTGTATCTTGGAACGAGCTCCTTATCCGCCATGTCTCCAGGAAATGTTCCCATCGTGGGTGGAGCAGCTACCATAGAAAGGTCTTGTACCCCATTGATATCCGTTGGAATTGAATTGGTACTTCGCTTTATGGCATCACTTTTTTGACGCTCTTCTGCTGACATCGGTTCTTCTTCATCTAGAGGCTCTGGGCAGCCAAGTAAAAAAAGATGGAGGATCAAAGTATGCATAGGACTCTCTTCTGAAATAATTTTATCTCTTTTAAAATATCCTCACCAGTGCGCTATCATCAACTACAAATATAAAATTCC
>JACLAC010020559.1_pt1 | contig 18665 bp, 13 predicted proteins | sample 8027881 | NCBI WGS metagenome assembly JACLAC01 (sample SAMN15725517, study PRJNA655200) | protist metagenome | isolation source: fluorescence activated cell sorting (FACS) single amplified genomes of... | place: Spain: Blaines Bay Microbial Observatory, Mediterranean Sea | collected 2016-01-19 | reverse complement strand
TGTTGATCTCTGCATCTGCATTAATTAACATCCACTTGGCAGAGGATCAAAAGAAGGTCTTGCTACTTACTAATCAGCAGTGAACCACAAGGGGTAAAGATTACTATAAATACTTATAGTCTTTCTTACCTCTTGCTCCTGTGGTCTATACGGGATCAACAAGCCCCAATCTTAACTACACATTCATCTAACAATACACTCAAAGGTTTCCTACCACCATAAACACCCAAAGTAACTGATCATGAGGATCTCCTATGGGTACCTTGATGAAAGATTCGTGAACTTTCTTGGTAATTGGTTTATTGACTACTGTATGCTTGGACAAGCTTAATAATCTTTTTTAATCTCACTCCAGAAAGTAGGTAGTTTGTTGTTCATTTCCACAGCTAATGGTTGCATCAGTGCTGGAAGATCATTTTTACTTAACGGTATATCCAAATAAGCAACTTCATCTATTACGCCTTCGAAGTAATCAACGGCAGCATCATTCGAAAATCCTATCCAAACTCTTTTTTGCCAATCAAAATCAGAATGATCATAATCATGCTTGCCAACTTCTTTTCCGTCAACATAAGCGATTTGCCCTTTTTTATCTTGAACTACCAGAGCAATATGGTGCCATTTACCGTCTGCAACATTTTTACTTGTTGCCCAACCAGGCCCTTTCCACGTTCTAAAGTTGATTTTCCCACCTTGTAGGAAAAAGTGGCGATCATGACCCCCATTTCCAGCGGCGCCATCTAAAACGGAATAAATTCCGACGTTGTCCTTGGTAGTTTTCATCCACAATGCCATAGTGAAATTATTTTCTGGTACATCAACAATGGTTTCGATATAGGAATTTCCAGCCCCAAATTTGATTCCTGATCCAAATTTACCCTTTGCCTCCCGTTTAGCACCATCCATCAATTTTCCGTGATTTCCCTGCTTACCAATATCTTTTACTTGGTTTCCTTTTCCCTTATCAAAAGTGTAGTAAATTACGTAATTTTTATCGAATTTACCAGCTTCAGTACTTAGCGGTAAAAAATTAATGACTAACATCGTTATCCATGCTAGCAGCGTGAAAGCTCTCATTAGATTGAATTCCTTAACTTAAATCTTATCTTTGTGTTCAAAATTGACCTAATACCAAATTTATATTACCCATACGTTTTTTAGCAAAAACATGGTACTGAAGCTAGGACAAATAGGCTCGAGTACCATGTTTAACGCTAAAAAGGAATTTAGTGAGTATTACTTTTTTTGATATTTCCCCAGACAGTAACTAACTTGGCTTCTGGCTCTACGGCGGTTTTCACATTTGTAACCATCAATTTCATTTTGACTTGATCTGCAGTTAAAGCTGCCGCAGTATAAGTTGCGTCATCAATCGTTCCTTTAAAGTAGTTTTTTCCAGCGTCGTTAGAAAAGCCAACCCAAACTCGTTTCTGCCAATCAAAATCAGAATGATCATAATCATTCTTACCGACTTCGATTCCATCTACGTAAGCAATCTGTCCGACTCCATCTTGTGCTACTAGAGCAATGTGATGCCATTCACCGTCAGCTACGTTTTTCTCCGTTGCCCATCCTGCACCTTTCCATGTTCTAAAATTAACGTTACCGTCTTTTAGAAAGAAGTGTCGGTCGTGACCTCCATCACCTGCAGCACCATCCAAAACGGAATAAATTCCAACATCTCCTTGATCAGTTTTTATCCAAACACCCATTGTAAAATTCTTTTCTGGTACATCCACCACGATTTCTACATGAGAATCGATACCATCAAATTCTACACCGCCTCCAGTATGGCCTTGATCTGTCCATTTAGCGGCACCTTTTAACTCCCCTTTATTTCCATTTTCACTTTCATCTTTTCCAGGATCACTCTTGTCATCAAAAGATAAATTAAATACGTGAGGAAGCTTAGAAATTCCTGCATTTACAGTTAAACAAAATGACATTATAAAAAAGGAAAATAACATGCTTTTTATCAAATTTTTCACAAACAACACCTCTCATTTTATACAACTTCGAATAATTTTCGATCTACTATAAAAAATAAATCTAAGTAAATTCGAATAAACATTGTATGTATAAAAACATATTTGTCAACTAGCTACCTGAGTGCACTCTATAGAAATGATATTAACACCAAAATAGTGAGTCCTCTTTACTGACAAAGAATTTGAAAAGAAGTGATGGGAGTTCTGTTTTTATAATCTGTGAATTACTAACCGATTCCTAACGTGGTGATAGAGTCAGCATATCAGTCTTTCCACGTATTACCAACCGTGTGAGCCTTTTTCTACTGGTATTTTAACCACACATTCATTTAACAACACACTTAAAGGTTTACTTCCTCCATATACATCCATAGTAATACTTACGTGTGAATATCCTATCAGTTCCTTGATAAAGGGTTCATGTTGTATCTTTTTTTGACAAATGGCGCAAAAATTGACAAGTGTAGGGCGAAATCATAGAATGGTGTTTTACATTATTTTTGCGTAGATCTTTCGAATTTCGAATCCTAAACGGAGGAGATTGTTTATGTTGAAAACGTTTGTCAGTCTAACTTTTCAAATTCGGAAACAGTTTATGGTAATTCTGACCCTTAATCTGATTTATATAATCTAGTAAACCAAGATTTAGTAACTTAGGATGAAGTGGAATGACCCTATTTCCTGCTTCTGTTTTAACACTTTTATCTTCAGAATCAGCATTGAAGTTAATTGCCCAAATTCCATCCATCTTTTGAATATCAGAAACATTCAGTTGGCAAACCTCATTTAATCTGGCACCTGAATAAGCCGAAATAAGAGTCGCCCAATATCTTTCAGGTTTATTGATTGCTAGTGATTCTCGGTTCAATTTATCACCAAGAATCAGATGGAGTTCTTGGGTGGTAAAGTGTTTCTCAATTTTTTCAGTTGTTCGAATTGGTTCTAGTTTTCCTCTAAAGACATTTTCTGAAGTGTATCCTTGTTTAATCGCCCAATTAAATAAAGCCGATATTCTTTCAACATGCTTGAGGATAGTTTTATGACTAATTGTTGGCTCATTCTTTAGTTGAAGCAGTTGTTGGATGGTTAAATTGGAATAACTCTTAACACGATTGACAGATAACTGCTTTAAAATTGAGACTAGTCTTCTGCCATGATGATGAGTTAAAGAATCAATAGCCACATCACCCAAAACAGAAATGGCGAGTTTATGAGTGTCATAGTAGCCATTGATAGTTTTAGATGGATAACCAGCTTCATTTTTGGCAAAGATGAATTTGGCTGAGAGTTGAGACAGGGAAATTGCAGATGAAATAGGAGTTGTTGAGATTTCTATTGCTTTCTGGTTATTGGATGCTTTAGTTTCTTCAGGTTTTGGATTTGGAGTAATAGCAGGATTTAACTTAGCTAATTCTGAACGCAACTTTTCTTTAATCTGGTCAATGGAAGTTCTGAAATGAGTAGATTTCATTTCTCAATTGATCATAAAGTTGTTGAGAAAGATTATAAAGATGAGAGGAAAGTAATTTGGCTTGTTTTAGAATTCCACATCTGAGAGAAAGCTGAAATTCCTTAGTACCGAGAAATGACTGAAGATCTTTGGGAACGATTGAGCGAAAGGAATAAGTACTACCTGTTTGGCGAAAGACGAGATAGGTATTTGACATGATAAAGTGTGACCTCAAATGTGACTAAAATAGACACAACTAAGAATCAGACTTTACGAAACAGCCCCAACCCCTGTGATGACAAGGATTGACAAGAAAATGGCGGGAGAGGGTGGGAGTCGAACCCACCTATCCACTCGCGTAGACAAGCTGGTTTTGAAGACCAGTAGAGCCACCGGACCCTATCCCCTCCCAATGAATCATTAAACAGATAGTAGCTCGGCAACTGATTTAGCAAAGTAAGTTAAGATCAAATCAGCCCCTGAACGTTTAATAGCTATCAATGTCTCCATCATGGTCGCTGTTTCATCTAGCCACCCCATTTGGGCGGCCGATTTTATCATAGCATATTCCCCACTTACATTGTAGGCAACAACGGGCAAATTAACTGAGGCTTTAACATCAGAAATTATATCCAGATAAGCGAGCGCGGGCTTTACCATTACCAAATCAGCTCCTTCATTCACGTCTGCAAAAACTTCTCGTAGTGCCTCAAAGCGGTTAGCAGGATCCATTTGGTAAGTTTTTTTGTCTCCTTCTTTAGGTGCAGAGTCTAAAGCATCTCTGAAGGGTCCATAAAAAGCTGAAGCGTATTTAGCTGAATAAGACAGGATGCTAACATCAGAAAAATCACGTTTGTCTAATTCTTTACGAATATATCCAACTCGGCCATCCATCATGTCAGAAGGAGCGATAATATCAGATCCTGCTTCGGCCTGAGAAAGAGCCATTTTAGCTAGAATTTCGAGTGTTGGGTCATTTAGAATGCGACCATTTTCGACTAATCCATCGTGTCCATCAATTGAGTATGGGTCCATAGCAACATCGGTAACTACGGTAATAGCCGGAACAGAAGACTTTAGCAAACGAACCGTTCGCTGTAACAATCCATTAGGATTGGTGGATTCAGTTGCAAGATGGTCTTTCTGTAAGTCGGATAATGCAGGAAAAAGAGCAACAGCTGGGATGCCAAGTTGTTGAGCTGATTTAGCCTCTTCCACTATAAGATCCGGACTCAATCGATAGCAGTCAGGCATTGATTCAATTTCTATCTTTAGATTCTGCCCCTCTACCACGAACAAAGGCAAAATCAGGTCTGACGGATGCAACCACGTTTCACGAATCATTTCTCTAATGGAATCAGTTTTCCGATTTCGTCTTGGGCGAGATAAGATTTGCTGGTTGGTCATCTCATTTCATCCGGCCATTAACTGATTACGAATTTTATTAGCCATCCAACCTAATTGTTCGTCGTTGGCACTTTGAGCTCGGGAAAAACTTAAGTCCATCATGTTATCGGTCGGTACTAAATGGACGTGGGCATGAGGTACTTCATAGCCAGCGATAATCATACAGACACGCTCACATGACGTCGCTTTCTTGATGGGCAAAGCCAGTGATTTTGAAAAAGCCATTATTCCTTGGAATTCGTCATCATCTAGATCAAAAACGTAGTCGATTTCTCTTTTAGGAATGACAAGCGTATGCCCAAGCTTAATTGGGTTGATATCTAGAAAGGCCATGAAATCACTATTTTCGGAAATTTTGTGACATGGTAATTGCCCTTCAATAATCTTGGTAAAAATTGACGCCACTTTTACAAATTCTCCGACGCTGGTCGGTCCCTTGGTACCAATGCACTAACTAAATCAACAGGTACAGGAAATACTAATGTAGAGTTTTTTTCGGCAGAAACTTCAATCATGGCTTGCAAATAGCGAAGTTGGATTGAAGTCGGATCGGTACTTAAGATTTTTGCTGCTTCCGCCAAGGTACTTGCTGATTCAAGTTCTCCATCAGCATGCGTAGCCTTAGCTCGCCTTTCTCGTTCAGCTTCAGCTTGTTTAGCCATAGCTCTCTTCATTTCAACAGGCAAATCAACATGTTTAATTTCAACACCTAAAACTTTGATTCCCCAATCTTGACTGTGTTTACGGATCGTTTCTTCCAAATTCTGGTTCAATTTTTCACGTTCAGATAATAAATCATCTAATTCAGCTTGACCTAAAACGCTCCGGAGAGTGGTTTGCGCAAAATTACCAATTGCGAAAGAAAAGTCTTCGACTTCAATAACTGCTCTTTCTGGATCTATGACACGGAACCACAAAACAGCATTAACACTGACCGATACATTATCTTTGGTGATTACATCCTGAGGTGTGACGTCTTGCACTATCGTTCGCGTACTAATTTTTTCTATCCGGTCAATCCAAAAAGGCAGTAGTAGTACAAAACCCGGACCTTTGACAGCATTAAACCGGCCTAAGCGAAAAACAACTGCCCGCTCGTACTCTTTTAGAACTCGCAACGATGTCAACAGTAGGATCAGCCCTGCAAGACCCCCAATACCATACCATATGCTCGGCATTATCACTTTCTCCTTTTCGGCTAATGTTTGATGGAAGCCGGTTTTTCAGGTATTTTTTGATTAATAAAACTAATAACTTCTTCTCTTCTGTTAGACCCAAACTGAATATACAAGCCACGGAAATTTTCTAGCCGAGAGGGGCGGTCGAACGGACTTAATAGAACGCCATTACTGTCGGCGTAAAAACTACGAAAAGATTCCCACTTTTTCTCAAATCGATATAAAAAAGACAAAACGACTATTTTTCGTTGATCGAACTGATAATGAAAGGGAACGAAATATTTGTAAAGACCCACCCCGAAAAAGAAAACCGACAGTAACACAATGTAGATTGATTTTGTCGATAAATAAACTAAAGCCAAAATCAGTACTAAAAAAGCGATCAGCAAAACTGACCGCTTCCGGTTTTCTACAAAAGGATGAACAACCCAAGTTAGCAAGCGTTCTGTCTACTTGAATCTTTTGATATGTTATTCACCCGACGCTCCTTCTATTGTTTTGTTAACACTACCTGACTCACGACTCGCTTTTTCAGTCTTTCCGCTGTCTGTTTCTTTCGGTATATCAGATTCTGACGATTCAGATTCGGTAGCATCAGGAACGACCGTACTCTCAACAGCATTCTCAGGTGCCGTTATTTCTTGAGAAGCGTTAGGTTGCTCAATTGGTGCAATATCATTAGATTCACCGTAAAACTTCATCAAAAACAAAGCAATCACCATGAAACTGATGGCGGTCCAAGTTGTCAAACGAGACAAAAATGTGGTAGCACCGTGTCCACCTAAAACAGATTCTAGCCCGCTACCACCGAATGCACTAGAAGACAAGCCTTCACCCTTGCTATCTTGTAATAAAATCACAATCACTAGCAAAAAACATATGACGACGAAAGCTGCTACTACGAGTCCAACTAAAATGTTCATAATTTTCTCCCCAGAATTACCAACTATTGATGGCTAGCCCGAACGATTTCTGCAAATGAGTCAGCATCTAAACTTGCGCCACCAACTAATGCTCCGTCAACATCGGGTTTTGATAACAATTCGGCGGCATTAGACGGATTAACACTCCCTCCGTATTGAATACGAACCGATTCTGCAATCTGATCCGAGTACGAAGTTGCTATGACAGATCGAATCAAAGAATGGACTTCTTGAGCTTGATCGGGAGAAGCCGTCTTACCTGTGCCAATGGCCCAGACTGGTTCATAAGCGATAATAATACGCAAAATATCTGTTTTTGATAATCCATCTATACCATCAACCAATTGATTTGTAACAACTTTTTTCGTCTTTCCACTCTCTCGGTCTTCCAACATTTCGCCAACACAAACAATCGGTACTAAACCACTTTCCAAGGCGGCTTTCACCTTTTGATTAACCGATTGGTTGGTTTCACCAAAAAACTGGCGGCGCTCTGAATGGCCAACAATAACATAAGAACAACCAGAATCAACAATCATTTCTGCTGAAACTTCACCGGTGAAAGCTCCACTATTTTCCCAATATAAATCTTGAGCTGAAACACCAATTGAACTGTTATTTAGGGCATTTGCCACTGCAGATAAAGCGGTAAATGCCGGAGCAACTACAACTTCAACATCTCTAGTTCCATCGACCAACGACTGTAGTTCTACAACGAAATTCACCGCTTGGTCGATAGTTTTATTCAATTTCCAATTTCCTGCGATAATAGGTCTTCTCAATTCTGTGCTCCGTCTAATTTAAAATAAGAATTATATAACCTGCGCAGCTAGCTCAACCAATCGGTTCGAATAACCAGTTTCGTTATCGTACCACGAAAGTATCTTGACTAATCCACCTTCAATAAACTTGGTGAAAGGTCCGTCAACAACGGAGGATAGTTTTGAACCGTTAAAGTCAATCGAAACTAGTGGTTCTTCACTGTAAGCAAGTATACCTTTTAAACTCGATTCAGCCGCTGCTTTAAGTGTGGTATTCACTTCATCTGCTGTAGCTTTTTTCTCTAAGTCTACTGCCAAGTCAACGACTGATACATTCGCCGTCGGAACCCGAATTGCCATTCCATCTAATTTTCCTTCAAGTTCCGGTAAAACTCGGGACACAGCAACCGCAGCACCAGTAGTAGTCGGTATCATAGATAAAGCGGCAGCTCTAGCTCGACGCATATCTGAGTGTGGAAAATCATGCACCTTTTGATCTCCAGTATAGGCGTGAACCGTAGTCATTAATCCACTGTTGACACCAAAGTTCTCCAACAAAACCTTAGCAATCGGAGCTAAACAGTTTGTAGTACAAGATGCATTCGAAATAATGTGGTGAGCATCTTTATCGTAACTATCTTCGTTAACACCACGAACAATGGTGATGTCTTCGCCCTTCGCTGGTGCCGAAATAATAACTTTCCTTGCTCCACCACTCTTGATATGTTTTTCTGCATCTGATCTTTCAGTGAAAAATCCTGTTGATTCAATTACTACATCTATACCGTTGTCGCCCCAACGGAGATCAGCTGGATCACGTTCAGAAAAAACTGAAATCGGACTACCATTAACGAGAAGATCGCCTTCTGTAGCACTGATCTCATGCGGTAGATTACCATGGACTGAATCATACTTCAGCAAATGAGCTAGAGTTTCAGGATTGGTCAGATCATTCACTGCTACAATTTCAACGCCTAAACTAGGATTAGCTAGAGCGGCGCGGAACGCGTTTCGGCCAATCCGACCAAAACCGTTAATTCCAACTTTTAGGGACATACTAAACCTCGAAGAGATTGATTTCAAAAACTCCACATTATTCCATAGAACTGCGTGTTGAGTCAAGTTGAACCATAGCATGAAATGAAGTACTGTGTTGGTCTGTTTTAGTTTGACATTACTGACTGATTATGATAGAGTTGCCGAGAATTAGGGCATGTAATAGATGATGGATAGAGTCCGGTTTAATTCTCCCGTTTTCCTGTTTTTTGTTATTTTAACCTTTTTTGTGTTGAGTTGTGGACGAAATGAACCGCCAGAATTTTTGGACATTGATATCCTGTCTGAATTAGAGCAACCCTACGAGGTTTTCTCTGGACAAACTATTGAACTAGAGATCAAGGTCGAAGATCCGGATCAAGATGAATTGGTAATTGAGTGGACGGCGAGAAACGGAAAGTACGAAGAAGTCGCTACTGTTTTTAAAGCCGTAGTCGAACAAGAAACTCAGGAAACGGAAACAGAAGGTGAGCAAGACGAACCTAACAAAGGACCAAAAGTTTATTTCTCCGCTGAACAGGCTGATATTTACGCTATATCAGTTACAGTAAGCGATGGTAATGGGCATCAAATACAGAATTCAACTTTTATCAAGGTTAATGCACTAAACAAGCCTCCAATCCTAGACGGTACTAGCCCGGTTACCCTGAGTCCGGCCATGCCACATTACGTCGACCAAGAGATTTTTCTGGTAGCCCAAGCCAGTGACCCGGATAACGACACCTTGGTTTTTGAGTGGTCTGCTAGAGATCAAGAAAACAGTGATGCCGGTGGTTTGATTGAAGAAGGTAGTGGTGCTAGTGCTAAATTCAGGGCTGATTCTCCTGGCAGTTATCTCGTGAGTGTCCTTGTGAAAGACAATCGTGGTGGTCAAGATAGAGATTCCGTTATAATTGTCGTTAATACGCGGTTAGCAGATACTAATGGTGAACCTGAACAGGAAAACTAGTATCAACGATGTCCGCTACAACGAGACTAACCTTCGGGCTCGTTTCTTGATGTAATTATAAATCTGGTCTGACCTGTTTCCTACTTTCCATTAGCTGATCTGATGTTACTTTCCCGTATATCTTTTCTGTTGTTCTCCTTTGCATTATCTATATCTTATTCATTTCTTGTCTCTGCCCAGAGCGATATTGGTGAGGAAAAAAGAGTTTCCTTCCTACAAAGATTAGTCGATAATCCCCTTTTAGCCTCTACCATCCTTATATTCCTTTTTGCCACAGTCAACTATTTGATTGATTTGTTTAGAAAGGATAAGATTCTCAAACAACTACTGGGCAAATATCTTGTTTTCCAGATGAAGGACAATACCAGATATCAGGGCACTATGCGACTGGAAACAACTGGGGTCGAGATTATTTCTGAGGAGTCTCGCCAAAGAGGAGGCCCCCCTAGTTTTCTGTTCAAGAATTCGGATATTATGGCTTATATTCGATATCTAGATTCGATGAATGAAACTGAAAGGAAAGAACGGGACAATGATCTCGACAAGGTGTACCACCCGCGTTTCACGACACGCCTACTAAGACGAGTTCGTAATTTTGGTGTAGCGCTACGTGATTCCGTATCTAAAACGGTTCAAATGATATGGGGGTCTATTAAAAGATCGAAAGCTTTTCAACCATTGCAGCAAAATGTTGGTGACATAAATATCCAAAAAGAAATGGATACTATTCAAAAAGATGCATACGATTATGCTATGGAAGAAAGTTATGAAAGGTTAATTGAGCGTTTCATTGGTACAAAGGTGAAAGTTCGTTTCGATGACAAAAATGGAACAGTTACAGAATTCGTTGGTATTTTAAAAGAATATAATGATCGTCATATATATTTAATGAATGTAGAAGAAAATAAAAATGGATATACAGACTATTGGGATGTTCGAATGCCAGAACGTGGGAAACTGGGTGAAAACAGACAGAGTAAACTGGAGGAAGGATTTAGAGATGATAGAGGTCTGCGGAGAAGAATTGAAGGTTCGAGTTTAATAATCGAAAATAATAACCCCTATGACGTTGAAATGCAAGAGATTCGGTATCATGGAGATGGAGATGCCAAGAATGAACTTAAGTGGGGGTTTCGTATTCCAGCTTTTCAAGTTAGAGAAATTGAGATGAAACCTAACCCAAAAAGAGAGAATATCAAGCCATTTCAACAACTATTTACTCAAAAACACCGAACATTCCGAAATTTTGAATATTTGACGCTGCCATTTAGATCTTTTCGTGAGGCTGACGTTATTTTCCCTCGTGAATATTGCAAAATTGTCGAAAGTGCTGAGCGGTTTGAACCTCGTCCTCTTGACATAGAATCTTTAGCTCTAAATCCACTCGATCCTAATCAAAACAGAGATGTTGAGTTTAAGGATTCACATGGACAGGTTGTAAAAGGAATTAATGTTATTCATGGTTATGTAACTAATGTTAATGAAGATCGAATTGACCTGCGGGAAGTGAATCAAAGCTATGGACGAAGATGGTCCGTTCAAAGTGCTTTTGAAAAAATGGATGATCGTTTACGAAGAGTTCGTGGTTCAAACCTTTTAGCTTTTAGCAAACGAAGACTCGTCGACCACATGACTCTGGTTAATGCCATTGGTCAGAATACTAGCCGTCGGGAGCCAATAGCTAATCTTTTGTTTAAGCCTGTCGGCTACCACTCACAAAAGTTTCAAAAAATGGGATTACCAGTAAAAGTTCTAGCACTGACCGGAAACCAAACACAAGCCGAATTTCCTAAATTACAGCTTTTTAAACAGGTTGGCAACCACCGTTTACTTTTTCAGCAAATTAAAGAACTAAATACAGCACCTCTACACAAAGCCCACGTTTTATGGCTAGGATACGGTGAAATTTATAAGGATGGTTATCAGCTAAACATAGATGCTGAACATCGAATTAAAAACTTCGTGAGTCATGGTGGGATTGTGATCACATCAGGGCAAATAATGCATAATCTAAGGAGACGAAGTGTAGGCTGGATTCCTGAATTGTTAATTGGGGAGGAGCAGAAAGAGAACGTGCAATTCAAACCAACCCGTGAAGGTAATCAGCTTTTCAAGTTTCCTCATCCTGTTCAGTCAATGAAAACTCACGATACATGGTCAGAGTGGTCTGACAAGTATCGTGTCTTTGCTACAACTAATGATAACCAAAATGCCTCTATCTTGACTCTTCAACTTCAGGCTGGATTGTACATTGTCACAAGCTTAAAGAATCAAACTAAAGAAGATGTTGCAATTAACTCAGATATCATGCGCAATTTATTTTATTTTTCAGTTAAATGGCACGATCAGCAAAAAAGGGAAGGATTGTATTACTATTGATTGTTTTGTGTCTGTTCAATTGGTGGCGGATTAATGTATTCTTTCTTGACTAAAGATTTTAGGTTTTGTCCTAGAGTTTCAAACGCTTCTGCAGCCTTTGATAAATTTCCATCTCCTGTTAGTTCTAGATATTGGTTATAGTTCTTGCTGGCTGATTGGATTAAATGTTCCAAACTTAAAGTAGCGGCCTCCGAATTTCCGTTTGTTTTTTTTGGTATTTGTTCTTTGTTGATGGCCGAAACCCCTATGCCGTAAATTTCCCTCAATGCGCCGTCGAAATCACTAGCTGATGCGAATTGTCCTCCAGCCTGAATCGTTATGACCTCAAGGTCTGGATATTCCACACCTTCTGGTTTTAGGTAAATTGGCTCTATGTAAAACAGTGTATTTTCAACAGGAATAACCAGCAAATTACCTCTAATAACTACGGTTCCTTGCTGGTTCCATAGTGTTAAATCCTGAGATAATTCGGTGTCGATGGTTGCCTCAGCCAGAGTTGGGCCAAGGATAGTTTGATCCTTCGGCAAATTATATAGGACTAGTTGTCCGTAAAACTCATCGTCACAACGCGCAACCATCACTGCATTCATGTACCGAACTCGCTCTGGTGGTGTAAATGGGATAATATTAACGAACTCAACTAAACCAGAATTTGAACGGCTACTGGGTAAGCTAACAGTCGCATAGTAGGGCATCATTGATTTATAAGAATTATCTTCTCCGTACTTTTCCTTTGGTATATCCCATTTGTCCGAGGCTTGAAAAAATATAGTTGAGTAATTTTTGGGATGGCTATCGAGGACGTGATAATCTTTATAAATTTCTGCTTGAACTCTGGTCAGATAGTCAGGGTAACGTAAATGATTTTGTAAGCCAGCCGGCATTTCTTGTAGAGGTTTAAACAGCGATCTTCCATCATCTGTGGCAAATGCTTTTGCGTAACTCAAGGAAATTGGTTCGGTTGTTTCTTTAGTAAAGTAGAAATTAATCTTTCCGCTGTAGGCATTGATAACTGCAACGGCTGGATTTCTGATGTAGTTATACCTGTCAAATTTCGGTTCAGAGTACGTTTCCATTAGTGTTGTTTGGTCTATATAAGTCTTGGAGTTTGGATAATGATCACTTGTTAAGTAGAGATCAACAATCCACCATAGTTGCCCATCATCGCCAACGACAATATAAGGGTCTGGGTCGCACCTAAAGAATGGAGCAACATGAGAAACACGATCAGCGACAATTTCAAGACTCGTTGCTTTTCTTGTTCCAATCTTACGCCGAAACATGATTCGGCTTTCTTCAGAATTAATATCCGTCGACAAAATAATCCGCCAAAAATCAAACCGAACGGCAAAAGCAAATCTACGAATCCAATTATTTAGTGAAATACCTCCCTCGCCTTGGTACTCATGATTTTCTAGATCTACTTCATCCCGATTAGTTCCGACAATGACATATTCTTGGGTTAATTCTCCATAATAAATTTGTGGCTGCGTAATAGTTGGAAAATCGTTTTGGCTGACAAGCCGCCACTCATCACCGACTCTTTTTTCACCCTTTACCCAAAATACAGGGTCTTGTTGTTGAAATTCGTTGACAGGTACTACACAAACCCCGTATCCATGTGTATAGATTAGTTTTCTGTGAACCCAATCCTGTGCTTCTTCTGGTAACGATTCAACATCAATTTCTCTAGCAGCTACTAAAACTTGCCTTAGGTTTCCATTAATTCGGTAGCGGTCAACGTCTGTGTAAGGGTGAAACTGAAAATATGGCATCAACCGTTGTGGGTGGCCGGTGAGGACCTCATATAACACTCGACGATCCCAAATTTGAATATTGTTTTTGACTTCTGGGTGTTTTTCGATCAAATCAAGTGTTGCACTACCAGTAACATCTCCAACTCTTAGGGTCATTGAGTCAAGCCCAAAAGCCTGACGGGTAGCCTTAATATGATTAACTAAATAGGGAATTTCTACATGTGGATCTCGACGTTCCTTGATTAGATGGGAAGCCAATGGGTAGGCTTGAATCAAAACCAGATAGCTAACCATCCACCCAATTGCTGAAACATACCATATCCATCGAATACGCCATATCAAATTCGATAAAATAGAAATACCAAATAAACAGAGTACTATACGATAGAGTTGGTATGCTTTAACAAGTTTATCATCGATGAAGCCAAATCCGTTTAATCTACCCAACCCCCACGGTACTTTCGATGTAAATAGTGTATTCCAAATATCTAGCTGACATCCCCAAAAGGACAATATTAATAAAAATAACCAAAGAATACTAGCATGCAAAGCTAGACTGATTTTGATACGGGCTACCGTCTGTGGGTCTCTCCGATAATAAAAATGATATAGAAGAGCCATGATGAGTATGTTACTCCACATCAAGCAACGATACCAAGTATTAGTAATCCTGTCTTTTGGAAACTGAAATAAAAAATAGGTCGTGGGCAACTGAAAAATTGGTTCCAAATCGTCGATTTGGATTGCATTATCGGCTCGTAAAAAATAATCCCAAAAAAAAGCCATTGGCAATGCTAATACCACTGAAATGAGAATAACTATAGTAGCGATCAAACGGTAAAAACGGTAGGTTCTGCCCTCTGTCCAACGACCAAATTCATTGGATACTGGGCAAATAAGGTGAGCTACGAGGCAATTACTACTAATGAAAACCAGAGCAATTAGTAAATGTTTACCTATTAGTCGAATCCATTTTAAGTGCAGAAGTGAGAAAAAAATGTGATCATACGAAATACTTTTGTACCAAAGAATTTCAGTATATAGGTGAGCCCAAGCTGGAACTAAAAAAATACAAGTTAGTGTAATTCCAACAAAACCTAAACCAAATAACTGGAATTTGACCAACCGATTATGGTTACGTTGATTTCTTCGCCATAGGAAGGTGATTACAAAACCAGAAAATAGGAATATAAATAAGCTGAAGATGAGCTGAACTATGGATAGATCAGTTTTGGACATCTCAAGTTCATCGTGATTTTAATCATTTGGTCGCCACAAGCAATCAATTTTCTCTTTACTTGGTAAATTGACCGACTAGATACGCTGTAGTAACTGTTACCAAAGTTAGGCGAACAACACTAAATATTTGATCCCAGCGCTCATTGACTCGCTCAACCATTACTCTTGTTGGGACTACAATTACGTCTCCGTTTTCTATACGATCAGCGTTCTTTCCGCGATAAGCTAGGCCATTGGCTTTCAATAAATAAACACCATTGGTATCTGCATCTCGGGCAAACCCACCAGCCATTTCAATATAATCCTTACTCTTTAAGCCTTTTCGAAAAATAAAAGAACTGGGGTGTAAGACTCCACCGGTTACGAGAATAGTTTGCCGAATTTGAGGAACGTAAATCTCATCTTGATCTTCCAATAATGGATCAATTCCGCTGTTCGGTTCTGTGAGGATTTGAGGCAAATTTATTAAAATACGACGACTAGGTATCATCGCCTTTATTTTTCTTGCTGGAGTTACCAAATGAATACCAACTTGTGTAGTCATTTCTGGTGCAATTGCCGTATCTTCAGGTGAGACCGTATCATTTGGTATTTTCTCTTTTGTTAAATCATGATCGGGATTTAAACCTGATAGGGGGTTTTCTTCACTGAATAATTCGGTTTTTTCGACATATTTATCAACATTAGGTAAATCTGGGTCAATTATTGAGTTTTCTGCCTTTTCAGCTAATGTAGAAGGTAGTACGTTGTTATCATCTACTAGTTTTTCTCCATCCCCACTATTAATACTATACCTGATTGGTACAATAGGTGCTTCTTTTTCCTGACTATCAACAGGCTGACTAGTACTACTGACTGATGTTCTTTCTGAGTTCAACCCTTGCGTCAGGTTACCAAGTTGTCCAACTGCAGCCAAAGGTGTTGCTGACGTAGTTGCCAACTGGGCAACTGATGTAACTGTTTGTTCTAACTCATCCGCTACGCCTTCACGTTTATACGCTCGCTGACTTTTTGCTAATTCTCGAATATATTCGTATTCTTTTTCAGCTTCCACTTGCTTGATCGTTCTTTCTAAGGCGTCTAGTTGATTTTTATCAATCAATTTTTCCTCTTTTCGTGAGAAAACAGCTCCTGCAGGAAAAGCATAGTTGGTCAAACCTCCAGCTCTATTAATTAAGTCACTCAAACGATCCTGAGGTTGAATAGTATAAACTCCCGGATAAGCTACTTGTCCCGAAATGGTAACAGTTAGAGGATCTTCTCGAAAATTTTGTAGGCTTGGTATAGTTACAACATCTCTACTATTCAAGGTAATATTCTGACTATTGTCTCCACCCAATAGTTTATTTAGGTCAACTTTTATAATTTGTGTCTGTTCAGCACCAAAAGCTCTTGCAACTTCAGCCGTTTTTCTAGCATTAGGTAGTTTACCTCCTGCCAAAAATAGTAGATCAGCTAACTTCATGCCTTCTTGATAGTCATATTCTCCAGGTAATTGCACCGCTCCGTAAATTGTCACATTCGGTTTCGGATAGTATGCAACTTCTTGAAAAGTCGATACGGTTAGGCGATCTCTGTTTTGTAGGAGAAAATCAGCATTTTCTACGCCTTCATGAACCTGTTTCAAGTTGACAGGAACTAATTTTGTCCTTTCTTGATCTGGCAGAAATCGTTGTAAATAAGCTCGATCTAGGTAGGCCGACGGCAAAGTTCCACCAGCTCGAAATAATAGATCACTAACCGTCATATTATCTACTCTTTCATAAACACCAGGATTCTGTACTGCCCCAGAAATGATAACTTCTCGTTTAGCTTGCCATTTTCTCTCAGGTTTAGTATATATTATCAAGTTGTCACCGTCTTCCAACCGTAGATTAGCTTGATCTGGGGCTGTCAAGTCAACCTTTATACTTTCTGACACAATCCACTTTCGATCGCGACGTAGAACTAGGGCAATATTATCCGAGTTGGGCAAAAGTCCACCAGAATGAAAAATCAAATCATTTATACTCATATTATCCAGACGTGGATATATACCAGGTTTGTGTATATGACCGGTAATAGTAACTTCCTTTTTAGCGTGCCATTCAATTTCATCAAATCGATGAATCATAAGAGTATCCCCATCTACCAAAAGGATATTCTGAGACTCTATACCTTTCTGTAACTGTTCCAAATTGACTGTTACTGCAATTACCATTTGTTGTCGTTGATTTAGACGAAACAGTGTCGCTCTCGGCAAATAAGCAGTTGGTTTCAAGCCGCCCGCTTGAGTAAGTAAATCTGAGATTCTCATTTGGTCCGAACGTTCATATGAACCACTTTTAGTTACATCACCTTCAACCCTAACAATTCGCTCAGGATACCAGTCAACATCAAATTTTGAATAAACAACTAACCGATCTCGACTTTTCATTTTCAGATTGTGTTCTGTGTCTTCAGCTAAAGCCCTTCGTAAATTTAGAGGAATAAGAACTGTAGTCTTTTCATCTTCATTTAAGCGAAATAAGTCTGCTCGATCTGAAAAAGCTTCTCCTGCTAACCCCTCAGCACGCTTAATCAAGTTTGCAATCCGCATGCCTGGCTTTAACTCATAAATACCAGACCTTTTTACTAGACCTTCGATATGAACAATGTTTAAAATTTCATCACGAATTGGTAGTACAAGTACTTCATCACCATGAAAAATAGGGGGATTTGTTTTTTTTGATACATCAACTTCTCTTAGGATGCGTTCTTCATTAGGTAAGACCGTATTAATTTGAATTCGTTTGGCAAAACCAGTAGGCTTTATGCTCCCAGCCATTTCAAGCAAAACATCAAAATTATCATCTGGCAAAACTTCATAAGCGCCCGGTCGACGGACCTCACCGGAAATTTCTACAAGTTTCTCGACAGGTGCGATGTAGATAGTGTCTCCGGCTACTAAAGGAATATCTTGGCTGGAATCCCCCTTCATTAGATATTGGTAAAAATCGATACGAGTTGTTTCACCGTTTCGAATCAGGTGAATATTGCGTAAAGCGCCACTTTCACTTGGTCCACCACTCAGATAAAGCGCATTAAAAACACTAGTTACACTGCTAGTAGCATAGGTGCCTGGACGAAAAACCCAACCAGTAATAAAAATTTGTATAGTATGGAGTTCCGTAAAACTCGCAACGACCTTCAAGTCCGTGAATTGTTTATGGGAGAGCGCTTCTTGGGCAATTTTTTCAAACTGAGTTAGCGTCATGCCTCTGACGACCAGTTTTCCCACTTGTGGTAGGATAGCGTAACCTTGTGGATCTACCAAAATTGCACTTTTTTTGAGTGATGTTTGATCACTCCAAGAAATTAAGGTCAATTTGTCTCCAGGAGCCAATATCCGATTATGGGGTATTTGTGCATTTACATTCCCTTGCATCATTTCTATTGGTCCAACAAAACCACCAATAGCATCTTGAATTTTTGCTTGAGGAATTCCGTTAGTTTGTAATTCTTGTTCTAATCTCAGAATTCTTTTTCTCGCTCCCTCAAAGTATTGATAACCAAATCTCTGGGGTTTTTTTTTGCCAGATTTTTGTGATGGGAGATCA
>JACLAC010004127.1_pt1 | contig 18669 bp, 17 predicted proteins | sample 8027881 | NCBI WGS metagenome assembly JACLAC01 (sample SAMN15725517, study PRJNA655200) | protist metagenome | isolation source: fluorescence activated cell sorting (FACS) single amplified genomes of... | place: Spain: Blaines Bay Microbial Observatory, Mediterranean Sea | collected 2016-01-19 | reverse complement strand
GATCATAAAATTCACCGCCAAATCCAGGTAGATGTGGGTAAAGAAAATGTAATCCATTAATGAAATCCATTCCTCCTGCTAAAATTATTCCTATCCATAACCAGCGATTTTGGAAAAAACGTGGCGAAGTAAGTTGATAAGGTAGTTCGATAATCGGATAGCTGAGTCTTTCCACATCGATCCATTGTTTTCGCAAGATCAGGTTTATGCAAAAAGACGTAGATAGAAGTAGAAAGATGAAAGTTGACCAGGATAGGACTGGTCGCCACCATAACTGAAGATGTAGGGGCAAGTATAAACTGGATTCGCCAGTGAAGTAGACGTTCAAAAGGTTTTTGTCCGTCAATGCTAACCAATTTGGCAAATACCGGTGAAATAGAACTGCCCACTCATTCTCATCAGATGCTAACCACCCGACAGTCGAAATATTGGTAATGATGACTTCGAATAGGTCATGACCACATATAGCTGAAGCAACAGACAACATCGTGTACAGCGTCAGCAATTCACCCTGAGTTAGTGCGTGAGACGGAAAAAATCGAGCGAGAACGTAGTTCAATGTCACTAACAGTGTAAGAATAAAGATCACATTGAAGAACAGCGACATTGTCGTAGGTAAACCTTGTTCCCATCGTAATGAGGCGAAAACCCAGTAATTATTGATAGGAACAAGTACCAATCCAATACAGATTGTAAGCCAACGAATCTGTATTGGATTTGGCTGGGCGGATACAGATTTAGTTAACTGGTTCATAATCTTTAATAAGCTTGAAAAATAGAAAGCTCATAAGATTTTGCACTTTGATAGGGTCTGTATAACAGCTATAAAACAGCTGTGTAAGCATACATAGAATACAGCTCAGGATTACAAAGCCCAATTCGATCGAAAGGAGCTATCAGATTTTTAATCTGTTGTTCAAATGCTCCGATATCTCCCCAAGCCCCACAGGCTACGAGCTCACTTGCTAAGGTATACCCGTGTTCAATTAGTTGTACCATGTCAGCGTTATCAGAAAGGAATATGCCAGGAGTTGATTTGTATGTATCTGAAGCCATACGACATGTTTCATAATTGTGAGCTGCAGTAAAGTAGAGCATGCAATAGGCCTCAAAATGTGGTTTGCTGGACATCAGCTTGTAACAACCTGCCACCAGTTTATCGATTAAACGTAGTTCCCGATATACTGCTACTGAATAATCTCGGAGTTTTTGATGACTCACGTCGTAATCTGTCAAGATGCCGGCTAATCTTTCGACGCCGCTTAATGAATGTGCAATCCCTGTGCTGTGCAGTGGGTCAACAAATCCAATGGTATGAGGTAGTGCGACCCACCCTTGACCATATCCGCAGGGAGCTAAATATTGTAGCCGACCTGAATACAGTAAACTTGAAGTCGCTTCGTGTAAGCTGGCATCAGCTACCATTTGAGATATCGCGGGGTAGGTATTCAACATGGATTGCCAAGATCCACAGGTAACGTTACCATGATTCAAATCTACCACCAAGCCAAGGCTAGTAATCCCATTGTCAAATCTCAAGCTCCAAAGCCACTGATGGTCCATCAGGTGGTGCTGGGCAGCGTCATCTGATGGAAATGGGAAATCAGACAAATTCATGCCCGCCTCTTCTAGTAAAACATCATAACGGTGAACTTTTTCGAAGTGACCATAAATAGCAGCAGTGTTTGTTTCTAGATGCAATTCTGTTTTGGCCGGGATATTAGTTAGTCGACGCATTACTTGGCTCTGACCAGATGCATCAACAACCCAATCTGTTTCGTAGCTTTCTTGAATAGTATTTAACTGAATCTTCCAACGGGCAGTCTGCTGGTTAAATTCAGCAGACAAGACTTCACTATTGCAAATACAGACCGCGCCAGACCTTTGTGCGTATTCAAACAAATAATTATCTACGTCCTGACGATACCAGTGAGTATCAGCTGTGGAGTGAGAATTACTTGCCGCGACTAATAATTCTTGATGATGTGTATCAGTGGTTTGAGGGGGAGCGCCAGGTGAATGAAAAAAATAACTGAAACCTCTTTTAGCTCCGCAACTAACTTCGGGTTGTTCCTGCTTCCAAAGTCCATATTTTGTTAGTGGTTCCAACTCAGTAAGTTCGTATCGTTTGATTAATGATTTTAGAATAAGCGTAGCTGTCGGAGTTGAGGATTCACCAATCGCAAATCGAGGATGAGACTGACGATCAATCAGTATAACTTTGACACCTGATTTGGCTAAGATCGTCGCTAAGAGTGAACCGCTAAAACCACTTCCGATAATTAGTACGGTTCGATTGTCAATTGCAGACACCGCATTGTACCTTTGGTTGAAGGGACTGATATTTATTCATGGCTGAAATACGTTGTAATCGTATGGGTTTACATACTTCACATCCCTTGAATATCTGGCCATCCCATAAATCCATGAAGATGCGACCTTTTTTCATTTCCAACCCAGCTTCGATTACAATTTCTAAACTAGTTATGTCAGGTGCTTTGAAAAAACTACTCTGTTCTAATTCATCCATGATGCCATTACCAGCTCGGACTGGTACCAGCGAACAGCACTCTACACCGCAATTAAAGGCAAATTCCATCGATTTGATAGCCCACTCAATCCCTTCATGTTCGTTAAGAAATGGAGGTTTTACTAGAATAAATGTGCGAATCTGAATGTTGCGAGCAAGCAGTTTCTTTACTGCCTCTTCGTACTGCCTCAGTGTCATTTGTTTATTGAGCCATGGTAGGATTAGTGGGTGGGTCGTCTCAAGACCAACAGCAACTTCTAATTGGCCAGATATCAGCTCTTGAAATTGAAACACATGATCATTGCAGAATGCTGGATGGTTTTCAACAATGACTGTCTGAAAATTGCTTACCAATTTTGCTATCTCTGGCCAGTCATTAACTGGTACTGCTCTCTTATCGAAGAAATTACCGCTGTTGTATAACTTAATAGCACTTATGTTACGAGCTAGAGGTTTTTGCCAATTCACCTCCAAATCTTGAAGAGCCCAAGTAATCTGTTGTGGCAGTGCTCCGATGGGTGTTGAATAGTCAAGCGTGTTCTTCCATAAATCACACATTACACATTTGAATGCACATTCACTACCAGTTAGAAACAAAGTAACGACTTGATTTAGCGTTCGATCGACTCCGCATTCCTGTTCTATTATATAGCCATAGGGACGGTCTGGTTGTACTTGATTCTTAGGTGGACGTTGAGCGAAGATTTGTTTTGAGCTAATAAATGGCAGGTCTGTCATTTATTAGCCAAACACTTGCGAGAAGGCATTACGATATTCGTGATCGGAATTAGGGAAAATATCCCAAAAAATATCCATGGAGGTCGCACCGTGCTGGAAACGTCGCTTCTCAAAGACGGGCATTTTAATACCTGTTATTGCCTCAACGCCTCTGCGAACGACTTCACCTTTCAGTTCGTAGAGTTTTTCGTGATACCACTCAGTTAACTCAATAAAAGGTATTCCTTCAGCTACGTTAATCACCGACGGCAGGGCAAAAGGGCTGAACCCTTGAAATCCGAGTATTGCCGCTGGTGCGTAACTTCGAACGTGTCCACGGCTTTGCCCACCAGAATAGGTTAACGAGTGTTTGATTGATTCCACTCCCCAACCTTCTTGATAAAGCATTAGGTTATTAAGTACACTAGCAATGGTCAACTCTGGGTTGTCTTCAATCGGATAATCTTTTAGGTTTTCGTCCCCACCATCTCCATCCACTAAGTAGAGCCAATTGGGGTAAAGAGCACGAATTTTTTTTAACAGTGCGTAAGCCATTGTCGCTGATTGAACATCTAATGGCTTGTAATCTTCGATTATTCTGATTGTCTCTTTGAAATCAATTTCTTCACGTCCGACATCAATCACTTCTAGAAACATGCTCATGTCGATTTCACTTACGAACTGTTTAGCCTGATTAGTGTCCGTTGCAGTCCCCGCAACATTGAGAGTAAAGGCTTTAAGTCTGGTTGGAGCTTGGCCTCGTTGTAATAGTAAATATCTTAACACAATCAATACAGCACCACTGTCGATTCCTCCTGAAAACAAGACACCCAACGGAGCAGATTCGTCAACTGTATCCAGCCATTTGTCCATTTCTTCAGTCAACTTCCCAATATACAGGCGGCCGATTTCATTCAAATCCGTTCCCAGCACATTGCGTTTGGGAGTGAAAAACCGAGTATTCACTGGGTTAGGGTCTGGACATCCAACCAGAGCAATTTGAACTAGGTAGTGAGCTGGAACCATTCTTGTGTAGGATGGATGGAACTGATCTTCTAGTCCTTCGGCAGCTAAAGCCTCTAGTAATTGCTCCATACGTTCAGCTACAATCAAACACGGCCCTTCAGCACGCTTAGCTAAGAAATAACGCATCGGACGTCCAATCGAGCGAGCCATCCAAACAATATTTCCTCGTTTTTGCACAATCGCAAACTGACCTTCGATCTCCCCTACATTTTCAGCATTTCCGGAAGCAACATGCTCCGCGGCTTCCGCATAGGATATATTGAGTAATACGTTTTTACCTGGATCCATGAGATCTATGATTCGTTCGACATAACGGCGTTGATGCATAATAGTACTCCTATGAGTAGATAATTCTTTTTTGACATTATAACGCATCCCGAAGATGATGGATTAATAACTTAAGTCAAAGGCTGAATTTTTCCCGTTTGTCCCTAACAATGATGAAATACTTTTTGGATGGTTCCATCTCCGTTTTGAGTGTACTTGTCAGTGAAGCTGTTGAATTTGAAGACCTGTCCTCAGTTCTTAGCGAGTTCAACAGCTTACACAACTAGCTATAGATGCTGAAACAATACTAGCTAGTATACATAATTTGCCTACGAGTGCCTCCTCCAAATGACGCATGATATAAATCATGGTTAAAAATCACAATATCACTAGGATGAGTCTCAACAGCTATGCTACCAGGAAACTCAGTAAGCGGGGTGCCAAAAAGCTCAAGTGAATTACTGACGTCTATTTGTTCTTGACGCACAAAATGATCCGGTCTATGGCTGCCAGGGATTAGACGAACTGCGCCGGTGTCGCGAGTTAAAGGGTTTAGATAGAAAGCGGTCTTAGTAGCAAAAAGTTGCCCCCAATTTTCATCATGATGCCAGCTCGTATCTCCCCTATAGTAGTTGCCATCCCCTCCCCCGTAATTAAAATCTTCACCCAACACACCTCCGATTAAACCAAGTATAGAAGGATAATCTAGGATAGCACACATTTCTGGAGTGTGTTCGATAGCCCCTCCGAACATAGTAAGACTTGTTCCGTCGTGATTCTTCCCACCACCGCAATTTTGGATTGACCATTAAAATCCTTCAATGATTTTCTCTGTTTCTTTCGGTGAAAAGTGGTGTGCCAACAGGTAACCAAAAGTGTCGAAAAAGTTAAGTTCTTCTTGACTAAGCATCATTTGTTTTTTCCTCCAAAAATAATTGTGGTAAACCAACAAGGACCATGCTATGCACGGAAATAACCGATCTCTGAACCACCATGACTTCACTTTTTGTATTTAGCGATTTGATTTTAATTTTGCCCTATCTATCCAATAAGCAAGGTTGTATTTAGTTTTTAAATACAGAATTGAGAATTAGTGGTTTCCCTCATTGACCTAAATCTGGAGATATGATGCTTTTGGTGTGACCATATGATGCAGCCTCGGATAATTCCTGTGTCTCTGATGAAAGTCTCTCCCAAACTTCCTCCGGAAAAGGGTGTTTGCGACCACGATCATCGAAATATTGTGTTGTGTAGCGTAGGATCAGGAATCTACGGTCCCGGTTGGTTGGTTTCCAAATCCGAACTCCATGTACTGTTAGCTCGGAGAGAATAATAACATCCCCCGCCTTAGGTGTTACATTGACCAATGCCGGATGAAGTGACTGGTCAGGATCTTCCAGGTCCTGGAAAAAGATACCATCAGGATCAGTGTGAGATTTTTGCGGGCGTTCAAACTCGCTCTTATGTGAACCGGGTAACACAACCACCCCACCATCACCAGGGTTAACATCAGTAAAATAAAAGAAACAGATAAAGTCATTACAGTGGATATGACCATCTTTGACACCATAACGTCGTGTCTGCCACCCACAATCTTCACGGGCACAATGCAGAGGCGTCATTTTTTGATTATGATGCTGATTAACGATGAGTGACCCCCGATTGAAACGTGGTTGTTCCCCAGTTAACTCGTTGATGATTGGACGAGTAACCGGATGCCAGGTTAAGGATTCCAGCGATTTATCAGCTGAAAATCCGTTTGAGAAAGCTGTATCCCCGTTTCCCGCTCCGGCAGAATTGTTACGTTCTATGCCTGGGGGTAATCTATTAGATGGTATCTTCAATAAACGGTCGATTGCTTTTTGTGCCTTGCTGAGCTCATCCGTTGCCAAGACATTTTCCAGATGGAGATACCCGTTGAGATCAAATAAGTATTTCTGTTTTGCATTCATGGTATTTTTAATCCTTTTCGATCCTGATAATAAATGATTAGGTATGTTAAACTGATCAGCACTTCTAACTGCCTTCTAACTTCAGCTAACCACTTATTTTCACCAACTATTTGAGAGAATCCTCTTGGCTGTCTTAGGTTTCTTACGTTCTGCTCCTGTTTGGAAGGCATGCGAAGAATTCCTGGCTCGTAGAGTTCTTTATTTTCCGGCAGTCTTTTGTAAAGCTTGATCTTTTTTGATATTGACTGAGTACAAAATCAAGTCCCCAGATAGGCTGAGTAAACTGCCCGCTCGACTGTGTTTTGTAAAACCATCTGGGGGAGTATGCGAACTCAGATATCCCCTCCATTTTGGGAATAATTGATTTGAAGAAATCGACAGCCGATAGTTGAGTCAAGCTACTATGTATCTTGAATTTGATGTGTGTCCGATTTTGCATGGCAGCGGCAAACGGGAGGACCAGTAGGCTTTAGTGGCGTTTATGGGCTGCTGATTAGTTGCCTAAGTAAACAGACAATTGAGCCCATCTAATTCCATTTGATTCAGATTTGGGTTTACTGTTAGAGTAATTAGAGGAAGATTATATAGCTCTATATTTCTATTGGAAACTATTTGGTCCGGCTTTTAGCGATGTATGCTTTCAAATGTGATAAAGCCTTCCCACTATCAATTGCTTTCCTAGCATTTTTGACAGCTAATTTTGGGTCAGAACAAAATCCTAATAGGTAATCAATCGTGGCTGTGTTAAACACTAATCGGTCATAGACATGTCCTTTTTGACCAGATAAAGCTGATATCCCTGCAGTCGCGAATGATTCGGAGTTGACTGTTTCTAAGCGTGGATTTTTCTGATAATTGAACCCAAAATTCTCAGGGGCCACATCCTGAGAAAAATCTTCTCTTTGGCCACCAATGCGTCGGAACCCTTGGGAGTAATTAATTGCTTGACGATCTGATGTTGAAGGGCTACTTAAACGTAAGGCGTAGTTACTTGTTCCTTCTTCTCCTTTAATAGCAAGTCCAGTGTGAAAGCCACGATCCCATATCAGTTGAAGCAATTTTTTTTCGTAGCCTAAATGATAGTAACCAATAACCATGCAATTCATTTTTGAAGCTGAAAATAGTTGCTGTGCCTTTTCAGTAGCAGCCCAAGGTGGACGTTTTTTGATATGTTGTCTCAGTTGACGGATGGCATAAGCAGCAGGAGCATACTCTCGTTGACTGACATAAGCAAAACCAACCGTTGTATCTTCAATCAAGGTTGCAGCAGACTCGAGAGAAAGTTTGGTGTTTGCACCGAGAACCTGCAGAACTTTTTCCTCTGTAACACCATTTTTAGGTGGCATCTCATCAACTCCGTATAATACAGATGCATGTCCCATAGCAGCTCTGACCGCAGCTACAAATAGTGTTGGTCTAAAGTATCTGGTTGCACCATCGAAAGGTTCACCAAAATGAGTCAGCGAATCTACCAAAACTGGTTTCACTTGATCCGGAGCAAAAACGGCATCCAAGTATCCAAGCACCTCATCGTAAGATTCAAGGTTCATCCGTTGACCAATAAGAACAGCAGCTTTAAACGCATCTTTCACTTGATTGGTTAAGATAGCTTTACATACTTTTAATGTTTCACTATAAGTCAAATGCTCCCTTTTTAAAATCTTTTTCAGTGCTTCAACAACAATATTTTCTTCAGGTGTTGAGGAACAGTATGTTGTGTCTGGGTGCCTCAGGAATTCTATTTCCAGCGGCATGAGTCTAGTTAAATCAGCCGCATACTTGTCAAAAGCAGAAATTTCCGCTTGGCTCCAACAGGTGTTTTGGGGGAAAGACTTCCGGATTGTCATAGCAGCAAAAAACGCTCCCATTTGAGCATCAGAAACCATCTGAGCTGTTGGTAATTCTTTTTTTGCTGATTTAATAATTATTTCTAGTATGGTTTCTGGTTGGATCGGATCCGTTTCTCTAACGCCCAAAGGTCTTGTTTGATGCGGTCCTGTGCAAACCCGTGCTTGAGCTTCTAATACATCTACGTTTGGACCTAATGAATTTCCATGCATACGTTAATTATTCCACCTCAGTGGGTCTATCCCCATACCTAAAAGTCATGTGGGTTCTTTTTGCCAAGTCCTTCAAGATAAGTTTTGCATTCCTATTTTTCGCTTTCCTCATAGGAAACAGTTAAATTCTTTAAATATACAATACATTCAAAGAAAAAGCGTTAAAACAAATTTAAGGTAGCAGAGACTATGATTTTATTGATTTGTATAATTCCAGCCAAATCTCAACGTTTACACGTTTATTATTTCCTCTACATCAATGAGTTTGGCATGGAACATTTCCAATTGCAAGTGCAACTTACTGTAAATCGGTTCCTAAGAAGAAAATGACTATATTTACCAAAACCTAAACAAAAATTCCATCCAACTGATCTCAAAATTCACTGCTTATCGAATTTAAAACTCAGTTAGCTTGATCAACCTCGGTTCAAGAACAGTGTTTACATTAAATAGCAACATTGACTAAGATTACATAATGTCCATACTATTGAACAAAATCATCTACCAAGTTGATATAATCCCACCCAAAAATTATTTGTACTGAACGTCACTCTCCAACAATTACAATTTTTCAATACACGCTAAAAAATGGATAACTAAAACCCTCTGTTATGTGAAGAACAAGTATAATTTTTAACAGATATCGTAGTCTGCGCTTGACATTTCTACCACACTTCCGTACACTTGTTTCTTTATCCTTTTTTTGAATATAAGCACGTTGATTTGCTATTATGTCTAACATTTACCCTCGATTAGGTAATGTTAGAGTCCAAATCGATGAAAATGCTCAATAGTGCCATGGAATGATGTCTGTGGATATTCATTATTCCACCTAGCAAAAACAATAACATGACGAAAATTAAGAAAGGGGTGATGGTTATGGCTCGAAGTAAAAGTGGCAAGAACCGCAGGCGAACTCAAATCCGCCAACAACAAAAACGTCGTCGAAAAGCCCAAAAAAGTTGACTGCTCCAGTAGTTGAATTTTAATTATGGACATTAAACTGCCGCCTCGTTCATGGTTGTTGGAAGTAAAAACCACGCTCGAAACTCTTATCCAACGTTACGGAAAGATGAGTGGGTCGTACAATCCAGCTAATCGGCCAGTTGCTATATTCGATTGGGATGATACTGCGATTTTCAATGACGTTGGTATGGGCGTATTCTATTTTCAGATTGATGAGCTTCAATTTAATTTTGAATTGGAAGAATTCTGGAACTTAATCCCACCTTGTTATAATCGTGAGGCCTGCCGGGCCAACTACGAAAAAATTCGAAATCTGCCTGTTAATGAAGCTAAGAAACTCCCAGCTTATCGACGTTACCGGAAGTTCTTTACTAAAGCCATCCATGATCTTTGGCAATCGGAAGGAACTGCTCATTTAGCCTTATTACAAGTACAACTTATGGTAGGGTTTTCACCTGAAGAGATTGTGTTGATTGCTAAGAAAGCAATCGATTTAGAAATGTCGATGCCTTGTGGTTTTGTCTCTATCCAAGAATCAGACACAGATCCAAACCCAATAACGGTTGCACATGGCATTCGAATCTATCAAGAAATTCGAGATTTAATTAATTTAATGCAAGTGCATGGATTTGATATCTGGATCGTCACTGGTGCTTGCAAGTATATCGTTCAACCATTTGCAGAGATGTATGGTGTTCCAAGTAACCGTGTAATTGGCATCGAAATGGCAGTTCAGCAAGGGAAATTCACAGAGCAACCGATAGAACCAGTACCCTACGAAGATGGGAAAACCGATGCTATCAAAAAATATATTGGTAAGAAACCAGTTTTTGTAGCTGGCAACAGCCAAGGAGATCTGGCGATGATGAGATACTGCGAGGATACAACGCTGCTCGTTGACTGTGGTGATTCCTACCTTCAGCAAAAAGCGGTTGAACTGGGATGGTTGGTTCAACCCCAATTTGAAGTGGCTACTTGATCTGCCCAGTGCCACGGACGATATACTTATAGCTAGTCAGTCCTTCTAGCCCCATTGGTCCTCGACAGTGTAGTTTTTGCGTACTGACCCCTACTTCCGCACCTAATCCAAATTCATAGCCATCAGTAAATCGCGTACTGGCGTTAACATAGACAGCTGCCGAATCGACCTCTTTTAAGAAACGTTGCGATGTTGTGTAATTATTGGTAATGATAGCATCTGAATGGTGGGACCCAAAAGATTCAATATGATCAATAGCTTCATCCAGATCCGTGACAACGCGAATCGATAAGATCGAGTCTAGATATTCCGTGTGCCAATCCTCCTCAGAGGCGGGAACCAAATCGGGACAGAATTTCCGAGCCTTGTCACATCCTCGCAACTCAACCTCGGCATCAACAAACTTCTGGGTAACAGTTGGTAAAAACTTATCAGCGACGTTTTCATGAACCAACATCGTCTCCATAGCGTTGCATACTGCTACATACTGTGTCTTAGCGTTTATAGTCACCTGCTCGGCCATTTCCAAATCAGCATCCTGATCAACATAAACGTGACAAATCCCATCAGCATGACCAACAACGGGAATTTCTGATGTCTTCATAATATAGCGGATGAACTCTTGGCTGCCACGAGGCACAATTAGGTCAATGAGCTCATGCATTGAAATCATTTGGCGGACAGCTTCCCGGTCAGTAATTTCCACGAACTGAATGGCTTCTTCTAGCCCGAATTCTTCCGCCACCCGCCGCAAGGTTTCAGCAATCAGTGTATTCGAATGAATTGCTTCAGAACCACCCCTAAGAATGACACCATTACCAGATTTCAAGCAAAGGGCTGAGACCTCGACTGTGACATTGGGGCGCGATTCGTAGATGACACCAACTAGCCCAATTGGTACTCGCATAACGCCAATTTGTAGACCATTGGGACGTTCCCATGTCCGTGTCACTTCACCTATTGGCTCCGGAAGACTTGCTACTTGGCGCAGATTATCGGCCATAGTGGAGATTTTCTCCTCGTTCAACGCCAGTCTTTTCATTAATGGTAATGCTAAATTGTCTTTTCTGCCATTTTCCAAGTCCACTTGGTTGACTTCAATGATTTGGTTGCGATGTCGCCATATTTGATCCGCCATAGCCAAGAGTGCACTGTTCCGCACATCTGACGAGACCTGTGCTAATTTTCGCATTGCGGTTCTTGCCAATTCGGCTTTTTGCTTGATCATTAAACTCAATTCTACAAATTCATTTATAGTGTACTTCGAAATGTTAAATTAACGATATGCTAATGATTATATACTTATATGCTTCCCGCTATCGAGCGAGTTGCCATATGGTTCCAACCACGCAGCACAAGGCGGACATCAGTATGGCCATTTCCATCCTCAACTTTATCATTACCTGCATAGAGTTGAACAAGTACTGTTTTTCGTGTTTTCAAGGACGAATTTGGCATAGATCCATGCAACGTAAAATAGTGAAAAAAAACGACATCACCCGATTCTGCCTGCAAAACAGTTGCTTTGTCAATTGGATACTGCTTATGTACCTCAGCGTTTTGTCCACTTCCCATCATACCCTCACAACGTCCCAACTCTTTGTGAGATCCCGGATATACACGAAAACATCCCATTTCATCGGTTGCTTCTGAAACGTGGACAACACCAGCAATCATTGTATCGTGTATAGTCGGGAAGTACTGCCAATCCTGGTGCATTGGAAATGCCGATCCTTTCTCCGGAGGTTTCTGAAAAAGTTTTGTATGATGAAGTATAATGTCAGGGCCAAGTATTGCATCAGTAATATCAAGGAACTTTTTCTGTTGAACAGCATTCAACCAAACTGAAGAATATGCTTGGACATTGTGCGTGTGAAAAATGACCGAATCTACCGGCTCGAAACCAGCAGTCAACCGACTGCCCCACCGTGCATTGATGTTTTCATCTCCGCTTAACAGCTGGGCGACAATCCGATCGAAATCGGATTCCATGGATTCAATTTCATCTAAGGAGTAAATGCCTTTGGCCAAATAATAACCATTTTGGTCAAAGAATTCCCTAATTTTTGTTGTTGTACCCATTTTTCAAGTTTGTACCTGGTATCTGATCATAATTTCTCACCTGAAACTCAGGTGATTTTAGCGGCAATTGTAGAAAATAAGGACTAATTTGTATTTAAGTTTTAAAATCTTAGCATGGGCAATTTTGAAAGTCAACTTTGCAAAGAAACATCTACATTGTAAATCAATCGATGAAAATCTTGACAAAACTTTAGCAGAAATGATAACATTTTCGCTTGTTGTGTCTTCAGCATAGACAAATTAACCTTAATATATTATGGAGTATACATCTCAGGTAACTGGAAAGTAAAAAATGCTTCAAACTAAAACTTTTTTTCCCAAGGAAGATGATTTCCAAGTAAGGTGGCATCTGGTTGACGCCGAAGGCCAGATTCTCGGCCGCATAGCATCCCGTATTGCCACAATATTGCGAGGGAAACACCATCCTAGTTTTACACCACACTTCGATGGTGGATTTCGGGTCGCCGTCGTCAATGCCGAGAAAGTTCGCCTGACCGGCAAGAAAGAAGAACAAAAAACGTACTTTCGACACAGTGGCTACCCTGGTGGTGAGACACTAACCCCATACAAAGAACAGATGGAAAAGAAACCGGAAGAAATTATTAGATCCGCCGTACGAGGTATGCTTCCAAAAAACCGACTAGGTAGCAAGTTGATAAAAGGACTAAAAGTTTATGTCGGACCAGACCACCCACACCAAGCACAGAACCCGGAAGTTCTGGAGTTCTAATCTTAATAGGATAATTTATGGCAACAGAGCAATTTTGGGGTACAGGACGCAGAAAAACGTCTGTCGCCCGAGTACGGATTATACCAAACGGATCCGGACAATTTACGGTCAACAAAAAGCCGCTTGACGAATACTTTGATCGGCCAGACCATGTTACGTTGGCTAGAAGCCCACTCAATCTGGTGGAAAAGACAGGTAGCTTTGATGTCTTTGTTAATGTGAGAGGCGGCGGGATTTCAGGGCAAGCGGGAGCTGTACTACACGGGTTGTCGCGCGCTATGGTGAAAGCAGACGAATCTTGCAAGTCAACGATAAAACGGGCAGGCTTTCTGAAACGTGATGACCGTATGGTAGAACGCAAGAAGTTCGGCCGAAAAGGCGCACGCGCTCGTTTCCAATTTTCCAAACGTTAATTCTAATCTTTTCGCAATGCCAAATATAGCAATTCTGGGAACCCAATGGGGTGATGAAAGCAAGGGGAAGATGACTGATTTCCTTGCTGAAAAAGTGGATGTTGTCGCTAGGTACCAAGGTGGTGATAACGCTGGTCATACTATTGTTGTTGGGCAAGAAAAATTCATCTTACACCTAATTCCTTCCGGGATTTTGTATCCTAATACGATCAACGTAATCGGTAATGGTGTTGTTGTCAACCTAGAAACGCTCTTCACAGAAATCAACCATCTGCGTGAGCGGGGAGTTGAAGTTGGCGAGAACTTGAAGATTAGTTCGCGTGCTCACTTGATTCTACCATACCATAAGCTAATGGAATCTTGGAATGATCTTGGTAGTGGTGTAAACCTTGGTACAACCGCGCGTGGAATTGGGCCTACCTACTCAGATAAAATGAATCGTTATGCCGGTGTCAGGGTATCCGATCTGCTCGAATTCGATCTCTTTCGCAAGAAGATTGATTTCAATCTTAAAACTAAAGACTATGCACTAAGTCAAGTTAGCCAGATTGATAAAAATGCCTTGTTGGAACAATACCATGGATACTCGAAGTTACTGGAACCACATGTCATTGAAACTCCTGATTTTATGCATCGCGCCTTAAAAGCTGAAAAGCAGATTCTTTTTGAAGGTGCCCAAGGCGCTATGTTGGACATTGATTTCGGAACTTATCCTTATGTGACCTCCTCGAACACAACTGTCGGTGCTATTTGTACTGGTCTCGGTGTTGGAGTTAAAGCTATAGATGAGGTTCTAGGTGTTACTAAAGCCTATGTTACTCGGGTTGGTGCTGGACCGTTTCCGACAGAAATGCCAGCGGAAATTGATGAGGAGATTCGGGATATCGGGAAAGAATACGGTGCTACCACAGGTAGGCCACGTCGTTGTGGTTGGTTGGATCTTGTCGCATTGCGATATTCTGCTCGGATTAATGGCCTGACAGGTATCGTCCTGTCAAAGGTCGATGTTTTGGATCACCTTGACGAAATTAAAGTTTGTACTGGTTACCAATACAATGACAAAGAATTGGAGGGATTTCCAACTAGCCTATCCACATTGGAAGCCTGTAGTCCAATATACGAAACATTACCGGGTTGGAAGACACCAACCACCGAAATTCGTCAGGTAAAGGATCTGCCAGAAGATTTAAATGACTATTGTGATTTCATCGCCCAATACCTAGAAGTGCCAATTTCTATAGTTTCTGTTGGCCCTGAACGGGATCAAACGTTAGTTTTAGACGAAACGTTCATTTAAATAATTTTTGTATCAATTTATCAACCATTTGCGGTTGACATTTGTATCTTAAATAAGTAGTATTTATAAGTTTTTAACCATATGAGTCGTTAGCTCAGTTGGTAGAGCATCTGACTTTTAATCAGAGGGTCGCAGGTTCGATCCCTGCACGACTCAAATTTTAATGCCCTCTTCGTCTAGCCAGGTCAAGGACACCAGCCTTTCACGTTGGTAACGCGGGTTCAAATCCCGCAGAGGGTATGTCGACTGGCGGGGATAGTTATTATCCCCGCTAGCAGCCCTTTTTTCTCTCTCCCTAATCCTAAATTTCACTTCCATTTTACGGTCAGGATAAGCTGTTATTCTTTCTATCAGTGCGTGTAGCGCCAATTTTCGGGAATCGTCCTGCTGTAATTCCTGTTTCAGGAGTTGTCTGAATTTGTCTAGGGCCACTGGCTCGGCATTTTTCCCCCTCTTCAATTCGGTTAACCGCTGATCCAGCTGCCGTCTCTTAATCTCTTCTTGTCCGTATTTTTCCTTGATAGCCTCGGTTGGTAACATATTGTCAGCTAACGCATTCAGTAGATTTTCCATTCGATCCCCGCTGGCTTGTATTTGTTTTTGCAAACCATCTATCTGCTGATTGGTTTCGTGTTGTTGCTCTTGATATTCCTGCCAACAACGTTGTAGATAGGTCTCTAACGGCCCATCCTGCAAAATGACTTCTTCTATCTGTTCCATCAACTGTTTTTCAAAGTGCTTCAAGTGGATCCAGATTTTGTTACTGCAACCTTGAGCCACTCGGTTACGTGTACCACAGATATAATGGAACTGTTTTTTCTTCAGATTACTATTGACCACAAAATGTGACTGGCAGACAGGACAGATGATTAAACCCGTCAACAAATACTTGCTGGGTCGTTTGAGTCCTTTATTGCGTGCTACTTTTTTTCGAGCTTGCGCCTGCTTATAAATCTGATCGGCTTGCTCATAACTGATAATAGCGGGAAATGCGTCTTTGACCATAGTCCACTCTTCGAATGGCTTAAGTCTGCCTTTCTTGTCTAAGCGATTCCAAGTCAGACAACCCGCAAAACGATACGGATTTTGGAACCAAGACCGGATAGTCGTTTTACCAAAGGGTTTGCCTTTTTGGCTGCGAAACCCCATTTCATTTAATTCAGACGAAATTGTATTAGCTCCAACTCCATCAGCATACCGCTGAAATGTGTGCTCAATGGCTGGGGCTGTATCAGGGTCTAATTCAAGAACAACCTTGGGCTGACTTTCGTTACGATAGTTCTTGAGTGTAATCCGTTTCTTGCGATAGCCATAAGGGGCGAGGCCTCCATTATTATAGCCAGCTAATGCATTCAGTCGCTGATGGAATCGTGTCTCTTCTGCCTTCTTGGCCCGAGCATGTTGGTTAAACACATGACCGATGTTGTGCATCAGTTCGACATCAGCCGACTGCCGGGGATCACCATAATCGCCCATGCAATAGCGAATAGTGATGCCCCGATCCCAAATCCTTTCGATTAACCAACTGGCTTCCAGACCTCGACGGGACAGCCGCGAGGAATCTTTGCTGTATAAAAAATCGGGGAAGTCACCCGCCCAGATGTTTTCTAACATCCGTTCAAACTGAGGGCGGTTATCAGACGCACCCGAGACAGCATGGTCTCGATAAATATGATCTTCATCGATTACTACCCCGTCTTTAGCAGCCAACTCCCGGCACATGCTAACCTGGTTGTCAATGGTGTAGGATTGATTCTGTTCAATTCGAGGCGAAAAACGCGCATAGACAGCACCTGTGGGCATAACAGTCTCCTTATCTAAATGCCATAAACTTTATGAGGCTACAATCAAATTCTAGTTATTAAATTATCTCCCATATCTTGAAGCAGTATAACCAACCTAGCCCTGGAATCAACAAAAACTTATCATTTTTGATTTTCATCTTCTGTTTTAACTTTGGTTGAATCGTTACCTGTTAGCTTTTCATCTTCTTGTATAATGGCCGTTCTCCTCAAGATTTTTGTGCCAATTGACAAAGGGAGAAACAGGATTTCAGGTTTCCCTTCCTCAACTATCTTGATTTCTACTTTTTGTTTTCGTTTGGCCATTTTGTCGTTGAAAACCTAACCAGGCTAGAATTCTTATTTGCCAGCCCAACTATCAGCAACCGAAATATCGACTTCCAGAGGGACATGTGTCAGCAACTCCTCGCCCGCTTGCAGCATGGCAGCCTTGACGATTTCCTCAATTTCCCCGGTAATGCTCTTTTCAGACTCAACAATAATTTCGTCATGGACCATACAAATGATCCTGGCTTCTCTTTGCTCCAGCTTTCTAACCAAAAGGGCTAAAGCTACCTTGATCAGATCGGCTGCCAATGACTGTACCGGGGAATTTAATCGTTGGGTAAAACCTTTTCCAGCAAAATGAATAAGACGTCCGCTGCGCGTTCGCAATTCTTCCCGATGTGGGTTTAACTTCTCCTTGTCATGCCAGGTGCGAACTCCACGATAAGTATCAAAGAATTTTTCGCGGTACCGATCAGCCTCTGTTTCCGTCATGGGGACACCAAATTGGCTGCTCGCATATGCAGCCAGTCCCGAACTGCCCATGCCGTAGATCAAGCCAAAATTCAAGGCTTTGGCGCACTGCCTTTCGCTGGAAGTTACCTGGTCAATGGGTTTCTCTAAAACACGACATGCAGTCAGCCGATGCAAATCCTGCCCCGATTTGAAAGCTTCTATCATCAATCGATCCTGGCTGATTTCAGCAGCTATTCGCAATTCTGCTTGAGAATAGTCGGCCAGAACGAACTGGAAACCTTCCTGGGGAACAAAACAAGCGCGGATACTTTTGCCAACGCCAACATTTTCATCGCGAGGGATATTCTGCAGATTTGGTTTGGAACAACTAAATCTCCCGGTATAAGCGTTTAACGGATCGAATTTGGGGTGAATTCGACCCGTCACCGGGTGAACATTCTTGAGCTTTTCCAGTTTTTTCAACATCGCGGCATGTTTTCGATAACTCAGCAAACTGGCAATTTTTGGATACTTGACGACCAAGGGTTTCAGAACTTCTTGCCCGGTAGAATCACACTTAACTCCTTTCGCCTGGAGGGCTGGCTTAACCTGTGAAGGACTGTTTAGATTAACTTGACCGAAGACAGCATAGAATGCAGAAGATGCCTCTTCACACATCAGCTCCACAAACTTTCGTGTTCCTTCCAATTCCTGCAAATTCACCTTCATCCCCGCCAGCTCCATCATCACCGTAGCTGGAAGGCAGCTGAACTCTATTTCGGCTACCCGGGCTAAATCCTGTTGCTGCAATTTCCTGTTTAGAGCTTCCTGCAAATCCAGCAGAATGTGGACATCCCGAGCAGCATAACCAAGTTGAGACTCAGTCAGCTTCTTGGCCGTCCAATCGCTTTTTTGCTCTTCCTTGCCAATTGTAACCCCATCCAGGTAGCGCCAAACTACATCCTGCAATCGATGTCGGATCTCCTGATAAACATTAACTTCTCCACGTTCGGAGACAATCTGGAATTGGCGATCCAGAACTTCATCTGAAACATGCCACTGCTTAACATAGGAATTGTTTGTCCCTGGTATAGGCTTATTTCGGATGTCAATCTTAACCGATTCTGA
>JACLAC010024697.1_pt1 | contig 18675 bp, 12 predicted proteins | sample 8027881 | NCBI WGS metagenome assembly JACLAC01 (sample SAMN15725517, study PRJNA655200) | protist metagenome | isolation source: fluorescence activated cell sorting (FACS) single amplified genomes of... | place: Spain: Blaines Bay Microbial Observatory, Mediterranean Sea | collected 2016-01-19 | reverse complement strand
GCTAATATTCTGTGCTGAACACTATCAAGCAGCCAACTCCAAAGACCCAAGCATCTTCTCATAGTCCCATTCTCCCTTCTCTTCCCTGGCCAGTTTTACCTTCAACTCCAGAGCACGCATCACATACGACCAGTTGCCCAGTGAAGTATTGATCCACAGAAACTGATTTACTAGTACCTCGAGATCTTCGGGGTTCTTCTCGATCGCCTCCAGCAAGGGTGCCGCATGATAGTGCTCGAAGATCTTCAGGTGCTTGGCTAGTTGATTCAAAGCCTTGAGTGCTGTCTGGTAGTCACAGGCGCTCAAGGCTCTCTCCTTTAGATCAATGTACTGCTGGACAATCGAATCTACCCGCATTTGCAACCTCTCTCTACGGGCTCTCTGAGCATCCTGGAGGCTATGTTTGACCTTAGTATTTCTCAGTAATCCATAGGCCATCTCAGCCGGATGCTTAGTCTGGTAACCTGCACGGAGAACAGCCTGGGTACCATTGCCGTCCACCTGGTATTCTTCAACGAATCGTTGTTGTTTGAAGGTCAGATTTGGAGATGCATTCATCAGTATTCACCTCGAAAAGGAAATTGGGCTCGGATGGAAATCAAATAGGGGAGGTAATCAATGAAGGGGTGGGGGTATTTGGTCCTGCCCCCCTCAGGTGAGTTGGATGTGTTTTGGTGAGTCTCTGTGAAGAACAAATGACCACCGTCCGATTACTTGACCGAATGCGTTATTAGTTCAACAGGCTGATTTCGGTAAATACTACATGATTTCAGTTAACTAAGCTCAAAGTATTATACCACAATTGGGCTGAAGTCTAAAGACGATCTGGCTGAAGTGAAGAGTAGTTTTGAGGGGCTTCTGGGAAGTGTTCGTTTAGGCTTTTGAATGACAAAACTGAGGTGAGTTTCTACTTGTTCAGTCTGCGTTACTGAAGGATCTGGAGTAGTTCGATTGGAAGAGATCTGAGGAAGAGCATCGTAGGTTCACTTGACCGTATTGATTACCCACTGCTATCAGGACCTTACTCGAAACCTGTCAGCCTGCTGGTGATCTGCCGGAGCAGAGAGCAGGCTGAATGTGGGGTGACTCTTTCTCAACTTTTGAAGGTTTGCCTGAGTTGGGTTTACGGTACGGTACTAAGCCAGCAGTAACTCAATGCCGCACCTTAGTTAACTACTGAAAATCAACAGGAACAAAGCTAGAATGGTTACCCCAACATACGACGGTTCCATCTGCCTTCATTGCGCATGAAGAGCCATGCCACCCAAACCCTCCAACGCTGATACTGTTAACTGTTCCAAGATCGGAGGGAACTTCGGTTTCACCGCGCATATTTAGACCCCAGCACTGAACGGTTCCATCGGTTTTGACAACACATGTATGTTGCTCCCCGGCACTGATGCTGCTGACTGTTCCAAGATCAGCAGGAACTGTGCTTTGACTGGAAGTATTTTTTCCCCAGCACTGAGCAGTTCCATCGGTTTTGACTGCGCATGTATGAGTGTCCCCTACACTGATACTATTAACCGTTCCAAGATCAGAGGGAACAGTACTTTGACCATGATCATTATCTCCCCAGCACTGAGCAGTGTCATCAGTTTTGATTGCGCAATTGTAACCATTCGGATCATAACCTCCGGAACTAATGGTGCTGATTACTCCGAGATCAGAGGGGACAGTGCTTTCGCCCTCATTATTGCTCCCCCAGCACCGAATTGTTCCATCAGTTTTGACTGCGCATGTATGAGCACCCCCAGCACTAATACTGCTGACTGTTCCCAAATCAGCAGGAACGGTAGCTTGGCCATAAAGATTATTTCCCCAGCACCGAGTTGTTCCATCAGTTTTGATTGCACAGGTATGAGAAGACCCAGTAGCACTTCCTCCCCCTCCAGCACTGATACTGCTGACTGTTCCAAGATCAGAGGGAACATCAGTCTGACCTGATACATTATAGGACCCCCAACATTTGGCTGTCCCATCAGTTTTGATCGCACAGTTGTGATAATACCCGACGCTTATAGATTCACCTTCTAAAACGCTTTTTGCTACAACCGTTGGAGTGGATTCTCCACCACCAGTTGGAGCAGATGTTGTCCCTCCACCACCAGTATCAGTAGTAGTTTGTTCACCTTCCAGCATTGCACAACCGAAAGAAAGGGTAGCGGTGATGATGATTGCAAGTAAGATTTTCATAACAGTTCCTCTGTTTGCTGGGTTGGATTACCTTGTTGACGTATACATGTGAAACAAGGTCTGAATCATTCAAATGTTTCAAATTTGAAACACGATGATCAAACTATAAGTCAACCCATCAAAGTTGGGGAGGACGACTGGGGGAGAAACTGGTTTGAAGAAACTAATTGGAGGTATAACAATAGATTAAACTACTGATATATAATATTTAATTAAATTCAATGTTTTCTTATTGGATGGTGAATATTTTTGTTGATCGGGGTCTAGAAGAGAGGCTTAATAGGGGGGTGAGTTGCACGAGAAGAGATATTCATCAAAATATATTAACCTGATGAATGTAGGTAAGGGTGGTGAAGAAAGCATGAACCATACATAGGAACCATCCCTCACTTCACCGAATCATCTACCACGTTTCTAAACCAGTTTGGTCTCGGGACTAACTGAATCCAAGTATATCCGGCTGTAGCTGCTGGGGTTTATGTTGTCTGGTGTGTTTACTCCCTCCTCAGGTAATCTTCACACCTCATTCTGATAGATTCGCCCCCAACTAACTCAGATCTCAAGATCCTAAAAGCTTTTCTCGATCAGTCTACTCACTGACTTCACAATCTGTGTAGTACATATCCCAAGCTCGGGCTTCCCCCTATCCCTCAGTTATCTCAAAAATCCACTGACAGTGATTCTCAGTACTATGCAAGGTGGTTAATGGCTTTACCTCTCAGCTCTCATTCACTGGTTCACCACAGTTGGGGGTTTAAGGGGAGGGGCAGCATTGTTTTGTCATATACATGAGTATTTATATAATCAACCCTAGTAACTTAAACAGACCCTCTAAATATTAAGATTAAGTTAATAATTAGATGCTTTAAACAGATTTAATATAGTCAATCTAAGTATTCTGATCAATTTGCAAATTTTGACCATTATGGTATAATGTTTACATTTGTTAGATATGAATTATTTAATTCTTTTTAAAGGGTTTAAAGATGAACATCGATTACAATCCAGTTGACTATATCTCTGCAGGTGAAGCTGCGCTTATGCTCGGAGTAACACGAGGAACAATCTTGCGTTGGTCAATGAAGGGCTATGTTGGAAGAAGGAAAGTTGGTCTGAAGCATTTTCGTTATTCTGTGGAAGATCTAATGAAAATGGTGAGTGCTAAAAAATAGGTAGATTGAGTCTATCAGACTCTGGATTGTATTTTTTATTAATGAGAGGTTTTTTGTCGGAAATAAGGCTAATTAGGCGTAGGTTTATTAATGAATTTAATCCGATAAAAAAGCCCTCGATTTAGCAGGCTATCAGAGCTTAAAATTAGGGAGTTAACTAAATGAATCTTTCGAAAAATGCGATTAATCATTTGTTGTTGTCTAATAACCTTAAAAAACAACCCGAGGGTAGACCATCTCCGTTATCAGTAAATGAAGCTGACATTCCGTCCGAACTCAAAGTAATTAATCGGTGGGTGTGCTGGAATTACAGCCTCCAAAAAGACAGGTGGACAAAGACTCCTCTTAGAGCAGATTCAAGTTGTTTGGGTAGCTGTACTGATCCTGCAAATCACAGATCTTTTGGAGAGGTTTGGCTGCGATACGACTCCTCAAGCTTTTCAGGTATTGGATTTGTCCTAACCAACGAAGATGATTTGTTTGGAGTGGACTGCGATAAATGCGTTGAGAGCATCAATAAGTCTGGTGAAGTATCCTTAAGCCCAGGCGGTAAAGCATTTGTAGATTTTTGGCTTTCTCGAGGAGCGTACCTAGAGATTTCGCCCTCGGGCAAAGGACTTCGAGGTTTTCTTAAAGGTACGCTGCCCGAAGATTCCAGAAGAAAGACAGAGGTAATGGGTAGCAGTTGGGAGATTTACGAAGAGAATCGTTATCTTACTGTGACTGGAATCGCTTTTGAGGCATCGCCTACAGACATCGTGACTGTTGCTGACGAAGACCTGTGTGAGTATCGCGACAAATTCATGGGCTCGAAAGCGAAGAGGCATCAATCAAAAAGTAGAGAGCGCAAACCTGCCCCAGCAAGGAAGACTGTTAGGAATACTTTGAGTGATGAAGATCAAAGGAAAATTGACCAGCAAAAATTATTATCTTCTTCATTTCGTGTGCTTTGGGGCGGTGATTGGGAGGATCTAGATGGGGAGGATGGTAGATCTAAGTATGGTAGTCACAGTGAGGCTGATTTGGGACTTTGTAGCAAACTCGCCAAGCTTTTTGATGACCCAGAGAAAGTCGAGATTGCTTGGTCTTGTTCTGAGCTTTGGAGACCTGAGAAGTGTGAGGGTCGTGATGATTATGTGACTAGAACTATCGAAAAGGCTTTTGAACAGTCCGAAGACCGTCCTGGTATCCAGTTTCTAGTCGTTTCTAATCGGGATGGAGAGTCAAGACTCCAAAATATTGCCCCGTCAAAGGCAGCCGAAGCTTTTCTCAAAGATAATGACGGGAAGTTAATCTATGTAGACTACAAGTTTTACGAATACAAGGGAGGAATTGGAATTTGGTCTCCGGTTGATGAGCACGTTATCACTTCAAAAGTACAGCACTTTTTGGAGAAGGCTGTTGAGCCTTACCAGCCTACGGCAGTGCTCTCTGATAAAACTGTCAACGATACCGTGAAGTTCTTGAGTCGTTCGAATGAAGTATTCCGGGATAATCAAACGCATGTTTGGAATGCTTATCCACAAGTTTTGTTGGTGGGCAATGGCATGATTGATCTTGGCCAGGACAAGCTTACTGTCCAACCAAACTTTGACCAGACCCTACATGCTACGGTACATTCACCAATTATCCTCTCAGGTAGATATGAATGCCCCCATTGGGATGCTTTTCTAAAGCAAGTGGTCCCTGATCCACTCGATCGCAGCCGACTACAGGAATGGGCCGGGTACTTCCTTTATCCCAGTACAAAGCTTGAGAAGCTTCTCTTTCTATACGGTTCGGGTCGCAATGGGAAATCGACATTTATCGAAGTCCTTACTTCTTTGTTTGATCCCACTGAAATCAGTCATGTTGAACCACATAACTTTGCTAGGGAGTATGATGTTGCGGCCTTGCAGCATAAAAGAATCAATGTTGTGACTGACATCACAACCGACAAATCAACTTCAGGGATGTTTAAGCAGCTTGTAAGTGGAGAGCGGGTGAAAGCGAGGAATCCATACGGAAAGCCTTTTAGCTTCACTCCCAACGTGAAGTTCCTGTTTAGTTCTAACTTTCTTCCTCAGACTCATGATCGGTCGGAGGGATTCTACCGTAGGTGGGATATCTTGAGGTTTAGCAGACAGTTAAAGCCGTCAGAAGTCGACTTGGAGTTGAAGAATAAGTTAAAAAAGGAACTCCCTGGGATCCTGTTTTGGGCTCTTACGGGACTTCAACGCCTGAAAAAGTCCAATTGGGTTATGACTGATGCCCCAGGATTTAATCAGGGTATTGAGTCCCTGAGGCAATATACTGACCCGATTAGTGAATTTCTGGAGCAAAGTTTTGAATACAGGTCCCCAATAACGAGTGGTAGCCTCAAGGCTCCATACGTCTTGTGGACAGATTTATACTCCCAATACACAACTTACTGCGATAATAATGGCTTGAGCAAATTAGGTGGCTCAAAATTAACCCAAGAATTGGACAGATTAGGGTACCAAAGAAAGCAAAAACGTATAGGATCCGGCAAAGACGGCAATGGCTCTAAGCGTGAGTACGTCGTCTTTGGTCTTCAAGAGGTTAATAAAGAGATATCAGACGCACTGGATAAGCTTTTTGCTGCTTAGTTTAGTGTCTTTAGAGGTGTCTTAGAATTGCTTTCAATTTAAGACACTAGTGGGTGAAGTGGGTAGATTGATAGGGATTTTACTCTTGGTGTCTTAAGGAGTGTCTCAGTGTCTCAAAAGGTTGAAGACACCACAATCTTAGATAATTGGGGGGATAGAGGGGCATTCAAGCAAGTGTCTTCGGCTTTTTCTAAAAACATTCTTTATAGAAAAAGTGCTTTAAAATGCCTTAAAGGGGGGCCTTTAGTACTATAGAAAGAAAGTTTTGAAAATCTTAAGACACTAAGACACTGCTTTCCTCCCCCCCCCCCAATTTGTGGATTAACTCGACGAGATTCACTGTCCACATAAAGATCGATCAGGGGAGGTAATAAACAAAGGGTAGGGGCCTTTGGTTCCCCCTCCCCCCTCTCCAAAATCCAACTTTTTTGAAAGTTCCAATGACAATGGTCGTATTTACCAACTGTCTCATCTTGAAGAGGTCGGTTTTTTAGCTATCAGCTAATCCTAGTATCGTTTTTCTAACAAGATTTTGAATACTAGAGCCACAGGAAGGGAGCCATACAGATAGCCAAATTATCTTAACTAAAACTTTGCATTCAAAACATTCTCAGATTCGTTTGGTAAAACACTACCCATAGAACACCTCTATAGTGCAGACTATGAATGATAGACTCATCACCCAGCAGTCAAACCACCATCCGCTAAAAAGATTCCTCCATTACAGAACGTGGATTCGTCAGAAGCCAAAAAGAGGGCAAATTGAGCAATTTCCGCATCAGTTCCATATCTGCCCATGGGAATATTATTTTTGAAAAGATCTTCAACCGAGGCTGGATTTTCTGGGTTTATTTGTTTGTGAAGTGATTCCATCATCCGGTTTGCAATTGGACCTGGTGCTAAAACGTTGAAACGGACACCACTTGAACCAAACTCAAGACAAGCAGTCTTGATCATCCCATTAACTGCGTGCTTACTAGCAGTATATGGGCAGAGGCCGCTGGTACCAATTACTCCTGCACCTGAAGATATAGCTACGAACGAACCGCTTTTCTGACTAGTCATAATTGGAGTTGCATGCTTCATTAGCAACCACACTCCTGTTACGTTGACTTCGAGCGTGTAGCTAAAATCCTCTAGTGTGTAATCTGTCAGTGGTTGAATAACACCTTCTGTTCCAGCATAGGCTACAACAGCATCTAGAGAACCGAACGCTTTGGTTGTTTGATCAATTGCCTTTGAAACTAACTTTTCATTTCTCGCTTCGTATTTAATGTAAAGTGTATTTTCATCAGTACCTAATTCGGTTTGCAGTTCCTCCAATTTATCCTTGTCTCTACCTAAAAGTGCCAATTTGGCACCATTACTTTTAAATAGCTTTGCTGTTTCCTTACCTATACTTCCTGTTGCACCCGTAATAATAATACTCTTGTCTTCTAACCTCATATTCACCCCCATCTCGTTGATCCAAAGTGTACTATCCTTCTTGATGCAACCAAGCATCTAGAAGGTTGAAAACAGATCTACTTCTAAAGCAAACCAGTTTTCAACTCAAGTACTGAGCTGGTGCTGAACGGTCAGCTCAATTATTTTTAAGCGATTACGCATTCATCGCTTTGAGCATTGCCTGCTTCAGATGGTCTCTCTTCAGGTGACTATAGCGCATTGTCATTTGCAGAGTCCTGTGACCGAGTATTTCTGCCACAAGTCTCAAATCCATGCCGTTACGGACCATAAAACTGGCTGCAGAGTGTCGCAGATCGTGATAGCGAAAATCAGCCAACTGGGCCTCACGCAATACTGCTTCCCAACGTTTTCTGAATTCCAAAGGTTTCTGAGGGTTCTTTGAAGAGGGAAACAATAGTGAAGTATGCAGCAGCCGATGTCTGTGATGATACTCTCTCAATAGATCTAATGTTTGCCCAATGACGGGAACAGATCGAATGTCTCTATTCTTTGTCTTTTGAAAAGTTAAGTATCCCTCTGCCATATCGACATTTTCCCAACACAAAGACCAGATTTCATCTCTTCGTGCTCCTGTAGATAAGGAAAGCATGACTGCCAGATACAGCTGCGGTGAATTGGCTCTACAAGCTTCAAGCAACTTCTTGCGCTCATCATCACCAAGACAACGGGTGCGTCCTCTTGGTTCCGTCAGCTTCTTTATCTTTCTGCAGGGGTTCTCCAGAAGGATTTGTTGTTCAACCGCATAGGAACAACAAGAACTCAGTGCGGCAAGATAGCGATTGCAGGTAGCCACCGATCTTTTCCCACGTCTGGATTCTTCAATTTGCAATTGTTTTCTGAGTTGAATGATCAGTGATGGTGTCAACTGGCGTAGTGAGAGTTGGCCAATATGTTGATCAAACCACTCTAATTGATTCTCATAATTTACCCGAGTGGACTTCTTCATGCTGGCCACAATTTCCTCCCGAAATGCATCGATGATTGTGCGGATAGTACAACGATCTGCATCCAGAGTAACCAGACAACCCTCTTTGATTTTGACCTCCTGTTGCTTTGCCCAATCGGTTGCATCTGACCTTTTATAGAAGCTTTTGCTTAGAGTCGGATTGCCTTTGATTCTGATTTCAACTCTAAATACTTTCTTACCGTTTTGACGATAACGTTCGGTGATTGTAGCCATTTCATCTCCAAATGACTTTCTTCCTCAAAGACCTATCGATACCCCAAAAAATACACCTGATCATTGGATCTTCGGATCAATAATCCGAATGTCGATCCTGCGATTACTCGTGATTTGCAGGTTCAAACCAAAATGTTAGATGTTTTTTGGCGCAATATAGGCGCACTTTGAAAGAAATGAAGTGAGATTTTCAGGCGCAATATAGGCGCACTCAAAACCCAAATTATGTGGAGATTGGCAAAAGTAGATATATCAGTGAATCCCTTTGAAGCCTGAAATTTAGGTGAATTGAAAGAAAAGTTGGGAGAAGTTAAGCTGAATAAACCTAGGCTGATTGGACTGAAAATCCGTGTGTCGGTGGTTCAATTCCACCTCTGGCCACCAACCCTGCTTCCGCTCTCCTCCACAAAAAAAAGAAAATCTTCCTCTAGATCAGTAATCATCTACAATTTAACTGGTCTCCCATTCCATAATCTTCCGCTTTATTCCGTTAAAGTCCCTGTTTAACAGTTGCCCTTTCTGTTGCCTTTTTTAGAGAATTAGATTCTAATTATAAAAAGGGCAACAAAAATGAAGAGATCGCTTATGCAGTCCGGATTTGCAGGAAGAAGAAAGTTAACCAACAAGGAGTGTGAGGGAGTAAAATCAAGAGAAAAAGTGTTCAGTCTCGGTGATGGTTTTGGCCTCTTCCTCGATATCTTCCCGAATGGATCCAAGCGTTGGAGATATGTCTATCGGTGGCAGGGCAAACAGAAAAAGCTCTCCCTAGGTATATTTCCGCAGGTCAAATTGGCAGAAGTGCGTCAGTTACACGAGAAGGCAAGAGTTGCACTGCAGGCTGGGGAAGACCCGGCTCTGAGGGGTATTAGTGCTGTTCAGAAGAAGAAGCAGGCCATCCGAAAAAATCAGCAACTGCATCAGGCTCTGCAGCAAGAGCAAGCCAATCATGAAAAAAGCCAGCAGGGTCTCTTTGAAAATGTAGCCCTGGAGTGGCTTGAGAAACAGTCAACGAGGCTTAGTGTTGGGCAGTATCGTCGGACGCTGAACTCGCTGAAGGCAGATATCTTTCCGGAATTTGGACGCACTCATGTCAAAGATGTCTCTATGAGGATTCTAGTGAATGCTCTGCAACGGATCGAAAAGCGGGGCTCACTTGATATGCTGAGAAGAGTGAGGGGACGCTGCGAGAAAATTTTTGCCTACGCCCAGGCACTAGAGCTATGTGATCACAACCCTGCGCTCAACCTTAAGCACACTGAAGTCTTCACTCCACATATCACCAATCACCATCGTTTTTTACGTTTGGAAGATATGGGCCCCTTCCTGAGAGAGCTTGATGCCTACGGGGGTAGACGTGGTCGCATAACGCGTATCGGGCTAAAGCTGCTAATTCTAATGGTATGCCGTAGCAATGAGCTTTATGAAGCACGTTGGAGTGACTTTGACCTGGAACAAAAAGAGTGGCTAGTTCCGGCAGAGCGAATGAAGATGAGAAGGGATCATCTGGTACCACTGTCAAAACAGACTTTTAAGTTGTTAGCTGAGTTGCAGGAACTCACTGGAAACGGAGCCTTATTATTGCCAAATGAACAGTTAGCCCAAAAGGGGATCTCCAATGTAACATTCAACCGGGCGATTAAAAGGATGGGCTGGTTGGATAAGGTGGTTCCCCACGGGTTCAGGAGTTCATTTAGCACTGCGGCCAACGAATCTGGGCTCTGGGCAACTGATGCGATTGAACGCCAGCTCGCTCACGTACAGAAAAACAAAGTTCGTGCGGCCTACAATCGGGCAGAGTACATCCAAGAGCGCCGGGAAATGATGCAGTGGTGGGCTGATCAAATAGATGAAGTCCAACGGAAATGAATCTCAGTTGATATCTGGGAAACCGATGAAAATTCCTGAAGTTGAGTCCCTAATTTTTGTAGGACCCATTGAGAAGTTTGGATGACAGATGTTCGCTTGGTAGACATTGCTAACGAAGTAGATAAGCCAGTTTCTTCTTTATTAAGAGAGGTGATCTCTTGTAATTTTCAGGTCTTGGTGCCTCTAAAAGACCTTGTTGATCAAAGGGAAAGAGCAGCCAAGAATCTTCCAAAATCACTAAGACAAGATATATTTTCCGATGTCTACAGTGAACAGTCGCTCAGGAAACGCTATAAGTTTTTTCAGTTGATCTGCCAATTTAGGACATTCAAGCCTGAGAAACTACCTAATTGCCACGCACTTTCATCAAAGGGAGCAGAGAAAATTCAGATCAGAGAATTTGAGCAGATTAATCAAATCCAAGGATGGAAGAAGTTAAGCGATGATTTGTTTTTGGAAAATTATATTGAAGAAAATATCCAAATACTAACAAATCACTTACTGAAATTCAGAGGGCAGGATTTGCAGCAGATTGCTCATTTTTCCCAAACTAACAGCGCTATTGATTCTGAAAATCCAAAAATTATCTGGTTCCCATTTGCCAAATTTGAAATCTCGAAGAGCCAGCTGTTGCTAGGACTTAGGGAAGAAGAGCAGTTGAGGCAGATTTTTGGATCTAGCAGGAAAAAGAAGAACAAAAATAAAAGTGAACCAATAATTCCAGCTGATTGTGACGGCTTTGAAAATAAAATGAATACAGGAATTCTATCCAACAATTCCAGACCACTTAGGGATCTTCTTTTTAAAATTGCAACCAACAATGCATGGGAGAAAAAGAAGCGACTTGAAAAGTTTTGGGGTGCTATCAGCGGTGAGCTTAGAAAAGAGAAGTCACAAAATCGAAGCTACGATCGACAACAAGTGGTTTTGCTGCAGTGGGCTCCACCTACAGTTGGCAGGAAGATCTATGATAGAATCTTCATCTGGAGAGATGCGCAGGGCAAAGAAAGAAAATGTTCTAAGAAAACTTTGGAGAATCACTTGAGCTTGCTCGCGAAGTATTATCCCGAATTCAGAGACAATTAAGCCAATAGCAATTGGTCACAAAAAATGAAAACTTTTCAAGTTGAGATATGATTTGCTAATCGTATTTTAGAAAAATGGCTCTGAATTTGGTCTGATCGGATCTCTTTTCTAAAATCATTACTGGGCTTCAATAAAAGAAGTGTATGAAATGTCTACTTGCAGGCAGAATATGATTTCAGTGCAGATGGTGATGATAAACTTTGGAATTGCCCACTCACCAAAATTCGCGGAACAGATCTTTTTTTGTACATCCAAGGACTTAAATATCAGCTGGCAGGGTTTTCTAAAATTGTTAAAAGAGTACCAAGGCAGTTGTCAGATCTCTAGTTTTCTATACAGCATACAAAGACATATCGAAGAAGAGTTCAACCTACCTTTATACTATGCAGTCAACCCGTTCTCAAAGTTTGCTAATACTGGTTGTTTAGCTGCCAATATTTCAGGAGATAGCAGCATGAGCATCTACAATAGTTGTGCACCTAAGAATCTGGTCTGCAAATAATCGCCACCCCCTGGCGACACCTACCAAATTGTTGCCTTTGACGAGTAACCCGATGAGATTATGCGTCAATTGGGAGTTCCATCAAAAGATTCTGAGGATTAATCAACTGGCTTACACTAGAGTTAAGCTTTCTTACGAGCTTTCAAACCGTGTGCTTGGTGGTGCCGCTGTCAGTAGTATTTGGATGAGTCAGATGGACTGATATGACTCCATAAAACAATCTCTATCTCGGGTTTTTGCCGAAGAGGAGATATTCAAGCTAACGCACTATTTAATAGTCAAGAGCCTTCTACTCCAAGAAGGTAGATTTACTTGTTTGAGCCAAGCTGAAATTAATTTTTCTGCTTTTTTCTCATGCGCTCTCTTTCAAAATTGTAACCTCCCTCTCAAAATCACACCTTCTCTAAAATTCTTACTTCCTCTCACACTAAGAAATATGTGTGGACTTCTCGGTTGAATTATCCACACAATTCAGAAAACCAGCAGGATAGAATCCTATTGAAGAGAGGCTTATTGAGGTGAATTTGTTGGGCAGAAAGTGAAAATTAACCAAAATTAATCTCCTCGCGGGAGTTGAAGATCCTCCTGCCGGGATTTTGGCAAAGTCAAATATCTCAAGAACACACTCAGCAGCGATGATTCGCTGTGATTTCAAATCCGAATAGGAGCTGATTGTGCCTGAGAGACTATTGACTCTGAACCAAGTGGAAGATCAAACAGGATTTCGAAAATCCAAGATCTACGAAATGATTTCACAAGAGAGATTCCCTGTACCAATTCGTTTTGGCCGCGCTGTGCGGTGGCTTGAATCTGAGGTTCAACTTTGGATATCTAATCATGTCAAAGCGCATAGAAATTTAGAATCTTGCCCCATCACAGGATCTGGGAGTAAGCAAGTGATCGAGCGGTGAAATATTACTTCCTCTGTTTACCGCATTTTTGAAAGCTTTGATATTCACTCCAACCTTACGTCTCTGAAAAATTATGGCTGGACGCAGACCTGCTGAGGAGACTGTGACTAACCTAGAACTCGCTTGGTGTAGATATTTATGGGATAACGCCGTTACAAAGGAGACAATCAGAAGGCAGCTTGGCTGGGGGTGGAGAAAGCTGGATAAGATTCTGAAATGCTATGAGTTCCCCATTCGACCTCCTGGTACTGCACGGCATGAATTCAAAAACGTTGAAGAATTCATCATTGAGTATGCGGACTGTCCAGTTTTAAAGGTAGGGGAATCTCATCTTGAACGCTACATTGACTATTATCAACTCAAGGATCTTGAACGCATTAAAGACGATGAGTTTAGGAGATCCATGATGTTGACTGACTTTATGCACGATATTGTCATGGGGGTTCTAAAGATCGTTGGCACTACCTCAGAGGAGATTGTGGCTTTCAAAGATCATAAGCCACTCTCAAAGAAAATGAGAATTATATACAAGGTCCACATAATCTTGCTTAAGATCCTTGATCATCGCTGTAGAGTGGTAGGTCTCTACGGTGGTAATGGGACTAAGAAAAAGAATCTAAGTAGTGAAAAAAACTTATTTGGTTGTGAGGGCAAAGGGGATATTCCATTTCCAGAATGGTATGAAGACAAGTTGCAGGATGCTCTGAGGCTCCTTGATTTTAAAATCTCACCAAAGAAACGCTGAAAAGCTCTTAGCAGTGTATAAAAAAAATTAATTGAAGTTCTCTTTTAGGCTTGTTGAGTGGATCTTTTGAGAGCTTTATTAAAGAAGTGGGCTAACTTTAATTGGTCTTGAACCTTTATCAAGTCTCAAGGAGAGTATAATTTTGTCGAACTTATATTTTTTGCTGTTTAATTGAAATCTCCCTAGCGGAATCCTTGAAAATTATTAGGTACCAAACTTACTACGTAAGAGATTAGCAAATCAGGTTTATTGGAAAACAAATAAGTAAAATTTTTAAATAACTCTTGATCTGTATTGAAGCTGAGGTTGCTCTAAATTTTCACTGATACAAACTATACAGGGACTGCAGCGAGAGGTTGTGAGTGAGTGCTTCTCAAAAAATCACAATTAGGGGGAATTCTTTTTAGTCGACTGTGCTGAAACTCCAAAAATGGATGAACTGTCACAGTACAACTGGTTCTCCTGTAATTTTAATTTTTGAGAAACCTAGAGAACTCAGGTAAATCAATGGTTTGGGTTATTTTGATGTTCTAAAAGGGGATGCAAAAAGGGATCTGGAATGCCACGCTGACTCTTTTTGCCGCAATTGTTCTCGATAAGTTAGCAAAAATGGATGTGGGCATTGAGAAAATTCATCAAGATTTCAGGTAAATCATGGTCTGGAGACCTTTTTTGACTAACTCAAAATTGGTGCAAAAAGGTAGATGAGATTTGATAAAAATCATTGATAAAATTTTCAACAGTTAGTTTTATGAGAATATCCTCCAAAGTAAATGATGACCTCACAAGAGTAGCAATTTCCAAAAGTGTAGGCGGATTCTAAACGCCTACAAACTTCCTGGGGTGGCTGTGATTTGATAGATGTAGCATAATAAATTGCTCCATCATTTTTTCTAGGGTGAATTTTTCTTATTACCTTTTCTGTCGAAGAGGGCCCAACAAAAGGGAATATTTCAATAATCTGAGCATTTTCCTGCTCAGCAGAGAATCTCTAGGGAAGAATTGAATGTTAGTCATTTCAGAAGTTATGGACACTTCGTTTTGTGGCATGTAGAAAAGTATTCTTTTGAAAAAAAACCCGCAACTAAAGTAGTTTTCAGGATGTTGAAATAGTAGGTAATTGGGGCTTGTTAGAATTAATGAGTTTATCTTCTTAGTGAGTCCAGATCTGAAACATTTACTTTCTCCTGAATTTACTAATTCTTGAAAAAATACTGATCAAATTGTTCACAAATCTCTTGTTGAGGCATTCCCCTCATTACGGAACAGAAATTAGAGGGCCCCTCTGGTGGGGCCTCTTTATCTGTATTTGAGGGTTCAGCTCTTCTCGGTTCGCCTGCTCCTTCTCAGATTCTCAACAATTCTTTCTTCGTGACGCCTAGAATCGAGCCCAGAAGATCTTGAGTGAAGACTGGACTCCTGATTAGAGCGGTGCTCTGTCGCTTGCAGCGCTCTTCGCTGTCGCTCGCGCTTTCGCTGAATCCTTGAGCTGTTTGGGTCTTCGTCATGTCCTTGGTTAGCAGGCTGCGGGAATGCAGACAAGTTGATCACTTCCTCCTTCTCAATCAAACCAGCTCCCACAACTTCTTCAGATTCAAGCCGATAGTCGAGACCGACTCCCCTCGAAGGGTAGCTCTCCAGCTTGGCCTTCAGCATAGTCTTCAGCCAAGCCTCTGCAGACTCCTTGGAGAACTGTTCGTGGTCATCGTGTGAACCTCTGGCCAGCGCATCGAAGGAGTAGCTCTCAACAATCTTCGTAAAGACTTTTGAGAAGTTTTCACTTCTGGAGAGGTACTCTATCCCAGCCAGTTGTCCATTAATAGCCACGAGGACACCCTGTTGCCCCGCTACTAGCCGAAACGAATTGGTATAATCCTGAAGGTGCTGCTTTTTCCCCTCATAAACATCTGCCATCGCCGAGGTCTCGGATTCGACATCCATGCACATCTGGACATTTTGAATATCAGCCCAGACCGTGCTCTGATTGGAACGATGTCCCATCCCTTTCTTGAGTGACTGGTGGACATTGCGCATCTTGCCAGATTTTCCTCTGGCAAACATCATGTGCTCCGATGCTCTGAACTGATGCTCTCGTTGGGCCTCCCGCACTTCTTCCTGAGCTTCTTCTGAGGTTCTCTCTCCAGGGTTTAAAGAGAATTCATTAAATGAGTTTGGTCGATAATTTCTTCGGGGTCCCCCATAAGACCACCGTCCCTGTTCGGTGCAGCTGACAGGAATCTCCATCTTTGCCGCAGGAGGTATCAAGAGGGTTGTGTTGAGCACTCGATTCTGCTTGGCGCCCACAAGCTCTTCCCCATCGAGGATGAGGACAAATCTTTCAGAGTAATTTCTTAAGAAGAGCTCTGGTACAGAGCCAGATTCAGAGATTTCGGTAATCTCTATCCAATTCTGCTGGAGAGCTTCAGCGAGCATCACATATTCCTGCTTAGCATCGAGTTTGCTGAGGATAGGGAAGATCAGGAGATTTTCATAATGTTGATGTTCAGCAATCGTTAGGTTCTCAAGAGCGTGTTGAATTGGTTTACTCATGGGGAGAACTCCATCTTGGATTAAGAAAGTTGGATTTCAGAAAGCGATCAAATTATTTCACCACTCGAGTTAATGAGCTCATTGCTCGACTTATTTGCTACTCGTGGTTTTGGGGGAACTTTGAGAGCGAAAGGCTCAGTCACAGGCCCCCATGATAGCCTCTGCGATTCTTACTCATTCATACTCAAAGAGCTTGATCACCTAGACCTGGCTGTAACACCTTGGATCTTTACAGATAACTCGAAGATCTATGATCTTGAGGTTACTCCTGGAAGTTTCCCGGTGATCACATCATTGAACAATTTCATTCCCAGCAGGAGCTCTTGCCTAAATGGCAACAGGCCGGTAGGCATTCTCCTGGCTAGGATTGAGTTACAGATCCTGCAGGCTCGGATCTATTTAGGGTTATAGAAGTCTCTCAATTTCTCAGGGACTGCTACGTAGCAGGCTCAAAAACCCTGGAGAGTTTAAGTTTTTGAACGCACCAGAGACTTTGTCAGTCTCCTCAGCCAGTAAAAAGCAGCGGCGGAGAGCGTCATTTCCTCTTGTACTGAGGACAGCTGCGGTACTTCTTCTACAAAAGTGTTGATCTGCTGGGTTGCTTTCTGGCTGGGGTGGCTATCTTGGACTAGTAGACGTACAGGAACGCTGGTCATGTTTTGAAGCTTTTCTAAAAGCACTGGCCATGAGTTGCGTAGGCTTTGTTGTCGAAGATCGGCCTGCGATCAGATCAAAACTCCCTAGAAAGAATTATTCTACATAAAAATATTACTTTTATGACAAAATTAAGAAGAAATACATTCACTTCTCCATTAAAAATTTTGAAGCTAGCTGGGAAGGGCGGTCAATGACCTGAAAATTCCTGTCACCGGTTTCGACAAGGCGACCAGGATGACAGGAATAAACGCGTTGCTTCTGGGATCTCCCCCCCAAACCAACTTCTTAATCTGTCATCTCCTTGGCTCAGGCACCAGCTTCTGGGGGCCTCTGTTGCCTTGTGTTCCTTCGTGAAGCAGACTCCATATCTAGCTCCTTCATCAGTGAGAAGTTGCGTTTCTCCGAGCGGTATTCCATCTCATTGAGAGAGTCCTTGCGCATCCTCAACTGTATGTTCTTGCGACTGCGCTCATTGATCTCAGCGCCGACACGGTAGGCTACTTGCCTTAGCTCCGCAAGGATCATCGAAGTATCTGGGATTCCTTGGCAGAAGCGCTCCAGGTAATTAAACTGGGTTTTTGCATATTGGGTTGCATCTCGAAACGCATGATCTCGATTGAGCTGCATACAGCGGTGGAGAATTTGAGTTCTCCAGTGCCCGGCAATCAATTGCGCCAACTCAATATTTCTAGATTGCCTATCATTGTCAGCTCCTCTCGCCAGCTCAATGCCAAGAGCAATCTCCTCAGAGTGCTGAACTGTCTCACTTCCTGCGATCCGATAAGAGGAATCAAGCAACAGGGGGATACTTGAACCAACCCTCCCCTCGGGAAGTGTGACCACAAATACCAATGACCTTTTTGCTTCGCTAATGAGCGATCCAAGGACGACCTCCAATCCATTTGACTTCGACATAGTCCCATAGCGCTCGAGCAGCTCAATATGGATCCTCTCTGACCCTTGAAGATAAACACGAACATCTTCGAGAACCGTTTTGCGAACCTCTCCAAGTTCTCCCATGAGAACTTCGGCGATCTCCTGCGGATGCTCCGCATCATGCAAGCGACCTCCACCTGCTTCAGCCATTTTTTCAAGCCACCTCATCTCGTAGTTATCGCTGAAACCAACACAGCTAGTGCTCATTCCACGCTCACGCATCTCCGTTACGTGTTCACAGAGAATGTCCACATCAAGTAGCCCCTCATTGGCGCGGCCGTCGCTAAGCAGAATCAGGTGATGGACATATTCCTCCCCACTGTCCATAACTTCGCTCAGCTGCTTGGCACCCTCGAACCATCCTCCAGAGAGATTTGTCATACCACGGGTCTGAATTCCTGCAATCGTCTGACGAGCATAGCGCTTCCCCTCATCATCCATTGCCATCTTCTGAAGCAGGACCTCCGTGGTCGAATCAAAGGTGATCACTGTCAGTACATCCTCCTTACTGAGCAACCCAGCAATTGCCAAGGCAGTCTCCTTAGCCGCCTGAAGTGGCTCTCCATGCATACTACCGGAGGTGTCCAGGACTAGCGCTAAATTAATCTGGGCTTCCGGCTCGTTCTCCTCGTGCACCATCACTGGTGCTGCCAGTTCGCAGACTACGTGTCGGACACTTTGTCCCCTGTGCCAGGCAAGCTTACGCTCCAACCGTGCTGAGATCTGCAGAGTCTGTTCAGTCATCATCCACTCCTGTGAGGATGTTACGGATTAGCTCGCCAGCACGTTCCATGCGAG
>JACLAC010000156.1_pt1 | contig 18683 bp, 19 predicted proteins | sample 8027881 | NCBI WGS metagenome assembly JACLAC01 (sample SAMN15725517, study PRJNA655200) | protist metagenome | isolation source: fluorescence activated cell sorting (FACS) single amplified genomes of... | place: Spain: Blaines Bay Microbial Observatory, Mediterranean Sea | collected 2016-01-19 | reverse complement strand
CGGGTGCCACAGCCGCTCCGGAATGGGTTTGTTGATACTTTCCAACCAGTCGCGCTCGGCCTTTGTCGGGCCATCCACTTCTTCTTTGCAGTGCTCACACAGTCGACGCACCAGCCGTTGCGCGACAATAACGCGCAGCGCGGATGCGATCTGATAGTTATCGATGCCCCAGTTGCGTAAAGCCGTCAGCGCGCCAACGGCGTCTTTGCTATGCAGTGTTGTCATCAATACGCGCCCGGTCCCAGCGGCCGTCATGGCGACGCGCGCCGTCTCCGGGTCCCGAATTTCACCCAACATCAGACAGTCCGGGTCGAGGCGCAGGCTCGCACGCAAACCGTCCGTAAAGCTCAGGTTTCGCTCATGCACTTCCAGCTGCGTGACCCCATCGATACGGTACTCCACCGGATCTTCAATGGTCACAACACTGCGGTTGGTACCGCGCAGTTCATGTAACAACGCGTACAGCGTGGTGGTTTTGCCACTGCCGGTGGGGCCGCAGACAATAAACGTTCCGGCAACGTGCTCGCTCCACTCCTGAATCTTAGCTTCCGCTTCCGGCCCGAGGCCAAGCCGGCCGACCTGCTGCACCTGCGCGGGGAGGTTCAGCAAACGCAGCGTGACTTTCTCGCCAAACACGCACGGCACCACCGATGCACGCACATCCATCGACGTGCCGCCGATCTGAATGTTGCGCCCGGTACTAGCCGGCCTTACTGACGGAACCGGATCCAGACCAAACATCGCCTTGATGTGGCGCAATACGTTCCAGCCCGGCTCGGGGTCCATCATCATCGTGTCCAACAGGACACCATCGATACGAAACCGAACGCGAATACCATTGCTGTCAGGCTCCAGATGGATGTCGGACGCCCGCCCACGGACAGCATCCTGGAGCAGCAGATCCGAAAACAAGACCGAATCCTGATCTGAAACTGGCGCCGCCGACTCGGAGACCTGTTCGACCTGCTCTTTAGTATTCTTGCTGAATTGACCGTAGATTGGTCGCGCCCAACCTCTTAGGCGTTCTCCTAGTTCCACCGCTGCCTCCCGAAAAGAATGACCATCAGCGACGCTTGTGCATCGAGCTTCAACGTGGAAACCCCTCGCGAAGTGATGACCAAGATCGCGATGCCGCAAGCGCTAGACTAGCACTTCTTAGCACCGCTTTGTGTGCTCGTCTTCGCGTAAAGCGACCGTGACGCAAACTGGGTTGGACTGGATTCTGATAAACCATGGCAATTAAGGCCAAGCCGAACTTTTCTCTTAAAGATCAGATATTTAATAAAGAGACAACCAGAGATCTGGCAGCTTCCATCAAACAGGTGAGCCCGGAGTTTGATCACGCCGGCTTCGTGCGCGCGGCGCTGAAAGGCTTCAAGACGCGAGAACTCAAACAACGTGCCTCGTGGCTCGTGGAATGCCTGCGTCAGCGACTCCCGGAGCGATTCGAAGATGCAGCCGAGATTCTGCTCGGCGCGTTACCGCCACCGCTGGATCCAGCGCTAACAGATGACGACTTCGGCAAGTTCATATGGGGGATACCGGCTGAGTTTGTCGCCGAGTTTGGATGTAGCCCCCACACGCTGCAGCAGTCACTCAACTTCCTGGAGGAATCCACCAAACGATTTTCAGCCGAAAATCCCATACGCGTGTTCCTGAATGCATACCCACAGGAGACGATGGCATACGTACGCCGCTGGGCCCGCGACGACAACTATCACGTCCGGCGTCTTGCATCGGAAGGCATCCGACCGTTTCTGCCCTGGTCGCCCCGAATCAACATCCCCCTGGCGGATATCATCGACGTGTTATCAACCCTGCACGCGGACAACACCCGTTACGTGACTCGGTCGGTCACCAATAATTTGAACGACATCACCAAGCTCGCGCCTGAACGGGTATTTGCCGCGTTGAAGCAATGGCGCCAAGAGGGGCGCCAGACGTCCGCCGAGCTTGACTGGATGACACGCCATTCGTTGCGCACGCTGCTGAAACTGTATGACCCGCGCGCGCTCAAGCTACTGGGCTACCACAAGCCTGAAATCGAGTTTACGGACAGTCATGCAACGGATGTGGTCCTGGTAGGCGACAGCTTTGAATGGCGCGGCAAGGTGACGGCGCTCGAGTCGCAGAAGTTACTGCTGACCTTGCGCATGCACTTCCTTAAAGCGAATGGTCAGCACAGCACCAAGGTGTTTGCGCTGAAGGACCTGCAAATGGCCCGCGGCGAAACGCTCGATATCGTCAAGAAGATCCCATTCAAACCCATCACGACGCGCGTGTTGTACCCAGGCAAACATTTTGTGGAACTCGCTGCCAACGGCGAGATTCAAGCACAATGTGAGTTTGACCTGCGCACGGCATAACATGCAGGAAACAAGCGGGGCGAATCACGTAGGTGAAAGACCGAGGCTGAACATATGAAAAACGACGGCAAGACATTCACGTGCGGCGACTACCAGATCGACATCCTGGTCACCGGGTTCCCGGGCAAGTCCGTTTGTCATGGATCGCTTGGCTTCTCGACTATCGTATTGATCCGTGTCGCGGAACGCGTGGCCCTGCTGGACGTGGGTTCTTTTGGACAGCGTTATCTGTTGCAGGAGCAGTTGCAATTGCACGGGCTCGGTCCGGACGACGTGACTGACGTACTGCTGACCCATTCCCACTACGACCACAGCATCAACTGGGTCATGTTTCCGAACGCGAGGGTTGTCATCGGGCGCGAAGAACTGGACTGGTCTCTTGACGAGCCATGGGGCCGCACTGTTGTGCCCGAGTTGTATGTGCGAGAACTTGCAGCGTCACATCAACTCCACGCCGTCGCGTCGGGAGACGAGGTATTTCCAGGCATCGTCGCACATGCTTGCCCTGGCCATACGCCTGGCAGCCTGGTGTTTGTGCTTCATACCGAAGCGCGCGACCTGGTGTTTTCCGGCGACGCCTGCAAGAACCGCGCGGAACTCGTTTCGCGGAGCGCCGATATGACTTACGACGCGGCCGTGACGCAGCGCTCCATTGAACACATCTGGTCATTGTGGGAAGGCAGGCCCAATAACATTCTGGTACCAGGGCATGATCTGCCGATGGTGCTGGAAGATGGCGAACCGCGGTATCTGGGTCAGAGAGAAGCAGCTATTCGCGCCTGGTATGGCGATGCTCTGGACCAGACCACCTGGTTTTCACTAGCCCCGTAAGGACATGCACTTTCACTGCGCGGTCCACCCACCGTCCACGGGAATGGCTATGCCGGTTACGTAACTCGACCGGTCTGACAGCAGCCATACCACCACATCCGCGATCTCGGTCGGATTGGCAACGCGGCGCATCGGAATACTGGTTGCGAGCCAGTCGCGCATTTTGGCGCTGGCGCCGGACACCCGGTTCAGCATCGGCGTATCAATGAAACCAGGGCACACTGCGTTTACGCGTACATTACTCCTGCCGAATTCGAGCGCAACGGTGCGCGTAAGGCCTACAACGCCATGTTTGGCGGCGTTATACGCGGACGCCCCAGGCAAACCCACCACGCCTGCAACAGACGACGTGTTGACGATACTGCCACCGCCTTCCTGGTTTGCCATTTGCGCAACTTCTGCTTTGACGCAACTAAAGACACCGGCGAGGTTAACGGACTGGACCTGCGCCCACTCGTCAGGATCAAGATCGGTAATCTTGGCCGTTGGCCCTTCGATCCCCGCGTTGTTGAAAGCACCGTCCAAACGGCCGTGAGTCATGGCAATGTTGGAGATGGTGTTCGTTACGGCGGCGTGGTCACTGACGTCCAAGTACACGAATTCAGCACTACCAGGGCCTTCGACGGAAGACGCCAACGCCATCCCGAGCGCCTCTTGCATATCTGCAATGACCACGTGGGCACCCTCTCCCACCAATCGCGAAACGGTAGCCTTTCCAATGCCACTCGCGCCACCAGTGACGACAATGACTTTTCCTTGCAGGTTCATGTATGCCCTCGCGCGTGCTCCAATGGTCAACTTCGCCGCACAATACCGTAATCAATCGTTGGTAGGGGACAGAACCTGAAGTGAATATCACGCGACTCGCCCACGGCCCCATCATTCGCCCCCATATGGACGAGCGCATGGGTGACAACGTCAATGGCCCTTCGCTGATTGAAGCACCTGCGTGGCTGGGCGCGCCACTGGGCCGCTATTACCTGTACTTTGCGCATCACGATGGCGACTACATTCGTATGGCGTACGCGGATCATCTTGAGGGTCCCTGGCAAATCTATTCGCCGGGTGTCATGGATCTCTCCGCATCCGGCTTCGCCGGACACATCGCATCGCCGGACGTACATGTGGACCCTGACAACCAGGAGATACGCATGTATTTCCATGGCTGCGAAGCGCGTACCGAAGAAGGTGGACCGCAGTTCACCAGGCTGGCGTTGTCCACGGACGGGCTCAACTTTCGGGTAGCGACTGATAACCTGGGGCCGGCCTACTTGCGCGCGTTCCGCTACCGCGACTCATGGTATGGCGTTGCCATGCCGGGCCGCACATTTTGTTCCACGGATGGAAAGAGCAATTTTCACGAGGGGCCGGGGGTGTTGCCGAAGCGGGCGCGCCATTCGGCCGTGGCGATCCGCGGCAACAAGTTGCGTATCGTGTTCACTACCGTGGGCGACAACCCAGAGCACCTGCAATACACGGAACTGGATCTCTCCGCGCCCTGGGATGTGTGGTCGACCACGAGGCCAACATCCATCCTGCGACCGCTGCGCGACTACGAAGGGGCTGATTGCCCGGCAGAATCTTCGACTTACGGCATCGCCAAAAGTCGCGTGCGGCAATTGCGCGACCCTGCGCTATACGTAGAGGATGGAAAAACCTATCTGCTGTATGTGGTCGCCGGCGAAAGTGGAATCGCCCTCGCCCGAATAAGCGATTAGCCGCTTCGCTGCTCTACAAATTGTGAGCCCTTGGCCTCAAGCAACTTGCGCAGTTTCTCTACAAACTCAGATTCCTGACTGATCAACATCAACGGGTCGTCTTTGGCCGCCTCTTCCCACGCCGCGATCAATTGCATCAACTCTTCCAGCTTCTCAACGCTGGGCGCAGCCTTGAACGCCGCAAACAGCTCCTTCAGACGCTGCGCTTCCGCTTCAAGATCGGGCGGTTCGTCATCGCCTGACGCAGCCTCGGCGGCAGGCTGCCCGGCGGAGAGTGCCTGAGCGTCGGCGTCTTTGGTCGCGGGCGCGGGTAACACAACCCGCGAGCTTGGGGCAGATGACGTTGGTCGCGCGGCATCATCACCCGCTGCAAATACGGCTTCAGCGTTGATCTCACGCAATACGCGATTCAACGACGCCAGTGTGCTGTCGCTGACGCCGCGTCCGCGTTCGACCTGCAGTCTGATCTGCGTACGACCGGTATCGCCACGACCGGTGGAGCAGGTGCCTACAATCATGTCCAAAGCGCGCGCGTTGGCGTTGATGTAGTCGCGCCAGGCACGATTCAAGTTACCAATGAACAGTACCGGTCCAGCACGTCCGCCACTAAATTCAAACTTGAGGCGCATGCAAAACGACTTGCCACTGACGCCGCGACGCAGGATTTTCGCGAGCGACTGACGTACCTGCTCCGCCGTGGCGCGCGCTACGTCCTCGGGATTTCGAAAGTCACGATCCATTTGCCGCCTACCGGAAGCCTGCTCCTACTCTCGAACTATCCTAGCTCATGTTTTGCGCGGCGGCTGATGCGCAGTTCTCAACTATCGAGTGAGCCTTTATATGCGTACGCTACGTACCCGTGCCACCACTTCTTCGGTGACCGCGCGTGTACCCATGTCGCCGCCAAACTCCATGGGTCTGACTGCGTTCTCGGCAAAACCGTCGTAAACGGCCTGTTCGATGAGTTGCGCTGCCTCCCCCAGGGCCTCCACGCCCGAGCGGTCGCCGAGGTAATCCAACATCAATGCACCGGATAGTATGGCAGCGAGCGGATTAGCCTTGTCCTGGCCCATGATGTCGGGCGCGCTGCCGTGCGCGGGCTGGAACAACGCGTGCTCGTCACCTACTTCAGCGCACGCTGCCATACCCATGCCGCCAACGAGGCCGCCAGCCAGATCGGAGAGGATGTCACCAAACATGTTCTCCATGACCAGCACATCGGCTTCCCACGGTTGGCGCACGAGGTCCAGAGCCTGCGCATCCACGTAGCTATAGCCCACTTCGATGTCGGGATAGTTCGCGGCTCGCTCGTCAAATATGGAGCGGAAAAACGCCATCGAGCGAAACACGTTGGCCTTGTCTACACAGGTCACCTTGCCGCGTTTTCCACGTTCTTTACGTTTACGCGCCAACTTGAATGCAAAGTCGTGCAAGCGTTCCGTGGTAGGGCGCGTGATTCGCAGGACGTCCTGCACTTCGGTGTCATTCTCAACTGGACAGCGATCATGCACAGCCGCCGAGTAGAACAACCCTTCAGTAGATTCGCGCAACACGATGAAGTCGATCTCCGCTGCGCGCGGGTCCGCGAGACGTTGTGGCACGTTGGGGTACGCCTTCACAGGCCTGACACCCGCGTAGAGTTGGAAGATTTCGCGCAAGCGTAGATGCGGAGAAATTTCGGTTCCGTCGGTATGACGAATCGCCGGCAAGCCGATCGCACCCAGGAATATGGCATCCGCTGCCGCGGCCGCTTCCTCCGTACCCGGCGCTACATCCACGCCGTTTTCGGCGAAGTATCCCGCACCGGCCAGCAGACTTTCATATTCAAGTTCAAACCCGCCAACCCGCGCCCGCGCGGCATCCACCACGGCCAATGTGGCGTCCGTGACGTCAAAACCGATCCCGTCTCCGCGAATAACCGCAACGCGAAACTTCTGGTTGCCCATGGACCGAGCACTCCTTGGTCAAATTGTGCGAGGCGCCACAAATGGCTCCAGCGCCTAAACCGCAGCGAGCGAACCGGGCGCAACCGCGTGTTTGCAGCGTGGCGCGGCAGGCGCCTGCATGACACCGTCTTGAAGCGCGACAACACGCGTACAGACCTTGCGCCTGAAATGGGCGTCGTGAGAGACAAACAACATGGACTGCGGCAACGCATTCAAAATTTCGACCAAACGCGCCTTGGCGTTTTCATCCAGAGCGTTGCTGGGTTCATCCAACAGGAGAACCCGCGGCTCCATCGCCAAAACGGTCGCCAGCGTCACCAGACGTTTCTCGCCACCCGAGAGCTTGTGCGTGACGCGGTCCTTGTAGCGGGTCAATTGCAGTTGGTCCAGCACGTCATCAACGATCTGCATCGCCTCGTCCATGCTCTTGCCGAGATTTAACGGCCCAAAAGCTACGTCTTCCGCAACGGTGGGGCAGAACAGCTGGTCATCCGGATCCTGAAAAACCAGACCGGCCAGGCGGCGCACATTATGAAAGTCCGCATCAGAGGAACGCTCATGCCCAAACAGCACACGCTTGCCGCGATGTGGATGCAACAAGCCAACAATCAGCTGCAACAACGTGCTCTTGCCAGCGCCATTGGAACCGGTCAGACACACGCGTTCCCCTTCGGCCACAGTCAGCGAAGCGCCACACAATACCGGCGCCTCGCCCGGATAGGCGAAGTGCAGGTCCTGTAACTCAATCAACGCGGACATCGAACCACTCTATGCCGAACAGGGCCGCGATCACAATTGTGACGGCAGACATGAACCAAACATCCGCGGCGCCAAAACGCCGCGTGTCGTACAGATGGATTGCGCCGGTAAAACCACGGCACTTCATCGCCGCGAGTATGCGCTCTGAACGTTCCATGGCGCGCACCAGCAGCATGCCCACCAGGTAACCGTAGGTCCTGTAAGTGTGCCAGTTGTTTGCGGGCTGGAATCCGCGCGCTTTCATGGCTGTCGTCAGACGGGAATACTCGAGATGCAGCACATCCACGTAACGCACGGTAAACATCAATATGTGAATCAAAGCCGCCGGACACCCGAGCCGGTATAGGGCGTGCCCCACCCGAACTGACTCCAGTGTTCCAACCGTGGCCAGCAGAAACAACAAGATGGCATTTGCCTTGAGGCCGATCTGCACAGCATGGTGCAGTCCCTCCCAGCTGGCGACGTAGCCAAACAGAGAGAACATCGCCTCTCCTGGCGTCGTGAATGGCAACATCAGCAGCATGAACACTACAAACAGGTCCATCGCGGCCACGCGCTTGAGCGTTGGCCCCAAAGGCAATGCAGATGCCAGCGCAATACCAACACCTGCCGAGAGCACCATCAGCAGGCTCAAATATTGATCAAACGACACCACGGCTACGGCAAATACAAGCGCGGCGATGATGCGGGCCCGCGGCTCTACATCAGCCAGTCCAAGACGCGCAGTGGCCCCTGAGACAAGGTTTTGGTGCAACAGGTCAGCCATCGTCGCGCTCGCCTTGTCGCGATCGAGCCTTGGCGGCGAAATAGAAGCCGATCCCCACCAATCCGATGATGTAACCGATACCCCCCAGGATGGATTGCAAGTCGCGCACCTCGCGAAGGCGCGCCAGTTCCTGACGGACGGCGCGTAATTCCGCGCGTACAACCGCCGCAACTTCTACCCGCGTAAGGCCACCGCGCTGTTTTTGCGTAGCGGCAGGATTATCTACGCTTGCGGGTTTGTTCGCCTGCGTGGTGTAGTTTGTCGCTACGACGGCTGCCACCTCAACCGTTGCGACATGGCCACCTCCAGCCTTGGCGACAAACACCAGCACGACGTCCGATGGACGCTTGATGTCAAAAAAGCCTTCATCGTCGGTGACAGCTTCGCCGACGCGAGTGCCGGCGCTATCTTCGATCTGAATGGTCGCCTGCTTGGCCATCCTGCCATCGGAATAGCCGAGCTCGCCCTCTATACGTTGGTCACCCGGATACACATTCAGGACCAGCTTGTGGGCGTATGCGGGGACGGCGTTGGTGACGACTAACGCCATCAGCACGGCGACACGAACCATCATCATCGGACCACACCCGTTCGGCCCAACAGCTCGGGTTTGGCGCGCACGATTAACCACACGGCGGCGGCACTCAGTAAACCTTCAACCACCATCACCGGAACATGTGCGACAAATACCAGCCTGGCCGCGGGCAGGAACTCATCGCCGGATAACGCGAGGCTTACACCCACACACAAGGTCGTCAACGAAATCGACAAGCCCCCACCGATGCCCGCCCAGATCGCCGCGGCCCTTGGTGAACCGGTAGCCAGCCGCGAACGTAACAGCAAACCGATCACAACCGCCGGCAACGCGATGTTGGCTGCGTTAACGCCGAGCACGGTGATCCCGCCGAAGCCGAAAAACACTGCTTGCAATAACAATCCAACAAACAACGCCGGGAACGCGGTCCACCCGAGAATCATCCCGGCGAGGCCACTCAGAATCAGATGGACAGAGGTTGGTCCTACCGGGACATGGATCAACGACGCCACAAAAAACGCGGCACTCATCATGCCCGCCACCGGGATGCGCTCCATCGGTAACGCGCGCAGTCCGAGCCCGATCCCGGCCACGGTAATCGCGGCGCCACCAATCAGCACCGGAGTGGCCAGGACGCCGTCAACGATGTGCACAGCTTGAAACCGCGTTACATCCGGACAAAGTCTTTACTGCATATCGTAGGCACGAATCCATAACACGCCATCCTGAGACAGCGGCTTCCCGTCATGTTCGGTCTTGGGACCGATTCCAATTGCGGCAAACCCCCAGAATCCGGCACGTGGGATACCAAATGTGAAGTAACCGTTTTCGTCTGAAATGACGACCACCGCGCCACCGGGCATCGGTGACGCCATAGCCTTCTTGGGGCTGTTGGTGACGAGATCAGGCTCTGCGGCCATGAACTCAATCTCGATCTCGGCGCCAGCAACCGGTTTGCCGCCGGCCAGAACACGACCGGTAAAGGAAGAACCAACGATGACATTCGTAGGCTTCACCAGCGGCACGATTTCCGCGTCCAGTCCGAGCGGCTCCGCCCACGAGCCAGGGATACCGCCGCGATTCACATATGACTTCGTAATTTGCTGGATGTACGTGCCCTCGCTTGCCTCAAAATAGGGCACCGGTTTCATCACGAAGATGTAGTCACCAACACGCTTGAGTTCCACATCAGCCGCATAGGCGCTGGCCGCATTCTCGAGCCCCATAAACTGAATTGGTTTAAGCGCGGACATCAGGTCGGCGCGTTTACCCGCGCGCACCACGTAGAACTCTTGCGGCTTTGCCAACTCCATGACTTCGCCGTTCTCAAACGGATGCCAGAACACCATGCGCATCGGCACGGTAGCACGATTCTCCAGATTCACTTCCGGCGTGTAGACCAACAGAAAATGTGCACTGGCAGTGGTCGCCCACAGTGACAGGACGGCTACAAACCAAATTCCGATACGCATGGACTGGACCCTGCTCGTTCATCATGGTGTAGCGCGCACCCGTGCTCAATACACGGCGTACACGCGATGAGTAATGCCACGGCGTTATCCGTAGGCGTCACCGGGAACGGTCAGGCAGCCGCACCATCAACACTCCCCGATCGATGGTAGGGGTGACGCAGTTCAAGGCAGGTCTCCTGGCTCGCGGGTCAGCGACTGAAGCCGGTCTTCCCAGGCGGAATTGCCTAGTGACCTTGAGTGGCTCCAGTCTCGCCGCTCACAGTTGCGGGGACAGCCGCAGCTTACGAGTCAACACTCGCCTCTGCTGTTCCCTATGCTGGCCACTGGGATCACCGGCGCCAGCACTTCTCGACTACGAGAAACCATGAACTCAGCTACCGGCGAGTCGCACTGGATGCGACAACGCGGGCAGCGGCGCTAAGTTAGAGAAATACGCCGCGGCAAGCAAGCGCGGCGACGCCAAGATGTTACTGATTGACGCGCCTGCGCAACGATTTCCGCGCCGGGTATCTGACTAAACCTGGTTTTGCGGCAGCATGTTCTGGCGCGTTTCCTCGTCCCACGAGCCGCCAGGCTTGCCAAATTCTTTTCCGACTTCATACCCGCGTCGCAGCCCCGGACGGCCCTGACAGGTCTTGTACCAACGCCACACGTTCGGAAAGGTTTCCAGGTCCACGTTCTGGCGCTTGTAGGTGATAACCCACGGCCAGCAGGCGATGTCTGCAATTGAATAGTCGTCACAGATATACTCGCGCCCTTCCAGCCGCCGATCCAGCACGCCGTAGAGCCGCAGCATTTCGGCATGATAACGCTCGACGGCATACTCCAGACGCTCGGGCGCATACAATTTGAAGTGCCCGGCCTGACCGATCATCGGACCGAGTCCACCCATCTGCCACATCAACCATTCCTGGACTTCGGTGCGTTTGCGGAGCGCCGTTGGATAGAAACGTGCGCTCTTGTCGCCCAGGTACATCAGGATCGCACCTGACTCGAACACGCTAACAGGCACACCACCATCGGGCGGATCGTGATCCACGATTGCGGGCATACGATTGTTGGGACTGATCGCGAGGAAGCCGGTTTCGAACTGCGCGCCCTTTGAAATATTGACCGGGCAGACACGATACTCGAGTTCCATCTCCTCCAGTGCGATGGAGAGTTTCCAGCCATTGGGCGTGGGCCAGTAATACGCATCGATCATGCTTGTGCCTCGTTACTTGCAACTAAATTGTCCGGGACCTGTCCATGAGTCGTCACGAAGTCTGCCTGGAGGCGCTCGGTCGCTCCAACGCGACACTCTTCACCATGGCGACCACCTGCATACCTTCGTGTAGCCCGAGCTCGTGAACGCTCAGTCGGGTAAGGCGCGCGCGCAAGTGAGCGTTGCCGACATCAACCAATACTTCTGCGTACGCCGAGTCCAGCTCCTGAACCAGGGCGCTGATATGGCCTTCCAGCAAGTTGCGGATACTGATCCGGGACGGGCGTTCAAGCGCAATGGAAACGTCGCGGGCGCGGACCCTGAGCTTCACGTCAAGGCCCGCGGCAACATTCGAACGTGGGACGGCCAACGTGTGCTTACCGCAATCCAGGTAGGTCAGCGCGAACGCGTCATCGTGACGCGCGACGGTGGCGTCCAGCACCACACTCGCCTCGAAACGTCCCGTCAGCGGATGCAAATCCAGGCGTGTCAGCACGTCAGTAACACGGCCAGCCGCCGCCACCTGACCATCGCTCAAGATCAGGAGACGGTCGGCCACCTGCACAACTTCGTCCAGTGCGTGACTTACGTATAACGTTGAGACGCCAAAACGTTCCGGGATCGACTGCAGGTACGGCAGGATCTCCGCACGTCGGCGCATATCCAGTGCGGAGAGCGGCTCATCCAGCAACAACCAGCGCGGCTGTGCCAGTAGCGCGCGACCGAGTGCAACCCGTTGCCGTTCACCGCCCGACAACGCGGACGTACGGCGGCCAAGCAGTGGACTCAGGTCGAGCGCCTCAACCGCTTCATCAAAACCGATCCCCGCACCACCCTGCGGCGCGCGGCGTACTGCAAACCGCAAATTGCCTGCAACGTCCAGGTGTTCGAACAGCCGGCCCTCCTGAAACACGTAACCGACGCTGCGTTGGTACGGTGGCACGAACACCTCCTGTTGGGTGTCCTGCCACACGCTTGCGCCCATCTGTAACGAACCGGTAGCACTACGCTCCAGGCCGGCGATGATGCGCATCAGTGTGGTTTTCCCGCTGCCGCTCTGACCAAACAACGCGGTGGTAGTACCGGCTTCAAATGCCTGATCAACCCGCAGCTGAAAGCTGTCGAACGCGACTTGTACGTCGATGGAGAGGGCCGCGCTCGTAGTCACGCGGCGCGCACCGGAATGCGGCGATTCAGCCCATACACGAGTAGCAGCACCGCAAACGAAAGTACCAACAGAATGGCGGCAAGCATATGAGCCTCCGCGTATTGTAACGTTTCCACATGTTCGTAGATCGTCACGGATACGACACGCGTTTTACCCGGGATGTTGCCGCCGATCATCAGCACCACACCAAACTCGCCCAACGTGTGCGCGAACGTCAACGCGGCGGCCGTGATGAACCCCCTGCGGGCCATCGGTACGGCAACCGACCAAAATGTGTCCAACGGGCTCGCGCGCAACGTGGCGGCCGCTTCGAGGGGTGCCTTGCCAATCTGCTCAAACGCCGTCTGTAGCGGCTGCACGGCAAACGGCAGGGAGTAGACGAGGCTCGCGATAACCAGGCCGCTAAACGAAAACGTCAGCGTCGAATCAGTCAGCGTCAGCCACCAACCGCCCAACAACGAGTTGGGCGACATCAACAACAACAAATAAAAACCCATGACCGTTGGCGGCAGGACCAATGGCAGGGCGGTCAGCGTTTCAATGACCGGTTTGATGGGGTGGCGGGTAAACGCCAGCCACCAGGCTACCGGTGTCGCCAGTAACAGCAGCAACACCGTCGTCACGACCGCAAGCTTGAAGCTCAGGAACAGACTGGGATCCAACATGCTTAACTGTCAGCGGTGTAGCCAAATGCCCGCAGATGCGCCGCAGCTCGCGCCGATCGCAAATAGGTCAGAAAACGTCTGGCCGTATCGTTGGTGCGACCGTAACGAGTCAGCACGGCATCTTGCCGGATGGGCGTATGCAGCTTTGCAGGCACTATCCAATAATTGTCACGGGACACATCCGGTCGATTGATTACATTTGCCAAGGCCACAAAGCCAAGCTCGGCGTTGCCGGATAACACCAACGACGCCACTTGTCCGACGTTCTGCCCAAATACGGCTCTGAGCTTGAGACGAGCCCACCGGTCCAGGCCATTCAGGGTCTCGCGTGCCGCGGCGCCATAAGGCGCAACCGCCGGGTTCGCCATGGCCAGATGACGAATGTTCCGGTCGAGGGCTTCTTGCCCACTTACCGACGCCATCGTCGACCACAAAGCAAGACGCCCAACCGCATAGGTGAACTGGGAACCTTGCACGGCCGTTCCATCCTCGACCAGTAACCGCGGCCGCGCCTGATCCGCGGACAGGAACACGTCATAAGGCGCACCCTGGCGGATACGCGCAAACAGTAGCCCTGTGGACCCGACGCTCAACTTCACCGTTTCACCGTCTTTGGCGAAGTCTTTTGCCAGTACCATCGCAACGTCCGCGAAGTTGGCAGCCACCGCAACTAACGCTGAGTTGTTCTTCGCCGCCACCCGCGTCGGGAGACAGGCCGCCAGCACACACGCAAGCAGGCATGCCCAATTGAGGAGGCGTTTAGAGGGGCGTTTAAGCGGGCGTTTGAAGGCCCACTCAAAGGCCAACAGGCTGGCCCACCCGGGGGGCGCTGGCAAACGATGGCCTCGATATGTACGAGTTAACATATCGGGACGATAAGAATGGATATGCAGGCTGTCAATAACGCTTCGGCTCGGGTTGGCCGCGCTAGTGCTCCGATAGATTCGCGAGACCACGTAGTTCGGCCAACTCTTCGGTCAATGCTTCTTCAGCCAACGCTTGCGCACGTCTGAAGCTTGCAAGCACGCGTTCGCCGGTAGATGTCAGTTGCGCGCCTCCACGCGTATTACCCCCCCGGGAGGAAGTCACCAGTGGCTCGGAGAAGCAGCGGTTCATGCTGTCCACCAGCAGCCATGCACGTTTATAGGACATGCCCAGCTCGCGCCCTCCAGCCGCGATCGAGCCAGTCCTCGCAACCGCGTCCAGCAGGTCCGCCTTGCCGGGTCCAATGGCAACGTCAGGCCCCAACACGAGACGCAAACGCACCCCTGCTTTCTGGTTACCTGCTTTCATGGTTCAGCGTCACGTACAATAACGTCTCGGTGACTATCACACCTTTGCAACCATACCTTACACGTAGCCGTATCCGGTTAGGGGTGACGTGCGCGTGAGTGCATCTGCCAGACCTGCCGCGAAGCCAACAACCGTCGCCGACGCCTATCGGTTCTTTGTGCCGCTGATGCTGATGGCCGAGCTGATGATGATCTCTCACGCCATCATCGCCGGGTTCCTCGCCCGCATGCAGGACCCCGAACCCATACTGGCCGCATACAGCGTCTCTTTCGCATTCCATGCGACCCTGGGGTCGCCAGTCTGGGCCTGCCAAATAGTCTTCTTGTCGTTTGTGCGCGACAAACAGACTATGTGGAAACTCGCGAAGTTCGGTCTGCAGGCGTTCGCGTCGGTTGCCTGGATATGGTTGCTGCTGTCCGTGACCCCGCTGGGCGACTGGACTTTCCGGGAGCTGTTTGGTGTCTCCGACGAGGTCGCAACGCAAGCCAAGCTGTGTCTGCTACTGAGCATCGTCATCCCACCCACCTCGATACTACGTTCTCTCGCGTACAGCTTGTTGATGACAGAACGGCGCACGATCTGGGTGACGGCAGGTACCATCATCCGGCTGGTAGGACTTGCCGCGTTGCTGTCCGTCATCACGTTGTGGGCGGAAGGCGCGGTAGTCGGAGTCATCGCGCTGGCGGGCTGCATCACCATCGAAACGGTCGTGGCCTTGCTCATCGCGCTGCCCGCTTACAGACGCTTGCCGGATGCAACTCAAGCCCTGCCCTCTTATCGCGAGCTGTGGCTGTTTGGCTGGCCCATCATGATCATGCAAATCGCGGAAAGCAGCGTACTGCTGGTCACCAATTTTTTCCTGGGCCGGCTGCCGCGCGCTGAACTCGCACTGGCTTCGTTTGCGGTGATGGAAAGCGTGATGCGGGTGTTATTGAGCCCGCTCAGAAATCTGATCCACACGACGCAAACGCTGGTGAAGTCGCGCGCCGACGCGCGCGTTATCCTGATCTTTGGTACACAGATTGCGCTGGCATTTAGCGGCGTGACGCTGCTCTTTTATGTGCCGTGGATCCGTGACTGGGTACTTTACGACGTCATGGGTATGCCGGCGCATATGGCCGAATACGTCGTGTCTGCTCTCGGCATCAGCTTCCTGCTCGCCGTGGGTATGGCGGCTGCGTCGCTGAGCCGGGGGTTACTGATCGCAAGCAAGAACACCGGCGCCATCGCGGTCTCGTCGGCCGTGCGCATTGCTGCCGTCGTGTTAGCTGGCGTGATCGGTATCGCAGTGGGTGCCAGCAACGGCGCCATGCTTGGCATGATCGCACTGATTCTCGCGTTTACCTCGGAGGCGACGGTATTGGGGATCCGGCTAATACAGCTCGACCGGCGCGCGCCGCTGTTCGCAAAGAAGCTCTCCTAACGAAGCTGGCGCCTAACGGAGCTGGCGTTGCAGATCGGCGACGCGCGCGGCGATGACGTCAAACTCGTGCGTTGTCGAATAACGGCTGGACTGGATGTAGTGGGACACGCCAAGCGCCTGACAACGGCCCAGCTGCTCCACCGCAAATGACTGATCGTCCGGTAGCGCCCCAATCACGACTACCTCCGGGCACGGGCGACCCGCAGCGTCCGCCAACGCACGCAGCTTTTCATAGCGAGGACCAAGCTTCTCCGGATTAATCCCCATCGGTATCCAGCCATCGCCGAGCGTGGCCGCGCGCTTGAGGGCCCCGTCACTCATGCCGCCTACATATATAGGGGGACGTTTGGGTCGGGGCCTGAACAGGAATGGTTGACCGTTGTGCTCAACAATATCGTCGGCGGCATCAAAGCAGCGACGAATGAAGCGAATGGTGTCGTCGGTAATCTTGCCGCGCTGACGTTGGTCAACCCCAAGCGCCCTGAACTCAGGCGCCATCCAACCCGCGCCAACCCCCAGATACAACCGCTCGCCACACAACGCCTGAATACTCGCAATCCATTTTGCGGTGAGCAGAGCCGGGCGATAAGGCAATACCAGGATGCTGACACCAAGCTCGATTGTGCGCGTCGCCGCCGACAGGAACGCGAGCATTGCCAACGGATCGATCCAATGACCGTTGGAACCCTCGGCATCATCCGGTGGTATCGCAATGTGGTCGACCACCCAGATATGGTCCAGCCCCAGCTGCTCGGCGTGGGTGGCAGAATGTACGATGCATTCACGAGTCGCCGCAGCGCCCATGTTGCGGATGGTGGTGCCAAACTTCATGCGAAAGGATACGACTATTCGGGCGCGGTACCGGGCACCGGCGTCGAACCAGCCCGTCCCAACTGCATCGCTTGTTCACGCCCGCCAAAACGCTCAACCAATGCGGCCTGATCATCTTTGGCTTTGCGGTCAACCGCGGCAGGATCGAGTCGCGTTCTCAGCAGAGCTGCAAAACCTTCTAACGTGTTGCGATGCCCAGGGTCACCGGCGAGGTCGGTTGTCTCTTCTGGATCGAGCTCCAGGTCGAACAGCTCCGGTTCAAATCCCACATAGTGGTGATACTTGTAACGCCCACGTCGCAACATAAACGCTGCAGACGTAGCACCCATGGAGTGATATTCGCTGAACACGGTGCGTTCTACATCATCAGGCTCCGCGGCGAGTTCCAGTAGCGAGCGGCCAGCCAGCTCGTTGTCCTGCTCAGTCGGTGTCGCGCCGGCAGCCTGTACGATAGTGGGAAACAGGTCCGTCAGGTTCACGGGGGTATCGCACACCTTCCCTGGTTCAATGTCCGCCCCGGTCATAATCAACGGCACACGCGTACTCTCGTCGTACAACACCGACTTGCCCCACAATCCACGCGCGCCCAGATTGTCGCCGTGATCACTCGTGTAGACGACGCGCGTGTTGTCAGCCATGCCCGAATCGTTCAGTGCGCTTAAGACCAACCCAATTTCCGCGTCGATAAATGTGCATAACCCCAGATATGCAGCGATTGCACGCAGGCGCTCCGTATCGTCTTGGAACAACCGATCCTGACCAACCAGCGCATCCAGGGCCGCTACCCATGGATGATGCTGGTATCCGTCGCGGGGCTGCAGCTTGGGCAGCGACAATTGCTCCAGCGGATAGAGATCCATGAATGCATTCGGAACGACGAGCGGATAGTGCGGCGCGACAAATCCCACGTACAGAACCCAGGGCTTGTCATCAGGAGAACTGGCGCGCGCCTTCAACCACTCGCAAGCGGTTGTTGCCGAACGACGGTCATACAGGTTGTAGTTTGATACGCCTGCGCCAAGCTGCTTGAACATCCGCCACGGCTTGTCAAACTCGGGCAGGGGATCGCGAACAGCGCCCCATACACTGCCGATACCTTGTTTAAGATGCATCGGCTCATGCTGGCGGTCGTAACCAGTGGGCGCTTCCGCGCTCTTGAAGTGCAGCTTGCCGATGGACTCGACGCGACCACCCGCCTGCTGCAGGCGATGGCCCCAACTCGGCAGCCGACCGTCGTAGCCGATGGCGTTATCCCAGTAGCCGGTCTCGTGGACCGGACGCCCCGTCGCGATACTCCCGCGCGCCGGCACACAGATCGGGCACGGCGTATAAGCCGTCGAAAAGCGGGTGCCCTGCTCCGCCAGCCTGTCGATGTTGGGCGTCTTGACTAACGGGTGGCCTGCGCAACCCATAAAACGCGGATCGTGCTCGTCGGACATCAGGATGAGCAGGTTTTGTGGCTGCATCGCGAGCGCCCCGAGTACCCGTGTTTACTGGCGCCAGGTTGGGTCCCTGTCATCCAGCAAACGCAGATAACCGGGCCACGAAGGAATGGCGCTGGTGGCACCAGCACGGGCCTCACCCCCTTCGAACTGTTCACGCGTATGGCGCACAACATTGTGCGACGGCGTGCGAATGGGCACGCCCGACGCCCCCGACGCCGCCATTACGCGCAGTTGAATGCCTGCCGCCTGCTCAAACGAATA
>JACLAC010014454.1_pt1 | contig 18684 bp, 14 predicted proteins | sample 8027881 | NCBI WGS metagenome assembly JACLAC01 (sample SAMN15725517, study PRJNA655200) | protist metagenome | isolation source: fluorescence activated cell sorting (FACS) single amplified genomes of... | place: Spain: Blaines Bay Microbial Observatory, Mediterranean Sea | collected 2016-01-19 | reverse complement strand
GCTCAATATGCTGCATGTAAAGCACTTGTCAGGCAATATTATCAGCCTGCTAAAAATTGCTATTAGTAAAAATTTAAATAATCCCTAATTCATTTGATTGAATACTGTGGCTTATTTTTTCATTAATTATTTGTACGGAAAATAATAAAATCAATAAGGAGATTTTCAATGTCTACTGTTTCAGAAAATTTAGCTAACAACGACAATACAGAATTTTGGTTACAGTCGGAATTAATAGGCGACAACGTTTTGTTAGGCGATCTCGAACGAGATTTACTACAAGATTTGTTTGAAGAAAACAATGAAGAAGCCGAAGATGAATCCAATAACAATAGTGTCGATAATGAGATTATCAACGGTAGTGAAAGTAACGACACTTTAAATGGTGATGCGGATAACAATGTAATTTATGGTCAACGTAACAACGACACTATTAGAAGTCGTGCTGGCAATGATTTGGTTTTCGGTCAACAAGGTAACGACACTATCTACGGTGGTGCGGGTAACGACGCTCTCTACGGTGGTACTGGTAACGATAGTATCTACGGCGGTACTGGTAACGACATAATCAACGGTGGTGCCGACAACGATATTTTATATGGTGGTAACGATAATGACTTAATCTATGGACAACACGGTAACGATAGTATCTACGGCGGAGCGGGAGACGATACTCTCTACGGCAATACTGATAATGAATTAGTAAATGACCAAGGTGGTAACGACGTTCTTAACGGCGGTGCTGGTAACGACTCAATTTATGGTGATGCTGGTAATGACCGTATTAACGGTGGTGCCGATGATGATACTATTCACGGTGGCGAAGGTAATGACACCATCAACGGCAATGTAGGCCACGACACTATTTATAGTGGCGAAGGCAATGACGTTGTCAACGGCGGTTTAGGTAACGATATCCTGGACGGCGGTGCTGGTAACGACACACTTAAAGGCGGTGCTGGCAATGACAATCTCAATGGAGGTGCCAATAACGACAGTCTCAACGGTGGAGCGGGTAACGATACTCTCTACGGCGGTGCGGATAACGATCTAATTTATGGTCAGGGCGATAACGACAGTCTTAACGGTGGAGAAGGCAACGATACTCTCTATGGAAATAGCGGTGACGATACCCTAAATGGAGGTGCCGGTGATGATACTCTTTACGGAGGCGGAGGTAAAGATACTATAGTCCTCGCTCCTAATAGTGGATTTGACCGTATTTATGATTTCCAAGATGGGCAAGACCTTATCAAACTTGAAGGTGGACTTACCTACGACAATATAGAAATCGTCGATCCTGGTTGGAACGCCACCACTATCAAAAATAAAACAACTGGCGAAAGTTTAGCGCAGCTTATCGGCGTTAAAGCTGAGACTATAGATATCAATGATTTCGATCTCGATCTCGATCTCAATCTGGATTTAGAGTTTCAAAGTCTTGATGGTACTGGCAACAACTTAAACAACCCAACCTTAGGACAGTCTGGTGATATTTACCGTCGAGTTGGCGATGCAAACTATGCCAATGAACAAGGTGACATAATTGATAATTTGCCAAACGCCAGATACATCAGTAATCGCATCTTCAACGATCTTCACATCAACTTATTTTCGGAAAACAATGCCAGCCATATGGTCTTCGTCTGGGGACAGTTTTTAGACCATACTTTTGGTTTAGCCCAAGGAGGAACAGAAAATGCAAGTATCGAGTTCAATAGTGAAGATCCTTTAGAAGATTTTCACAGCGACTTTGATATTAGAGTTACTCGCTCTGAAGGGAAATTTATAGATAATCAAAGAGAACAAATCAATACTGTAAGTTCTTTTATTGATGGTTGGGCGATTTATGGCGGAACCGAAGCCAGACTAGAATGGCTACGCGAAGGTCCGGTAGATGGAGATCTATCTAACAATGGTGCGAAGTTGCTTTTGACAGAAGATGGTTATTTACCTCGTGCTGATATTGATGTTCGTACTGGCACTACAGTACCAGACATGGCTTTGATGTCGCGTTTGAGAGCAGAGCCAGGATCGGCCATCGTTGCAGGTGACGTTAGAGCAAACGAAAACACTGGCTTAACCGCAACCCACACTTTGTTTGCTCGCGAGCACAATCGTCTTGTCGATTTGCTTCCCGATCATCTTGATGAAGAAACTAAGTTCCAAATTGCTCGTAAAGTTGTAATTGCCAAGCAACAGTATATTACTTATAACGACTATTTACCCTCCATTGGAATTGAATTAGATCCTTATGAAGGTTACGACCCTAAAGTCGATCCTAGTTTGACCAATGAGTTTGCTACTGTTGGCTATCGTGCTCACAGTATGGTTCACGGAGACTTCGACTTCGACCGCCGTAATCTATCCGATGCAGACTTAGCCATGTTAGAACTTCAGGGCGTGCTTCGAGATGGAGGTCAGATTGAAGTACCCGTAAACGCTCAGTCTGGTAACCCTAGCGTAGTTAATAAAGTTGGTTTAGGACCTGTTGTTGAAGGACTATTAGAAACTAACTACAATAACGACGAGCAAATTGACAACCAGTTGCGTAGTATTCTGTTTGAAATTCCAGTTCAAACTGGCGAATTTACAGATGGACCACCAATCGAACGACTTTTCAAAGGCGTAGTAGATTTGGGAGCGATCGATATTCAACGCGGACGCGACCACGGTATGTCTTTTTACAATGATATGCGTGAAGATTTCGGGCTGCCCAGACTCGAATCATTCTACGATGTCACTGGAGAAAATCCTGAAGAGATTAAAGCATTCGTAGATGCAGCAGATCTAAAAAATGTCGATGGAACTGAGATCACTTCTGAAGACCTTATATTCGATGCAAAAGATATTAATCTTGACGATCCTAGCATTATAGATTTCATTGCAGTCTTAGATGGCGAAGGCGATGTCGAAGCAGATCCTGAGGAGATTGCTAAATTACTGGCTGATAACGAAGAAGTTGAAGGTGTAACTGCCATTCAAAGATCTACTCTAGCAGCTCGTTTGGAAGCTATCTATGGCGATATCGATCGGATGGATGCTTTCACCGGTATGGTCGCCGAAGAACATATCCCTGGAACGGAATTTGGCGAATTGCAATACGCTATCTGGAAAGAGCAGTTTGAAGATCTTCGCGATGGCGATCGCTTCTTCTATCTCAACGATCCAGACTTGGCAGAGATTAAGACAACATTCGGTATTGACTATCAAAGTACTTTGGGCGAAGTCATGGCATACAACACCGACCTCGATCCTGGAGACATTTTTGAAAATGTCTTTATTACCGAAGCTCATGTATAAATCTAAAAAGTAATTGTAGTTGAATCGAAAAAGATATTTACGCTTTGATGATTTGACCACAATGTTGTTGGCAAAGTCATTAGTTGATTGACTTTGCCAGCATGCTTTAGATCGATACTACTAAAACTAATTCTCTCAATTGAATAAAACCATATTAATTTTAAAACCATGGCTATAAGCAGATATTTTAAAACTTATTTTACTATTTCTATACTTTGCCTTGTATTTACTATTTGCCTCGATTTAAAATCTGTCTATAAATTTTTACAATACATAATTGAAGAATAAAACATTCAAACGTTAATCTTTACATTTTTTAATCCAAAAATATCTTCATTGTTTAAAATTTTATCTGATACTAATAAAATTATGTTAGCAATTAATTTAGAAGAAAGCGCAGATTATTTAGGATACTTGTCTATTTTAGGAGTAACTGTAGCCTCTTATCCGACTTTATCTAATATTTATAGTCAGCAAATTAGAAATAATAAATATTTATCTTACATGTTGACTCGTTGGGGTTTAATTATTACTATTGCTTTGGCATTATGTCATGGTCTGTTAACGACCCAAAGAGAAAATATCAACTTCTACGATTTGAAAACTTACTGGATTTATGGTGAAGGTTTATTAACTCTAAATTTAATCGTTTTCCTAGCTTTTAGTTTCAGAGAACTAAGATTAGACTGTAAAAAAATTATCTACTTTATTTATGCTCTATTGTTTTTTATTGGCTGTCACCTAAGTGCGGCGATCGCTTAAGAATAAATGATTACTTTTACTTTAAAGAAAAAAGTAGGGAAGCATTGCTTACCCTACTATCACAGTTTCTATTACTATCTATTTACTGACTGGCAATTAAGCATCAATTACTACCGAGCTAGCTGGTTTTGCACAACAGGTTAATATTTCTCCTGCTTCAATACCACTTAAAGCCTCATAATCTTCTTCGTAAGTTACTTCTCCTTTTAATACTTTAGCGGTGCAGGTTCCACAAGTTCCCGCACGACAGCTATTTTCAATTTCTATTCCAGCTTTTTCTGCTGAGTCTAGAATATATTCGTTATCTGAGCAACCTGCTTCTTTCCAGGAGTTGGCAAAAAATATTTTGATGGTTGAAGGAGAACTAGCGGGAGATGTTTCCACATCAGCTTTAGGTGCTTCGACTACCGGTTGGGGTTCTTCAATTTCTACTCCGTCTTTGAGCTTGGCATCAAATTTCTCAATTAACAGGTTACGTAAGGTTGCTTTGATATCATTAGCAGCCACTCCTTTATTAATTAGAGTCCCTAGTTCGGCACCCTTACCTACTTTGCCTCCAGTAAAAATCTTAACTCCTTCTACTGCCTGACCATCTTGACGGACTTTTGTACCCATCAGACCAATATCGCCCGCTTGAGGTTGTCCGCAGGAATTGGGGCATCCGGTCCAATGAAGTCGTACTCGGTTGGGAAGATCTAACTCACTATCGAGTTCTTGAGCTAATTTTAAGGCTCGTTGCTTGGTTTCAATTAAGGCAAAATTGCAGTAGCGCGCTCCCGTACAAGAGATTACCGAACGAGTTAGAGTGCTAGGTGCGATCGTAAACTGCTTTAATAAGGGTTCGCTGAGAAACGTTTCAATGTTTTCGTTAGCGATATTGGGAATAATAACGTTTTGCTCTACCGTTAGACGAATTTCGCCATTACCGTATACCTCGGCCAATCTAGCTAGCTCAAACATGGGTTCGGCGGATAAACGCCCCATGGGAATGTGCAAACCGACATAGCTATAGCCCTCTTGCTTTTGTGGATGGATACCTAAGTGATCTTTTTTATCCTGAGTAATTTCGTCTTCGGGCGCAGCATCAGCTAAAGGCTTACCAAATTCTTTGGCAATCTCCTGTCGGAATTTTTCTACCCCCCAGGTTTCAACTAACCACATCATTCGAGCTTTAGGACGGCTAGTTCTCAAACCTTCTTGACCACCATTTTCGGTATAGACGGTTAAAACGGCGCGAGATAGTTCTACTACATCTTCATCATTAGCAGGTATCCAAGCCCCTAAAGGAATAGATTCCGCACAGCGTTGAGCCGATAGATAACCACCTACCAAAATATTGAAACCCAAAACTCCGTCTTTGTAGGCAGGTATAAAGGCTAAATCATTTAATTCGGCGTGAATTGAATTATCTCTTGCACCCTCGATCGCGATATTAAATTTACGCGGTAGATTGCTAAAGGAATAGTTACCTTCACCATTGTTGGTAATCATGTCCTGAACTTTTTGCATCATCTGACGTGTATCGACCAACTCATCGGGATCGATACCAGCTACGGGTGAACCCGTAAGGTTACGTACATTATCCATTCCAGACTGAATGCTAGTTAAACCAACTTCTTTGAATCTGCTAAAAAGTTCTGGAACATCTTCTAGCCTGACTCCCCGAAGCTGAATATTCTGGCGAGTAGTAACGTCTGCCGTACCATCTTCGTCATAGCGTTCGATCCCCTCAGCTAATACTCTCATCTGTTCGCTAGTGACCACCCCATTGGGCACCCGCATCCTAATCATAAATTGACCTGGAGTTACGGGACGATAAAATATTCCTAACCATTTAAGGCGGGTTTCCAGGTCTGCTTTATCTACAGCTTCCCAGCCAATTTGGGCGAAATGCTCCAGTTCATGTTTAACATCCAGACCATCTTTTTCTGCTTTTACTTTTTCTACCTTGTTCAGCTTGATTTTGGTATTGGCTTGAGCACTCATAAAATTTAAATCTCAATCGGTATAGAGTATTAGAAAGAATCGAACAAAGCTGTGAGAATGAATTAACAAATTAACAGTAAATCTAGCCTTCAATCTTCTTTCGCGTTTGACATTGTTATATTAAGATTATGTAGATTTAGTTGAAGATTTTGTATATTTGGTTACCAAGCTCATTAGCCCATGCTGATTCTGCATGAATTATATTTGTAAAAATCATAGACTAAATCTAGTTTAAATTCGATCGAAGATATTGGTAATACTGAATTTTAAACAAAAAAATTAAGCTGCTGGCTGTTTGCTAGAGTTGCTAACTAACTTACCGTCTTCTAAATGAACGATGCGATCGGCAACATCTAAAATGCGATTGTCGTGAGTAACTAACAAAATAGTGCTGCCTTGCTCTTTAGCCAACTTTTGCATTAAATTAACCACATCACGTCCAGATTTACTGTCTAGGGCTGCAGTGGGTTCATCAGCTAAGACGATCGCGGGATGAGCGACTAAAGCACGAGCGATCGCTACCCGTTGTTTTTGTCCTCCAGAAAGGCTATCGGGATAATAATCGATGCGATCGCCTAAACCTACTTGTTCCAGCATTGCTATAGCGCGATCGCGCATTTGAGTTTGGGTGTATTTTCCCTGTACTTCCAAACCCATTTGCACATTTTGGCAAGCGGTCAGACTACGATGTAAATTGTGTGCTTGAAAAATATAGCCATTATTACGTCTAGCCTGCACCAATTCTCGATTACTGGCACCACAAAGTTCTTTACCTAGTATTTTGCAACTTCCTGTTTGGGGAGATCGTAAACCGCTAACCAGGGTTAATAGCGTAGTTTTACCAGAACCAGATGGTCCTGTCATTAAAACAATTTCTCCGCGTTCTATTTCAAGATTAATGTTAAATAAAACCTGTTTGCGAAGCTCTCCTTTACCGAAATAATAGTCTAGATTATGAATTGAAATTACAGAATTTGTCGCTCTATCGTTCATGATTAATAATTAATATTTATTAGCGTAATTAGTCTTGTTTTATATGAAAGACGAATATTATTACATCGAGTTTAAAATAGGTGACATTACTAGATTTGCTTGTTTGCAAAGAATGTTTGCTAAGCTCAAAGAAGTTAAAGACAATTTGATTCAGGATGTATATTTAACTGAGAAGCAAACTAGTTCTGATTACGTAGATCCAGTTGACAACTTTAACTGGAAAGAATATTTGGACGACAAAGCTATTGAATGGTTTAACGATACTTTTGATTTCAATAGTGAAGAAGGTATGGTATATTGGCAACTTTTAGAATTAACCGAACCTGAAATTCGTTTTCAGCATCCATTTTTTAAGACTCCTGGAAATTGGTATTTCGAGTCAATGTTGGACGCAATTTTAAACGGTGATTATAGTCTCGTAGCTTTAGTAAAAGAAGGCGATAAGCCTAACGGCATGGCTTCGCTACGAGGTTGTTTATACTATAATCCTCGTGCTTATCCCTTCGGTGGTTCGGGTAGTTTGATTGAATTAATCGAATCATTTGGTAATCAGATAACATACGATTCATGGCAGAAGAAAAATCCGATTTTAAAATCAGAGTGGAATTTTGAACTTGCAAAGAAGTTGGTAAAGAAAGGCATTGGCTTTACTCCTGAAATATTAAAAAGTTAATAAGATCTATATTGTTTTTAATTATTCAAATAGGGGTAAAAAAGATTGATGAGTATTAAATTAATACAATTTCATAAGATCGGGTAATGGTGGGTAAACAGGAAAGTTTTATACGAGCAAGTCTTAAATTTTATTACTAACAAAAAACATTGGGTTTTAAAATTTAGATTGGGTTTGTTTGAAATCGATCGGCATGATTTTGAACTTATTAATAGATTGATGAAACATCTACAGGCGATCGCAATTAAAATTAGAAAATATCTGCTGGATCGGCAGACTGTAGTTTGCGAGTAGCGATTCCCCCTGAAATACCACACATAATAATGGTCATAATTAGTACGTTAACCGCCCTGGTTGCAGGTAATGCTATAGGTAGGGCAGTGGCAACGGCAGTAAGTCGATACAATCCTGCTGCAATCGCCACACTGGGAATAAAACCAATAATCGATAAAATGATGGCTTCTTCCAATACGACAAAAAGTAGATAGGAGTTTTTATAGCCCATCGCTTTAAAAGTGGCATATTCTGCCATGTGATCGTTGACGTCAGTGGAAAGCACCTGATAGACAATTACGATACCGACAATAAAACCCATCATTGTACCCAAGCTGAACACGAAGCCAATGGCAGTACTATTTTGGATATAGTTTAGTTCTGCATCGATGTATTCTTCATGGGTATAGGCTTTTACGTCTTCGGGCAGATAATTATTTAATTGCTGAGTTATAGTTTCAAAATCAACTTCTGGTTCTAAATTGATGATGCCCAAACTTACCGTTCCCGCTTGTTTTCTAGGAAACAAACGCAGATAGTTTTGTTCGCTGGTAATCAATGCGCCATCGTCTTGAAATGATGCCCCAACTTCAAACAAGCCACCGATAGTTATAGTATTGCGATCACTTTCGGTGGTGATAGTTTCTCCCCGTTCGATTCGTTCGATAATCTCGTCGTACTCTCCTCTAGAGGCGCGATCGAATAACACCGTGTCGGGAATTTTTACTTTATCTAACTGACTATTAACATCAGGTAAATTAAAAGCTGGTTGTTCCGGATCGAAACCAATCACCATCATCGAAGTTTTTTCAAGGTTTTGGGGATTACGCCAGTTCAGAGAACCTACATAAACTGGTTCTGCCGATTCTACTCCAGGTACGTCCATTGCCTGATATAGTCGCCGTCGAGGGAAAGTATATAGCTTGTTGAAATTTGTTGCCTGAGTACTGGTTAAAACAATATCCCCCTGTATTTGACGCGGATACTGAGTGTTAGCCGTGTATAGGGCATTTTTAAAACCTAACTGCATAAAGATTAAGATGTCGGCAAAAGCGATTCCTGATATTGCAGTTAATAGCCTGATTTTGTCGTGTTTTAGCTGTAGCCAACCTAACGGGGTACGGTTTCTTATTGCTTCAAACATGGTTTTTTGAATTGATAATAATTTTCGATCGAAGGGTTTAGCGATCGCAACATTACAAATCGATCTTTACCTTGACTAATAGATTGGTTAATCCTGCAACTTTCTGGCTAGATTCTGGATCTAGTTTGACTTTGACTTCGACAACTTTGGCATCGATATTAGCCGTCGGATCGGTGTTGACTACTTGCTGTCTTTCCACTTCTAAACCAATAGTTTCTACTGTTCCTGTCAACTCATAAGGAATGGCACTGCTAGTAACTACTACCTGTTGTCCTAGTTGCACCTTATTGATATCGCTTTCGTATACTTCAGCTACAGCGTACATCTGGCTGGTTTGTCCGATTCTGACTATGCCCTCATTACTGGAAACTACCTCTCCTGGGCGTGTTAGAACTTTAATTACCCTGCCTGCTTGGGGAGATTTGATATATGAGCGATCTAATTCTGCCCGGGCAGTTTCTACGGCTGCTTGCGCCTGTCTGACTTCAGCGGCAGCTACATCTACATCTACAGGGCGTACTTCAGCTATTTTGCTTAAAGTAGCTTTGGCTTCGGCTATTTGCTGCTGTTGGGAAGATTTTATGCGGTTGAGATTGGCTTTGGCTTCGGCTAGCTGTTCTCGGGCTGTAGCGAGGGTAAGGTACTTGCTATCTTTTTCTGAGGCAGAAATTGCACCATCTTGATAGAGTTGTTGATAGCGCTGATATTCTACCCGAGCATTATTTACTTCGGCTTGAATTCGCGAGATGGTTGCTGTTTGGGCAGCAATATCGTTATTTCTTTCAGCTTCTATTCTAGCGATCGCTGCTTGTTGCGCCTGTATTTCTCCTGTTTTTGCCCCTGCCTTGACTCGTGCTAAGTTAGCTTCGGCTACTCGTACCTGTTCTTTTGCCTGATTTAAACTTGCTTGCAGGCGATCGCGACTGTCTAATATGGCGATCGTTTCTCCTTTAGTTATCTCATCTCCTTGATTTACCAATAGTTCTTCGATGCGATTCCCTTCAGCAGCGGAAGATACCGAAATCTGAATTATCTCTCCACGAGGTTCTAATCTACCTAATGCGGTTACGGTTTTTATTTCAGGCATTACCTGGGCAGGTGTTTCGGGCTTGGATACGGTAGCCTGTCGCAATTTGTAAAATGTCACGCCACCTGAGATTAAGGCTAAAGCAGCGATTAATGCTGGTAATTTGCTTATCAGTGGCTTTGAAGATTTATCCAGTTTATCTGTAATGTAGTTCATGGCGATCGAGTTTGTTTACGACTAAACCGTTTAGTTTACTTATATCTATTATAATAAAACTAAACCGAGTAGTTTAGCAATAAGACAACATTTAATATGCTTAAAACCATTCTCAAGTTGTATTAGATAAGTTCAAAAAAAACTTAAGGGAAATAGAAATAGTAAGATTAATAACACTTAAGCCATTTTCCCCTCAAGCGAGCCAATTACGACAGCCATGATAGGCGAGAACAACCAACAAAAATAAATGAATAAAACTAAAAACTGCGAACGTTCCAAATCAGAAGCTAAAACCGAAGCTATTTTAAAAGGTGCAATGCAAGAGTTTTTGAAGGGTGGTTACGCTGCTACCAGTATGGATAGAGTAGCTAAAGCAGCAAAAGTTTCTAAGGCGACAGTTTATAGTCACTTCGGTGATAAAGAAAGCTTGTTCAATGCAGTAATTCAAGATTTGGCGCAGGATAAGTTTCAGACAGTGATGGGTTTAAATGAACCTCAGTCTATCAAAGAAGATCCGCAAAAAGTTTTATCAATAATGGCAACTCGGATGTTGGACAATGCTAAAAGCGATCGCAATTTTCATAATTTTATTCGGATCGTGATTGGAGAGTCGGGGCGTTTTCCCGAATTAGCCCAAGCCTACGTAAATAATCTAGCCAAACCCGCGATCGAGACTTTGACTCAATACTTCCAATCTCATCCTGAATTAGAACTTGAAGATCCCGAAGCTACGGTTCGGGTGATGCTAGGTAGTCTAGTCTATTTTGTAATGTTACAAGAAATGCTTCAAGCAAAAGATAGTTTGCCACTAGCAGACGAGCGATTGGTCAATACCTTAACCAGCATGATTACTCAAAAAAAATAATTAGTAAAATTACTGAATCTTAATGATAGCTATTATTTAAAAGTTTAGAAATACAAGAAATAATGGCATATTTTTTGATTGATATTTAGGGATATCGCTCGTTTCATCGATCTGCTATTTAGTTATTGCTAGCCGAAAATTTAAAAATGCAATGGTTCAAAAACATCATTATCGAAGATAATAAAAATCACAAAATAATCTTAATGCTAATTGTCGGTTTTATATGACGATCGCCGACGTATTAGTATTGTCAATCGTAAATAGTATCGATCGCGCAAAAATAGTCTATTGTTTCAAGACACTTAGGCGCGAGTATGAAAAACAATTGATATTACGTTCGTAATCGTTCGAGCTGTAATAGCGATCGCTACAAAATTTCGATAAATAAGAATTCGAGCCATAATACTCGCTAAACCTGCTAAATCTTTTAAAAAGATGACATTCCTAAAATCTTTATTTAAGATTGAGTATGTATCTACATGGTGCTGCCAATGTTAATTCAATTTGAAGAGATTAACTATATTACATCTAATTTATTTATATCGGTAAATCTTACGGAGCAAAATTGAAATGTTACGTTACAGCATGATAATTCAATGGTCGAAAAAAGATAATTGTTTTGTAGTCACACTTCCTGAATGGGGTAATCTCTGTCATACCTATGGTGATACCTACGAACAAGCCTTACAGAACGCTAAAGAAGTATTACAGTTGATGATCGATTCATCTTTGAAAGAGGAAACACCGTTACCAAAAGCAAATACTTTTAATAAAGCTCTACGAGATATAAGTTGAAATTGTTTGTCTGCCACGAATAAAGATGTTTGTTACTATATTTTTTGCTTTTTTTCGTATTAGCTACTTTGTGAACTAACATTGTCGAACGCAAAAAAATGGATCGAGCATTTGGTTCGACCCATTTTCAAAATCTAATTAAACTTTAAAGAGGTTAATCTAAGATATTGCTTAATAGTGATTTCCTACCTTACGATGGTGAACTGCTGTGATGCCATCAGGATTAGAAACTCGACCGAGATCGACCTTGCTATAAACAATCCAATGATCGCTGCACTCCATACGGCTGAGTACTTCACACTCTAAATATGCCAAAGCGTCGGTTAAAATAGGTGAACCATTGGCTGCGGTTTGAGTATTAACTCCTGCAAAGCGATCTGCACCTGGTTTAAAGCGCTTGAGAAAGTGCCTCATCAGATCTTGATACTTGCCTTCTTCGAGGATATTTAACACAAAGCGATCGCCAACCTGCATCAAAGATTCAATTGCCCGATCTTTAGCTACAGCAATAGTTAAGCCTATAGGTTCAAAGCTAGCCTGTGACACCCAAGAAGCCAACATCGCACTATTAACATCACCTTTGGTTGCGGTAATAATATATAGTCCACCACTCAAACGACCAATCGCTTTATCTAAGTCGCTATCGAGGGACTTCATCTGTTTAACTAAGTCCTTGCGGGTTAGAAATTGTCCTAAATCTGTTCCCGACTCTTCACATACCTGATAATCCGCTTCGGTAGGGGTGTCTTTAAGCTTAATTGCGGGAAAAGCTGGCTTCAAACCAGCCTCGCGAAACTTTGTCAACAGTGGATCGATCGGTTCGTCATCATCGCCGTAAGATTCAAACATCCCAATCATCTGTTTTTCTTTGGATGCAGCCAAAACAGTACCTAAGTTAGCAGTAATATCTTGGTTCTTAGCACTTAAAGGAGGCATTCCCACCACAATGCCGACAGAACGATTGACGATTTCATGAACTTCTGTACTATCAGCCGATCGCAGATCGACCATTTCCACTTCTACCCCTGTTTTAGTAATCCCTCTAGCAATAGCCTGACTCAAGCGATCGCTATAGCCATAATCAGAAATATAAAACACCGCAACGCTTTTTTCGGCTTTGGTTTGAGCTTCACTCCAATTACGATAGCGATCGAGAAGTTCTTGAAGATTGTGACGCAGTAAAGGACCGTGTCCGTTAGCTACGGTATTAATTTCTCCTAGCTTATCCATGCGCTTCATCGCGGAAAGTACAGAACGAGCATTAGGACCCATCAAACAGTCGTAATAAAAACGATAGTCTTTCTCGATCGCCTTTAAATCTTCATCATAAGTAGCATCGGAACAGTAGTGCATTCCAAAGGCATCACAGGTAAACAAAATACCCGATTTGTGGTCGTAACTAAAGATAGTATCTGGCCAATGTAGGTTAGGCGCATTAACAAACTCGATGATATGTCCCTGACCTAGATCGATTGTCTCGCCATTTTTAATAACCTGCTTGGCAAAAGGTTGATGGACTAGATCTTCTAGAAACTTAATTGCCATCTTGGCTGCAACTACAACCGCTTGAGGTGCAAGTTGCAAAAAATCTTTGACCAAACCACTGTGATCGGGTTCAGTATGGCTGATAATCAAATAATCAATCTCCTTGGGATCGATTAAATCTTGTAAGGTATCTAAATATAGCTGACGAAACTTGGCGTGGGATGTATCGACTAAGGCTGTTTTGTCACCACGAATTAAATAAGAATTATATGTCGTGCCGTTTTGTAGTCCAAACTCAATATCAAAGCGATCGCGATCCCAATCTAGAGAACGAATTACTGTAGTATCTGGACTTATTTGAGCAGTTTGAATACTTAACCTTGGTTGGGTCTTTATTGGTGTTGCGACCATATCCCCTCTTTTAACTTTTATTAAATTTTTTTTACTCTTCTTTATTGTGACACGACTTTTAATTATGTAATAAATACTTAGTTATCGGAATGTTTGGTTTTGTTTATCTGTTTCAAAATACACTTCGTTATCAATTGTCAATTATCCATTGTCCATTGATAACGAGTGCAACGCATTGTAATCTCTAGCCTAATTTTACTCTGGTCACCTTTTCCACTAAGTTTAAAACATCATGACGACTTAGCTTTGGTTTGCCAAGAGCGATCGCGTCTAGAGTTCCTTTGGCTAATATATAGGGAATTTGGCAAAAACTTAGTGCAGGACTATCTATAGGCAGTGATTCTATATACAAGTTGGCTTGCTTTAGCTGACGCCGAGCGTAGTTTTGAACATCTTTGCTACTCCATCCTTCAGGAACAAAGCTAACCCCCCTCAAAGAATCTTCACTTTGATTGCGAACTATATTTACCGCTTGTAAACCTCTGCCAAAAGCGATCGCTTGGGAACGATTGGTTATAGTACCATCGTACCAAGCCCATAAATCTGATAGCAACAGACCTACTGCCCCTGCTACACTAAAGGTATAGCGATCCAAGTCGGCTTCAGTACTAATTGTCCAGTTTACTTCTGCCCAATATGCCATGCGATCTGCCATAGCGGCTGTAGCATCCCAAATTCGCGGAGCAATTGTTTCAGGGGCGAGTCTGGCCCATTCTCCAATTCCCCAACTAACTTCTGGTAAAACGCTTTGGTAAGGAGTTAAATCCCTGTTGATACGGCTATAAGCATCAGCATCAGTTATTTCCTGCATCCTCAAGCTAACACTTCGTAAAAGTCGAGCTTTAGTATAATTATCAAGGTCAGGAGTATCTTCTATTTCATCAATTGCACGCATACAAAGATAAGCTGATGCAACTGCATGCTGTAGCTCTTTTGGTAGGCGAACAATAGGAATGTAAAAGGTCCTACTAGTTTGTTTTAGGGTTTCTAATGCCCTAGTTTGCAAATTCATTTAGATCCGCTACTCCTCACTTCCGATCGACGATCGCAGTTTATTTTTGCCGATTGTCCAAATATGGAGCAAAAACGACGCCAATAATACGTTACTTAACGGACAACTCATGCTTGTCGGGAGACCCGACAAGACTTGTCCTCACGAAAAGCATACACTGAAAATTTGATTTCTGGATGAGATTAGCTAAAACTTTTCTTAAGAATTGGCACAAATAGTACAATTTATGCAGATTTAAGGAGATGAGCCTCAACTTAATTTTCTCGTTGCGGGTTACTATTTTACTTATACAAGAACTCAGTGCTGTAGGAAAGGCTCTAATTCATCAGATTATGAGAAGATAGATAGCCTAAATCAATAAACCGATATAAATTTATCTAGCTATGTCCGATACTTATACTGTTGAAATAAATCACCAAGGGCAAGTCCACACTATACAGGTTGCCCCGACTCAAAGTATTTTAGATGCAGCGACTAGAGCCGGTATCGACCTTCCATATTCCTGTAGTGCCGGTGTTTGTACTACCTGCGCGGCGCAAATCCTTTCAGGAGAGGTAGAGCAAAGCGATGGTATGGGAGTATCTCCTGAATTACAAGCAGAAGGATATGCCTTATTGTGTGTAGCTTATCCCCGCTCGGATATCAAACTAGAATCCAACAAAGAAGATATCGTTTATCAAAGACAATTTGGCAATTAGCCAATAGTCAATCGTAATCAATCGTAGTTAATCAATATTGACGGACAGCAGTCGCCCATTAAAACTATCGAACATCCCGACCCCAATAAATGGGATCGAAAGAAAAATTGAGAAAATTGATAATTGATAATTGATAATTATTAGACTGTCCCAATACGCTCTAAAGGCCAAAAGCGAAATACGGCATGACCGATAATATTTTCAGTTGGTAAAAAACCCCAAACATGGGAATCATTACTATTATTGCGGTTGTCTCCCATGACAAATAACTGTTTCTCTGGTACGGTAATCGGGATGAGGTTGTATTCTGGTGGGGCGGCAATATATTCTTCTGATAGAGGAATATCATTTACATAGACAACTCCGTCTTGAACTGCGACAGTATCACCTCCTTTGGCGATCGCTCTTTTAATAAATGCCTGGTTTTTTTCGTAACCTAAAATTTGTAGTTTGGTTGGCGGTTGAAAAACAATAATATCTCCTCTATCTGGGGAATGAAATTTATAGGCTAGTTTCTCGACTACTAAGCGATCGCCAATCTCTAAAGTAGGAAACATTGATTCTGAAGGAATATAGCGAGGTTCGGCGATAAAAACCCGAATTATTAAGGCCAAGGTCAAGGCAATTAGTACCGTAGTACCATTTTCTCTGGTTTGACGCCAAAAACTGGCTCGATTATCTGATTTGTTTGGTTCGATCGAAGACATAAATGATTAATAATGAATAGTTTTGAGGCGATTTTGAACAGTATTCCCTCGCCTCAGACTCAGAGACAAAAGCGGTATCACATTAAATCAAAACTCAAATTTAACAATGCGACCTATTGATACTATTGTCGTACCTCAAGGGGCAGAATACCAAGCTGTATGTCGAGGTTTGCAGCAGGCTAAAGTCAAAAGTACTCGGGTTCTAAGTATTCCAATCGGGACCGAAAATATCGAGGGAGTTCTAACTGGATATGCCCAACAATTGGTTGATTCGCGACGTATTTTGATTATGGGCTTGTGTGGTAGCCTTGACAGTTATTATGGGGTAGGAGATGCAATAGTCGTTAAAAGCTGTTACAACTCAAACCACGTTCGTATAAATCTCGAGCCAAAATTAACCACCATAATTCAGAACAAATTATCGTTAGATGCGGTTGATGGATTTACTAGCGATCGCGTAATTACTCAAGCTGCTGAAAAACTAACGATAGCTAACAAATATTTAGCTAGCATTGTCGATATGGAGGGTTATGGTTATATATCCCGACTACAGCAACAGGGAGCGGTAGCAATGCTGCGGGTAGTTAGTGATGATGTTGGAGGTAATATTCCCGATATTACCAAGGCGATCGATAGCCAGGGAAAACTCAAAACTATTGCTTTGGCGATCGCTTTATTAAAACAACCTATTGCTGCGACAAGATTGATTGGGGGTTCTTTAATAGGATTAAAAACTTTACAGCGGATAACTACCAAACTCTACATTGACTGAATAACAATGTTCTGGCATTTACTTAGGGTGTAAAGTATACAAGCGCGTTAATCGCTTGAATTCATCACACGACGGATATTTAAAACATCGCTCATGCTGCTAATTCTTTGAAAGACATACTCTAACTGCTGACGATCGCGAATATCCAAACTCAGAGAAATTAATGCTGGTTTATTGCGATTAGTTTTTACTCCTGCATTGCCGACATTGATTCCGCGATCGCTCAATCGTGCCAGAATATCTTTAAATACCCCGACTCGATCCATCGCCTCAATTTGAATATCTACTGGGTAAGTCAATGGTTTGCCATCTTCTGCTTCAGTGTTCCAGCTTACGGGTATAATTCTTTCTCCTGGAACTTTGTCTACGTTGTGACAGCCTTGAGTGTGAATTGAAATCCCTCTAGAACTTAAAGTCACTACGCCAATAATTGACTCTCCTGGTAAAGGTTTGCAGCATCCTGCTATGTGATACAGCATTCCTTCCACGCCGATGATGGGAGATTTACTATTGCTAGATGATTGGCTACTGTTTGGTAGATAAGTTGACTCTTCTTCGGCTTCAGCTACTTCTTCAACTGGCTGTAGTTCTTTTACTACATCTCGCAGGCGGTTTACGACATGATTTTGAGTAGTCTCGCCGTATCCTAAAGCTGCCAACAGATCGTCTACAGACTGATAGTTACAACGCTGCGCCACTATTTGCATCGGTTCGGACTTAAGCAGGGAGTCAAAGCCACTTTTACCCATCTCTTTTTCTAGTAATTCCTTACCACGAGCGATATTTTCCTCGCGGTGCGATCGCTTGTACCATTGACGAATACGATTGCGAGCAGTAGGTGACACGACAAAGTTGAGCCAATCTAAGCTAGGATGACTATTTTTCTGAGTAACAATTTCGACAATATCCCCATTTTCCAATGGTTTTGATAGCATCGACCAACGACCGTTTACCCTCGCACCCTTCATGTGATTGCCCACCTCACTATGAATACGATAGGCAAAATCAACAGGGGTTGCTCCTTGAGCCAGAGCAATTACATCACCATTAGGAGTAAAGACATAGACATCATCTTCAAACAGATTGTCTTTAACGCTCTCCATGTATTCTTGAGCGTCGCTAAGATCTTTCTGCCACTCTAGTAACTGTCGCAGCCAGGTAAATTTATTGTCTTCAGAAGATAAGCTCATCTGGCTCGAACCTGTTTCTTTGTACTTCCAGTGAGCGGCAATTCCGTATTCGGCGATGTGATGCATTTCCATAGTCCGAATTTGAACTTCAACAGGACGACCATTGGTACCTACTACAGTAGTATGCAAAGACTGGTATCGATTGGGTTTCGGCAGTCCAATATAGTCTTTAAAGCGTCCTGGGATCGGTTTAAAAGCGTCATGAACCACGGCTAAAGCGCGATAACACTCCTCGTTGGTTTTAACAATAATTCTAAAGGCAGCAATATCATATATCTGACTAAACTCTTTCTGCTGTCGCTGCATCTTCTGATAGATACCGTAAAGATGCTTGGGTCGGCCGTTTAGTTCGACTACGTTAACTTTTAGGTG
>JACLAC010011364.1_pt1 | contig 18692 bp, 11 predicted proteins | sample 8027881 | NCBI WGS metagenome assembly JACLAC01 (sample SAMN15725517, study PRJNA655200) | protist metagenome | isolation source: fluorescence activated cell sorting (FACS) single amplified genomes of... | place: Spain: Blaines Bay Microbial Observatory, Mediterranean Sea | collected 2016-01-19 | reverse complement strand
GACGCAGCAGAGGAGGAGCCCTCTTCCATCGCGGAGGTAGATCGCTTCCGCTTCGCGACCGGATGCGCGCACGTCTTCGCTTCCCGCAACAATTATGCCGCGATGCATAACAGACGCGCCAGGAACGTCGCTGAATGCAAGGCAATGGAGCAACGGTGGGGGGAATCCTGTCACTTGGTCAATGAAGCCACCGGGTACATTCCCCCTCACCAATCCCTCACGATAATGTTCGAGCTTGCCTTCATCAACCGCTACGCGGAGGCGTACAAGATTGCGGACGAGTGGAGTCAGCAGTTACAAAAGGTCGGCAACAAATGGAACGCTAAAATCGGTCCGTATTTCCAAGGCATCTTGGAAAAAGATGAGCAAGGCGCTGCCGTTGCCAGGGTGCAGCAACAGTACGGCGGCCTTAACAACATCCAGACTTTATCCCCAATGGAGCAAATGAAGGCAATCCGGGCGATACAGCAAGCAGCCTCCACTAAGAAAGGCGGCAATGACAAGAAGAAGAAGAAGAAGAAGCAGCAGCAGCAGCAGAAGAAAAAGAAGAAAGGCAAGGCACGGTAGGCTTGGAGCCAAAGTAGTAGTTTATGGTACTAGTGTTCAGTAAAGGTATATTACGATTACAAAAAAAACTCTTTATAAGAGGACAGCGCCACCCCGGCGATCTGCAACAGTGTGAATAATACGGTAAAAATATTCCAGCCGCCGCTGAGGTCCATCCCCAAGATGAGTGGAGGTTTGCTAGATTCCAAGTACTGTAAAATGGCATCGATATATCCCATTGCGAGCTCCCCCTGCTTCCCTTTCATCTTGAGTAAAAATCTTTCTTTCTGAAGCAGTTCCTTGTGCTCCTCCCCAAAATTAACAATCTTCAACAACCTCTGCACGGAGTAGATCACAAAGCACACACCGATAGAGAATACGCCAGAGAGGACGAGCAACACTGTGTTCGGTACTTTGTAGAACTCTAATGGGTTGAACCACTTCGGGGGCAAAGACTGCTCGAAGATGAAGCAGTTGTTAAGCAGTTGGTAAACACCGTTCTTCAGCAAGAACAAAACGCCAAGGAGAATGGTAACGAAACTGAACGTGTTAAAGTTGATGTTGGCAAAGATTGCAGCGTCGCCTAGGGTTCGTTCGTAGGTTGTGACGTGTGAGATAAATACAACGGTAAACAAGTGAGAGAGATACCTTCGTGGCAACGCGACTCGAGCTGTAATCGACACCTGGACCAGAGCTTGATGTCCGGTACAAACTGCAGGTTGATGAACCGATTCTCCAGCGAGTACTCTGCCAGTGTTTCCTCCTCGCGATCCGGAACTAAGGACGCAGGAAGGTACTCACTAAACGCGTCGTGCAACATGGACCGCAGAGCTTCGCGATGCGACACCTCCCTATTGCCGTGGTTTATGTTCAAATTGTTGCTGCACAGCTCGATATATTTCTCGTACGAGCTGAGGCGTGTGAAGTACAGCAACCGTTTGTGCACGCGGAAATAATGCGTGAAAGTTCGCTCCATGATAGAGGTAATGACCTTCATATTGGAGTATGCAAGGTAGACATTGGATAAGACAACAAAGACCGAGAGAAGTTGTAAATGCATAATCTGCGAGTACTCCTCGTCGCTGTCAAACCAGCCAATGCTCTGGCATGCTACCCGAAAGACTCCACTCCGCAAACCTTGCCGTGTAATGCGGCGAAGGATCGGGACCAGGGCAAAAATCAGGCATACAGACCCGTAGCCAAGCGTCAGGAACCCGCTACCGCGTAGGTTTCGTTTAGCATTTTCCGTCATGACTTCGATTGTGTGCAGAATTTTCCCCGTCGGGGTGTCTTGCATCCAGTCGCATTCCCACACTTCCCGAAGCGTCAAAAAGTGGTCGTGGTCGTGCCGGGTGTTGCCCAGGTTCTTCGCTGAGGCCAAAAGCCCCAGCAACTGAAAGAAAACAATTGACATGAACCCCTCGCTGCTGCTTGCCACCCCAAAATTGTGATACTTTCGTGTACAATTGGAGACACTTCCGTTATCAATGTTGTTACATTTACTACCGGAAAACAAATGCCGATGGGAAAAGAAGAGGAACATCCACACACCCGCAATGAGCACTGACCACAGCAGGCGCAATATGATTTTTAAGCCAAAATAATCAATGGGCTTCTTCGGCACAAGCTTTGGATACTTTTCAAGCCACCACTTATGCTTACTCCTGTAATCCGATGGCACCCAGATTGTCTGTTCAAAATCCAGAAAGGCGTAAGCAGGCCGGAACCGGCCGAATAAACGGCAAGTCCAGTAAAGCGGGAATCCAATTATCGCAAGGTTGTTGGCGAGGACTGAGGCGAAGCGCATACTCCACGAGTAGCGTCGGTGCGTCGAGGTTTTGGCGTCCATGGAACAGAGCATGCAGATGAGACGACGGATAGCATCCGCACGGTTGGCCGGCTCCGTGGCATCTTCACCCACGTTGAATACATCCATGTTGTCGTTCGATGACCGCCTTATATCGACATTTACGGGTGATATATTCAGTACCGCATCGTGAAATTATGACAAGAAAATGTAACGAACCTTCGTAGCATCCGCGAGTCCTTAAGACACGGAGGAGAGGGGATTGGACCAGGATTCGAAGAAAAATAGCCACTTTCTTGATTTTCTTTCTCTAAGATCTCGCAGAGAACCTTCAGGAAGGTAGGAAAATCCATGTGCTTCCGCTCGTTCTCCTCTGTGTAGCCGTCTTCGAGGCCAAAATCTTTAAGGTACATCGCAATGGTCTCGTCGACAAACCCGGCACGACGCATTGCAGAGACGAATTCGCTCTTGGACACGCCGCACTTGCCGTCCATATCCATAACACCGTAAGCACAGGCAATCAATTTCAGGAGCTGGCAGCGGTGGACAAGCCCGCTCTGATCGTGCACCTCGAATTCATTCCCGCCATTCAACGTGCGGCAGAGCAGGCCCACCTCCTCACGGGTAAAGACGCAGCTGTAGGTTATTTGTGCACCTACACATACACAGTTCAGTTAGTGAAAGAAAAGACACAGGAGGACAGCCGCGCGAAAGTCAAGAACAAACATATACGTAGCCGCAATACGCAGAGCAGTCCGATAAAATGTTGTGTTCACTCACACACCTGCAATTTTCAGAGGGACACCATCAACATCATCTCCATCACCATGCGCGGTTGTTACTGTTTTTGTTTTTGTTTTTGTTTTTGTTGTTGTTGCTGCTGGAGACTTGTCGCGGCGACGTGCGCGCGGTGACTGCTGCTGTTGCTGCTGCTGCTGCTCTGCCTGTTGCTGCTGCTGTAAAAAACTCTTGAGGCGCGTTCGCATTCCAGCGGTTGTTCCGTTCGCCTTCTCCCCGGCACTTTTCAAGCGCTGCTGCAGCTGGCGCCGCGACAGGTGTTCGACCTCTGACGCCATCCCCATCATCGCCATCATCATCGCATCATCATCGCCAGAAATTATACAAAAGAGGGGGTCCGGTTTCAGTGGGGGATTTTCAGTCAAAATGTGTGGGGGGTACCCATGCACCATGTGGGGAGAAAATGATGGAAATGAGGGTTGACTGAAGTTAAGTTTGTCTGTACCTGGCCAAGAGTCGATATATCTTGTTTCTCTCAAATAATACGGTATAAGATGGATCCACTCATACATTTATGAGCTTACGAGAAGGACTCTCAAATTTACAGTGAGTTGTTGAGATCAACCCTTCCCTTCGGACTTCGGACTTCGGACGGACGATACAATTCACAACGGTCCTTGCTCGTGTGGGAGACGTGTGGCGGGCGTGTGGGAGAGTAGCCGACTGTAATAGACTGACTACTCCGTACTTGTAATAACACGTACTGTAGTGAAAATACGTTGTCCAGTCAAAAACAATCTCGATAACAATAATTTGTATGGGTACATTTGTACCCAATAATTATCTTATATCGCAAGTAGTTGGAGTGTAACTTGGAGTATAACTTTCGGGAATGTGTTGTTTTTACCGTTTTCACGGTATTTGAACAATGTTCAAATTAGTATGGGAATTACAGTCTTGAACCGTTGGATTATATTATAACTCTTAAAATGTGGAGCATAACTTTCCGGACAATATTTTATTTGGCCTGTGTAACGCAAAGCGCTCGTTTATTGGCTGATATCGAGTACAGTATCTATCCCTCTGATAAACCCCAAAATGAGTTCGAGGGACGGAATCCGAGAGACGGCGCCCCCCACCGGGAACCTTCATTTGGACTCATCCCTACATTAGTAGGCGCAACCCCGTTGCAGCCCGTCCCCCGACGGCGATGACCTGCAGAACCCCCCTACGGAAACCCTGAAAACGCGGCCCCTTCGAGTGCCTAAACTGCTTGCCAGAGGGCCTACAAACGTCGTACTGAGTACTGTACACGTCAGTCAGTACAATACAGGTACCGTACTAGTACATCAATACATACAGTATATATACGGTACTTGTACAGTACGAGTATACTAGTACATACAGTACTTGTATCGTATAAAGTATGGTAGCCTGCAATAAAGATTAACCGGTGATGTACGACACGACACAACATCAACAAATTTACCACAACATTTTCCTGGTAGAAAATAATGAGTACAGTAGGGTTATAAAACCTGTACCTGTACCAAGAAATGTTTTGGCTAAGTCTCTAACATTTCATGGTACAAGTTCTCTACTACTAATTTTATACCAGGAAAATGCTAATGCTTGGGTAAATTTTGACAAATTTGTTGATGTTGTGTCGTGTCGTTCCTCACCGGTTAATCTTTATTGCAAGCTACCCTACATGTACAGGGAAGGATAGGAGCAGATAACAATGTCGACAACAACGGAGGAGGCGAAGGCCAACGTAGGCCTGGCGTTTGGGCTGGTGATAGCAGCAGGGCTTTCCACCACGATCGGCGCCGCCGTTGTCTTCTTCTCCTCCATCATGGTGCGAGCCAACAAACAAGTATTGGCGATTTCTTTGGGTTTCAGCGCCGGTACGAGTACTGTACCTGTAACGTCAATTTTACAGCTGACTTTTTGGTTATTACATATCTCTATTTTGAATTCTCAAACTTTAACTTTCTTTCGCCGCGCTCACAGCATGCTATCGAGGCTTCAGAAGGAAACGTATATGTCACGGCACGTCGCATGTAAATCCACTGGCTTGCTATCCTTTCAAACAGTTCTTACAGATAAGCATCAGCAGCCGGCTGGGATGGTGATGTCGCGACAGCAATTGTCATCCAAACCTGTCGTACACATTTGCTCGTCCAATGCTTTGACAACGAAGGTTGTCGAATCGTCCCTTACACAGCTCGGGTACCAAGTCCACGTTTTCCCAACCGTTCACTCGTTTCTTCAAGAGGGTTTCCAGCCGCAGACAAAACCGGACGCTTTATTTCTCGGCTTGCACGTCAAGTGGGGGGGGGGCAGAATGCAGCTGTAACAAATTGCTGCGAAGTTTTTGAATTCCTGAGTCGTCGAGATCGTGATGGGGAAACAGACAGCAGTTCATCATCACCGTGTAATTTGTCGGGCATTTGTTTGTTTGTGCTTGTACCGGGCATTAGCGAAGCTGTGCTAGACTTTGAGAGCAACAATTACACCGACGGCATTCTTCCTCTGGCTCACAAATGTATGCACAATTTTAATGTATACGCGATATTTGGAGCCCCCTTTAATTTTGGCCACATACGTGAGGTACTCCACTCGGCTCTGCAAACGCAAAAGATAGCGAACGATCGGAAAAGGGCACGAGACGTGCAAGCGTGGCGCCTTCAAGTGGCAAAAGACAATCTTACTCACGCAAACTTGGCTGTAAGAAAAAATCAGAGATTAGTAGAAGACACTGCCTTTGTAGAGCAATGGCACGACGACGTTGAAGCACAAATCTGCAATACTCGTGCCGCATATAAAAAGGCTGTGCTCGACGACATTCGTGAGCGGCAGCAAGTCGTGGGTGCGCTGGTGGCTGCACGACGAAAACGCAACGTCGTCGCCCTAAAGCGTGCAGCAAGGATGAGGAAAGAGAAGCTGAAATTCATGAGCTGTACTACTCGATATTTATAAGTATACGGATTTGCACGGTTGATGACTGCGATGAGGTTTGTGGTGTGTACTACTTGTAGTACAGTAAGCCCTTGCATCTCGCGTTTTGATTTGTCTGTTTGTGGAGTTACTAAGCCTGCTGTTGTTTTGGTGTGTCAGTTCGCGTCGTCAGTCGTCTGTCCGTGCCACTGCTGTGTGTGAATTTCCCATTTGCGATTCTCGGAAATGGTATTGTGTTGGCACGCACGCCCGCGGATGACAGAAACCGTAAGTGCACTGAAGTTGCATGCAAGAGGAAACTTCTTTATACAATAATGCTCACACGTGTTGGGACCTGAACTGGTGCAATACTTGAACTGTACAAGTACGCATACGCATACGCATACAGAAGTAAGTTCTGTGTAAATCCATTAATATGACAAAAGTTTAAAGAAAGAACACAGAGAACCATTTTACGACAACACGTGAATACTAGCGGAGTCTAGGTATTTGAATTGCCAGCCAGAGTGGGGACCCATGTAGGTGCGACCGGAGGGAAATTTGTACGACGGGTACTTTTGTTCCCAGTCTTTGTGGTATTGTGTCGCAGTGTTCAACTTCGGTTGGTATGTATTGTAATCCTTCAAACCAGAGTCGTGCGCCCCGTCGATAGTGAATTTGTCAGGGTGCTTCGCCATCTCCGCCTCCGCACCGGGCCGCGATGCCAGGACACGCAGTTCCTGCGTCTGCTTCCGTCGCTGGTCGACAAACATTTTCTCGCGCTCTATCGGATTGCAGTACCCCGCTGGCGCTTTCCTTCGTGACGCCGATTTTCTCATTCTATCGTCGGACGCTTTCGCGCACTTTGCGCGGTCCTTGCGGTCGATGTAAGTGCTGCAGTTCCAGGCTAATGCACCCTCTAGGTTGGGATGTACAGGCATCTCCTGGGTGCGCTTCGTGGAGATGAGGGTTCGGCTCTGCTCGCGCAGGCTCGGATCCGTCTGTAGCGTGCGCTGGTCTAGCTGCAAATGCGTCGCCTTAGAGATGTACGCGGGTGTCGGGGGTGGGAGCTTCTCTGCTCGGTAGTTGTAAGTGTAGACGCTACGGTCATGTTTGGAATTCTGGCGCTGGCGGCGCAGGCAGATGGGAACATTAGTGTCAGTGGAGTTGTTCCACGAGTTTTTGTATTGCCCCAAGATATTGGAGTGCTTCGACTTGCGTATCTGCCTCCGCGCCTGGACGGCCTTTGCCGGGACGTCGCTCGAGTGGAAGGCCTTCTCCTCGCTGTCGTAGTTGCACCGCCCGTGGATGCTCCCGATCCGGAACTTTGTCTTTAACCGCTCGTGTGTAGCCATCTTCCGCTCTCCTCTTTACTGGCTGTATAAGTGATCTGCCACCCTTTTTTCTTTCTCTTCCGGCCTTTCTTTGCTGCTACTGAAACGCAGTAACTGACTGGACGACTGGACGACAACCGTTTCGGTACTCGTACAGTAATCTAATCTCTCTTTCTGTTGTTGTTCGATATTGATGATGAAACTTATAAATGGTTTCCAAGGTTCGACGGACGACACCGACACCAAACCAAACTTGATCACACACCAGGGGGGGAGTGCGTGCGTGCATACGCGCGCGCGCGTTTATGTGTGTGTGTGTGTGTGTATTCACAGAACAGAACAGACCCGAACACGAACACACCGAACAGAGCAGACAGGTCCTGGCTTGGCCTGGCCTGGCCTGTAGCTTGCGATAGCTCTGACTTACTCGTACAGCTCTTACTGTACTAGTAATACAGTAACTTACTGGCCGTACGCGTACTGGAGTACTGGAGTGAGTGATTATAACTTTTTCGTTTTATTGAGTACAAGTACTTGAGTACTGGCCAAGTACGAGTCTCTACTGTAAGAGTTTAATTAAAATCTATGGGGGTTTACGGGTTTACATACTGCAGTAGAGAGAAACTCGTTTTACAGTACAGGTACTCGTATTACAGAAAGTACCTGTATGCCCTGGGCCTGGCGGTACAGTATTTTGGGGGGGGGTGAAACTCGTAGAGACTCTGGTACTGGCAGTAGTACAGTAAGGTTTTACTGAGTACTGAGTACGAGTACGGCGTACTGCTTATACAGTACACAAATATACGAGTGTACTAGTACATACAGTACTCGAGTACCGTACTCGTACTTGTAGTATTACCTGTACGGGCCCAGTATACTGTAGCGACTCAGTACTCGAGTACTCAGTAGGGGTGTAGGGGTACTGCTGAGTAGAGTTCCCACAACCCAATTCTCAGCGGCCTCCTGTAACTGATAAATGGAATGTGATAACGGTATTTTAAATCATTGTATAATAACGGTATATTCTTCCCTTGCGAATACCGTTGGTGTCTTCAAAGTAACTGCTTTACCGTTGGGAGGAACAGGTGTCGCGGCTCGCGATCGACGGCCGATCGACGATCGCCGCGGTCAATAAGTCATGGCCAATGGCGGGTACAGGTATGCGAGGACGAGTTACCGGTACGGCTACGGCTACGGCTGTGGTTGGATCGGGCCTGTACTCGTACAAGACCACTTTCGTCGGGATGATGCTGGCGGTGATGCTGCTGATGTGGTGTCCCTGCCGCGTCCCTGAAGCCCACGCGCGCCGTGCGAGCAAGCATCGGTTCAAGATCGAGGTGGCGGGGCGGACGGTGGTGATGCCACTGCAGGATGATTTCAGGGTGGTGGACGCAGCGCGATTCGCGTCGCGGCGGCTGCAGGAGGAGATCCGTGGATTCATGATGTCGGGCGTGGCGCTAGATGAGGACGTCAAAATGTCGGACCTTCGCGAGATGGCTGCGGACGTGCCCCTTGTCGCACTGCTACAAGAAGGAGGGCAAGAGAAGCGACTGGGAAATAACAGAGAAAGATCAGAGTGGGAAATGATGTCCTCAAACCACGGTGGTGGAAACCAGCGTCGTATTGACCGCAAAGGTGAAGACGAAGACGAAGACGAAGACGCGATGCAATTGACGTGCACGAAGGAAGAAGCCGAGCAGTATTTCGACCAGGCAGACCGCCTGCGCTCCGAGGGGAAGCTCAAGGAAGCGCTGAGGTACTACACGCTTGCGTCCACAGGGGACTTTGACGAGCTCGCCGTAATGTACGCAAAGGGCACGCTGCATCTCGACCTCGGCCAGTTTGCAGAGGCCGCCAAACTACTGAAAAGGGCCATCCGCAAGATCAAGGGGGCACACAACAAAGTAGGTGCTTACATGGGGTTGTGGAGCGCAGAGACGGAGCTTGGCAACGTCCGCGACGCGGAGAAGTCCATGATGTTTGTGTTGGGCCAGTGGAAGAAGCAGCTGGCAGATGATCCCACCGGTTTAAACTTTGACGAGGATGGCTACGTTTCCAGTGAGTTGATGGAGGCGCTGTGGTCCGTGCGGAAGGTCAAGGCTGCAGCTGAAGTGGGAGAAAGGGCTATGGAGATATCGAATGCCATGCTCCGTGACTGCCGCCAAAAACCCTGCAAAGGACTCGAAGGCACTGTTTACTTAACGTATGCGCAGGCCATCGATGCACTCGGAAGGCACCGTGAGTCTACAAAAATGTTTTGGCAAACGCACAGCTCCATTATGCGGAGCTGGGAAGGGATGGGCTTGCCCCGAGAGGAGATACACTCACGCCGTGATAAATCGTTGATGCTCTACCACGGCTGCTGGACGAGGTTCGCCCGCCTGTGCCAAAAGGCTGGAAAACCGCCAACGGTGGGCACCAACGCGCTTGACGAAGAGTGGGAAACCCGCGGAGCAGACAGAGGCGGATACGACGACAGTAATAACGCTCAGAGTGAGCAAGATCCGCTGGTTTCTCACATTCTCACAGATCCAGCTTTTGCGACGCGGCACGTCGAGCGGCGACACATCCGTGATTTGTCGCAAAAACAATTTATAGAACAATATGTAAACCCGGGAAAACCCGTTATCTTGAGGGGGCTGCTGGAAGGCTGGCCAGCGAAAACACGCTGGCGTCGTAAGAAATTTATCGCTTTGTACGGCAACAAGACGATCACTGTAAGAAAATCATCACTAATCGTTCCAGTGCAAGTGTACGGCAAAAACGACACAGAGACGTGGAACGATCTGGAGAGACAGACCATCTCAGATTACCTGTCGTTCAATGATGAATCCAATAGCGGCAAACACGATCGTTATTACTTTTTTGGATCTATCAAATCCGACGATTCGACGCGTTTGAACGTTGACAAAGATTACTACATGCTGCCATACTTTAAAGATCCTCGGTTCGCTTGGCCAGAAACCAAGCGAAGAGATGACTCTCTGTTCTTTGTAGGCAGTAGTGGCTCCGGGACATACATGCACGTCCATTCAAATGCTTACAACGCCATGCTGTATGGCAAAAAGCACTGGTTTTTGTCGCCCCCACGGACGTATTATGGGCCTCGGCAAATGAGATTGAAAGAGTGGGTGGATACCGTGCTGCCTCACTTACCACTGCCACCGTTACAGGTAATGTTTCACACTCTACTTCTCACATTTCCCTTTTTTCACATATTATTTTCCCTTCTTTCTCCTTTTCTTTATTTCTAAAGGTCACCCAATACTCCGGGGAGGTGTTGTTCATCCCACAGGCTTGGGCGCACGCCACCGTCAACCTTGCTCCTTCCGTTGGCATCGCTGTCGAGGTGGGGAGAGATAAGCAGGCAACGGAGCACTTCCCTAGACACCTGGACGGACCGGACCGGGATGCGTGGTGACCGCACGAGACGTACTTGTATAGTCTAGCTCATTAAAATTCCTACAGTAACTTATAACTGTTTTCCAGAAATATCGATTTTGTGCTCTCAGTCTTTTTACACTACAAAATGTCTCAGTACAATTTTAATTAATTAATTAATTTTAATTTTAATTCAAAAAATCCCATTGTAACATTAGTACAAAATAATGATAATATTCGGTATGACCGCATGTATTTTGGCCTCTAAAATTCATTTGAGTGGTTGCTGGCTTGCTGGCCGTACAATATTGAAATGATGATGATGGTGATGGCCGTAGAGGCAATGGAGAGGGGGATGACGGAGTACGCCGTGGGAAACGCGCGCTGAGTGACCCTATCTGATACTGTCTACCCTGTGAGAAGCGAGCTGTGCCGTGCCGTGCGATGGAGGAAGCACAATCATTGCTGTTGCAATCTCGGGAGCAGGCCGCGTCGAACGACCCGAACGGCGCGCTGGCGTCACTCCTTGCTGCCGTCCAAATCACCCATGGGGAGCGCGGCGTGTCCCAACTCTTAACCCGCATGCAGGCCCTTGGGCAGCAACAACAACAGGAGCAACAACAAGAAGAGGATCCGATGGCGGCTGCGTACGCTTCACTGGACGCGCTGACGCGAGACTCGTCGACGCTACTGTACCAGAAAGGTACACATTTCTTAGCAATACTCTATCAAATACAGTAGTGTGGCGGCTTAAATAGTCAACAATTGAACTAACATTTCCACCCTCCGCACAAAACAAGGCAAGGAAGACATTCTCGCCGCAGCGTTCAAAGATGGAAGCTCCGTCATCTGCAAGCAGTGCGGCGCACTGGTCAGTCGCGAGCGGTGGAAGTACCACCCGACCTGGTGTGATGCATCCGAGGAGAATGTTAATGCTAGTGGCATCGTCAAACGTAACGAAGAAGTGGATGTTGGAGATGAGTCGATGGAGATAGTTGATGCGGATGCTGATATGGAAATGACAGCTGCAGATATGCGGGCGAAATACTACGACAATGAGGATAAGAAAGAAGAAGAGCGAGAAAAGCTATACCACCTCGGCTTACGCGCTGCGCTGGGCGAATGAATGCTTGTTCAGTTCTTTTATACAATCGATGACGGGGACGCAATGTGATTCGATGCGCATACTAACTTGCGACGATATATATCACAGCAAAAAAGTCAAATAAAATTAAATTATCAATACATTTTTTTACAAATAAATCTTCTGTACACACTCTAAGTGTTTAACAATCTTGTACCGCCGATTTAAAAATCACCACAGCATCACCATAAAAAACGCTCATGCGTGCGCTTACTGCGTGTTATACAACTCTCAAATCTAATATCCCACCTCTACTCAACATGTTTGCTCTTTCTGACTTCCACACAGACTATCTTTCTGTCTTAACTGGGTCATCTTTGTTCGTAGGTTCTGTTATGTTTACAGGACAAACAGCACCAGCGACAAAGCCATGACTAACATCCCCGCCACCACCGATTTTGACACCACTTTATCCTCTGGATCGTACCGGTTTGCGGTGGGCAGTAATTGCTGCAGGCATATCATCACCATCATACCGCCCACGAGCCCAAACAACTGATAATTTCGAGGAGAAAATATCGAAAGAAATATTGGATAAAAAACATCATCAGTAAAAATAAACATGCGGACAGCGGTCTAATTATGTTCGTACCACCGCGTAGGCTGTATCACCCATCACGCTCATCAAGATGGCCCACCCAAGCAATGCGCCGATGGGCTCGCTGACGCCGCTGAGCACAGCCCATCCAAACGCCTTCCAGCGGTTGCCAGTGGCGTAGTAAATGGGAATACTCACACACAAGCCCTCGGGGATGTTGTGAATACCGATAGCGATCGCAAGCGTGGCGCCCACCGCTGGGTCTGCGAGGGTGGCCACGAAGGTGGCGAGCCCCTCAGGAAAGTTGTGGATGCTGTATGGAGTATTGTGAGTGCCAACGTCGTACTATTGAAGCCGTACTATATTATTTGGTACACATATACTTACCCGATCGCGACCGCCGTCATCACCCCCATGTGATGAAGAGCCTCCCCGTCGCTCTTAGAACCCTCTAAATTGATTTCAATTTTGTATGGGGTAGCATTAGCATACTTTATCATGCATGAATGATTATAGTCACACTGCAACATTTGATACCAATATACTTACCCTTTTCCTTGTTCTCACTGCTTTCTACTGCCACGTCATCCACCCTTAAACACGCGTCCTTCTCCTTCTCTGGGGCCTCGACATCACTAGCAAGGGCCGTCGTTTCCTATACAGTGCATATAATACAGAGAACATCACGTTATATTATGATAAAAATAATCCAAATCCCAATAGACCAAAATATTATCAACGTGTAAAGCTGTCGCAGCGCTTCGCTCAACTGTGTTGTTTGTGTACTGGTGAAGTTACCTCTGAAATCTTGCGCTCCTGAAACTTCTCGAGCACTTCCACCCCGTCAACTGCGTGGTGATCACCACCACCGTACTTTTTGAGAATGAGCGAGCTTGTGAGCAATATTTTGAAGCGGCGAGTGAGTAATTGGCTTGTTACCTTTTCGTCTATGTAGTGAGTGAGCTTGTCGAGTAACCATACGAGGACAATGCCGGCGAAAAAGCACAACGTCGCCAGCGAGAACGCGTGCCCGTCCTTGAACCCCGCGTCGCCGAACGAACCCACAGACTTCTGAAAGATCTCGATCATGGACACGTACAGCATTACACCTGGCGCAATATATGTGTGCAATGTATGTGTGCAATGTATGTATGTATGTAATGCATGGTATGTGAAAGAAAGTTAAAGTTTGAGAATTCAAAATAGAGATATGTAATAACCAAAAAGTCAGCTGTAAAATTGACGTTACAGGTACAGTACTCGTACCGGCGCTGAAACCCAAAGAAATCGCCAATACTTGTTTGTTGGCTCGCACCATGATGGAGGAGAAGAAGACAACGGCGGCGCCGATCGTGGTGGAAAGCCCTGCTGCTATCACCAGCCCAAACGCCAGGCCTACGTTGGCCTTCGCCTCCTCCGTTGTTGTCGACATTGTTATCTGCTCCTATCCTTCCCTGTACATGTAGGGTAGCTTGCAATAAAGATTAACCGGTGAGGAACGACACGACACAACATCAACAAATTTGTCAAAATTTACCCAAGCATTAGCATTTTCCTGGTATAAAATTAGTAGTAGAGAACTTGTACCATGAAATGTTAGAGACTTAGCCAAAACATTTCTTGGTACAGGTACAGGTTTTATAACCCTACTGTACTCATTATTTTCTACCAGGAAAATGTTGTGGTAAATTTGTTGATGTTGTGTCGTGTCGTACATCACCGGTTAATCTTTATTGCAGGCTACCATACTTTATACGATACAAGTACTGTATGTACTAGTATACTCGTACTGTACAAGTACCGTATATATACTGTATGTATTGATGTACTAGTACGGTACCTGTATTGTACTGACTGACGTGTACAGTACTCAGTACGACGTTTGTAGGCCCTCTGGCAAGCAGTTTAGGCACTCGAAGGGGCCGCGTTTTCAGGGTTTCCGTAGGGGGGTTCTGCAGGTCATCGCCGTCGGGGGACGGGCTGCAACGGGGTTGCGCCTACTAATGTAGGGATGAGTCCAAATGAAGGTTCCCGGTGGGGGGCGCCGTCTCTCGGATTCCGTCCCTCGAACTCATTTTGGGGTTTATCAGAGGGATAGATACTGTACTCGATATCAGCCAATAAACGAGCGCTTTGCGTTACACAGGCCAAATAAAATATTGTCCGGAAAGTTATGCTCCACATTTTAAGAGTTATAATATAATCCAACGGTTCAAGACTGTAATTCCCATACTAATTTGAACATTGTTCAAATACCGTGAAAACGGTAAAAACAACACATTCCCGAAAGTTATACTCCAAGTTACACTCCAACTACTTGCGATATAAGATAATTATTGGGTACAAATGTACCCATACAAATTATTGTTATCGAGATTGTTTTTGACTGGACAACGTATTTTCACTACAGTACGTGTTATTACAAGTACGGAGTAGTCAGTCTATTACAGTCGGCTACTCTCCCACACGCCCGCCACACGTCTCCCACACGAGCAAGGACCGTTGTGAATTGTATCGTCCGTCCGAAGTCCGAAGTCCGAAGGGAAGGGTTGATCTCAACAACTCACTGTAAATTTGAGAGTCCTTCTCGTAAGCTCATAAATGTATGAGTGGATCCATCTTATACCGTATTATTTGAGAGAAACAAGATATATCGACTCTTGGCCAGGTACAGACAAACTTAACTTCAGTCAACCCTCATTTCCATCATTTTCTCCCCACATGGTGCATGGGTACCCCCCACACATTTTGACTGAAAATCCCCCACTGAAACCGGACCCCCTCTTTTGTATAATTTCTGGCGATGATGATGCGATGATGATGGCGATGATGGGGATGGCGTCAGAGGTCGAACACCTGTCGCGGCGCCAGCTGCAGCAGCGCTTGAAAAGTGCCGGGGAGAAGGCGAACGGAACAACCGCTGGAATGCGAACGCGCCTCAAGAGTTTTTTACAGCAGCAGCAACAGGCAGAGCAGCAGCAGCAGCAACAGCAGCAGTCACCGCGCGCACGTCGCCGCGACAAGTCTCCAGCAGCAACAACAACAAAAACAAAAACAAAAACAAAAACAGTAACAACCGCGCATGGTGATGGAGATGATGTTGATGGTGTCCCTCTGAAAATTGCAGGTGTGTGAGTGAACACAACATTTTATCGGACTGCTCTGCGTATTGCGGCTACGTATATGTTTGTTCTTGACTTTCGCGCGGCTGTCCTCCTGTGTCTTTTCTTTCACTAACTGAACTGTGTATGTGTAGGTGCACAAATAACCTACAGCTGCGTCTTTACCCGTGAGGAGGTGGGCCTGCTCTGCCGCACGTTGAATGGCGGGAATGAATTCGAGGTGCACGATCAGAGCGGGCTTGTCCACCGCTGCCAGCTCCTGAAATTGATTGCCTGTGCTTACGGTGTTATGGATATGGACGGCAAGTGCGGCGTGTCCAAGAGCGAATTCGTCTCTGCAATGCGTCGTGCCGGGTTTGTCGACGAGACCATTGCGATGTACCTTAAAGATTTTGGCCTCGAAGACGGCTACACAGAGGAGAACGAGCGGAAGCACATGGATTTTCCTACCTTCCTGAAGGTTCTCTGCGAGATCTTAGAGAAAGAAAATCAAGAAAGTGGCTATTTTTCTTCGAATCCTGGTCCAATCCCCTCTCCTCCGTGTCTTAAGGACTCGCGGATGCTACGAAGGTTCGTTACATTTTCTTGTCATAATTTCACGATGCGGTACTGAATATATCACCCGTAAATGTCGATATAAGGCGGTCATCGAACGACAACATGGATGTATTCAACGTGGGTGAAGATGCCACGGAGCCGGCCAACCGTGCGGATGCTATCCGTCGTCTCATCTGCATGCTCTGTTCCATGGACGCCAAAACCTCGACGCACCGACGCTACTCGTGGAGTATGCGCTTCGCCTCAGTCCTCGCCAACAACCTTGCGATAATTGGATTCCCGCTTTACTGGACTTGCCGTTTATTCGGCCGGTTCCGGCCTGCTTACGCCTTTCTGGATTTTGAACAGACAATCTGGGTGCCATCGGATTACAGGAGTAAGCATAAGTGGTGGCTTGAAAAGTATCCAAAGCTTGTGCCGAAGAAGCCCATTGATTATTTTGGCTTAAAAATCATATTGCGCCTGCTGTGGTCAGTGCTCATTGCGGGTGTGTGGATGTTCCTCTTCTTTTCCCATCGGCATTTGTTTTCCGGTAGTAAATGTAACAACATTGATAACGGAAGTGTCTCCAATTGTACACGAAAGTATCACAATTTTGGGGTGGCAAGCAGCAGCGAGGGGTTCATGTCAATTGTTTTCTTTCAGTTGCTGGGGCTTTTGGCCTCAGCGAAGAACCTGGGCAACACCCGGCACGACCACGACCACTTTTTGACGCTTCGGGAAGTGTGGGAATGCGACTGGATGCAAGACACCCCGACGGGGAAAATTCTGCACACAATCGAAGTCATGACGGAAAATGCTAAACGAAACCTACGCGGTAGCGGGTTCCTGACGCTTGGCTACGGGTCTGTATGCCTGATTTTTGCCCTGGTCCCGATCCTTCGCCGCATTACACGGCAAGGTTTGCGGAGTGGAGTCTTTCGGGTAGCATGCCAGAGCATTGGCTGGTTTGACAGCGACGAGGAGTACTCGCAGATTATGCATTTACAACTTCTCTCGGTCTTTGTTGTCTTATCCAATGTCTACCTTGCATACTCCAATATGAAGGTCATTACCTCTATCATGGAGCGAACTTTCACGCATTATTTCCGCGTGCACAAACGGTTGCTGTACTTCACACGCCTCAGCTCGTACGAGAAATATATCGAGCTGTGCAGCAACAATTTGAACATAAACCACGGCAATAGGGAGGTGTCGCATCGCGAAGCTCTGCGGTCCATGTTGCACGACGCGTTTAGTGAGTACCTTCCTGCGTCCTTAGTTCCGGATCGCGAGGAGGAAACACTGGCAGAGTACTCGCTGGAGAATCGGTTCATCAACCTGCAGTTTGTACCGGACATCAAGCTCTGGTCCAGGTGTCGATTACAGCTCGAGTCGCGTTGCCACGAAGGTATCTCTCTCACTTGTTTACCGTTGTATTTATCTCACACGTCACAACCTACGAACGAACCCTAGGCGACGCTGCAATCTTTGCCAACATCAACTTTAACACGTTCAGTTTCGTTACCATTCTCCTTGGCGTTTTGTTCTTGCTGAAGAACGGTGTTTACCAACTGCTTAACAACTGCTTCATCTTCGAGCAGTCTTTGCCCCCGAAGTGGTTCAACCCATTAGAGTTCTACAAAGTACCGAACACAGTGTTGCTCGTCCTCTCTGGCGTATTCTCTATCGGTGTGTGCTTTGTGATCTACTCCGTGCAGAGGTTGTTGAAGATTGTTAATTTTGGGGAGGAGCACAAGGAACTGCTTCAGAAAGAAAGATTTTTACTCAAGATGAAAGGGAAGCAGGGGGAGCTCGCAATGGGATATATCGATGCCATTTTACAGTACTTGGAATCTAGCAAACCTCCACTCATCTTGGGGATGGACCTCAGCGGCGGCTGGAATATTTTTACCGTATTATTCACACTGTTGCAGATCGCCGGGGTGGCGCTGTCCTCTTATAAAGAGTTTTTTTTGTAATCGTAATATACCTTTACTGAACACTAGTACCATAAACTACTACTTTGGCTCCAAGCCTACCGTGCCTTGCCTTTCTTCTTTTTCTTCTGCTGCTGCTGCTGCTTCTTCTTCTTCTTCTTCTTGTCATTGCCGCCTTTCTTAGTGGAGGCTGCTTGCTGTATCGCCCGGATTGCCTTCATTTGCTCCATTGGGGATAAAGTCTGGATGTTGTTAAGGCCGCCGTACTGTTGCTGCACCCTGGCAACGGCAGCGCCTTGCTCATCTTTTTCCAAGATGCCTTGGAAATACGGACCGATTTTAGCGTTCCATTTGTTGCCGACCTTTTGTAACTGCTGACTCCACTCGTCCGCAATCTTGTACGCCTCCGCGTAGCGGTTGATGAAGGCAAGCTCGAACATTATCGTGAGGGATTGGTGAGGGGGAATGTACCCGGTGGCTTCATTGACCAAGTGACAGGATTCCCCCCACCGTTGCTCCATTGCCTTGCATTCAGCGACGTTCCTGGCGCGTCTGTTATGCATCGCGGCATAATTGTTGCGGGAAGCGAAGACGTGCGCGCATCCGGTCGCGAAGCGGAAGCGATCTACCTCCGCGATGGAAGAGGGCTCCTCCTCTGCTGCGTC